>Ga0126377_10001130_pt1 | contig 17151 bp, 15 predicted proteins | sample PanSoiMetPlot_22_FD_92647 | JGI IMG/M metagenome (GOLD analysis project Ga0126377, IMG submission 92647) | Tropical forest soil microbial communities from Panama - MetaG Plot_22 | ecosystem: Environmental > Terrestrial > Soil > Tropical forest > Bulk soil | place: Panama | collected 2016-02-17 | reverse complement strand
GCGCAGCGTGGCGAAGTCAGGGAAGTCCGAGAACGGGCAGATCGCCGTGAACTCCGCCGAGGTGAATTCGATCTCGATGCGATTGCCCACGTACTCATATTCGAATGTGTCGAGCGGGTGGAGTTTCATCTCCTCGACCGGCGTCGAACGAATTTCGAGCTGCGTTTCCGGAGTCACTTCGCGCAGCGGCGGAAATCTTTTGCCCGCGGTTGAAGAGTGAACGACTTTCGATTTTATTCCTTTGGTTGCCAATTTTTTCCTCCGTAAACGATCAATGGATCGAGCGAAAGAGGACCACAAAAAGCGCAAAGAAGAACGCAAAAGGCGCAAAGCAGATGTAAATGAGAGAATCAGCCCCAAAGGATTTTTGCGCCTTTCGTGTTCTTCTTTGCGCTTTTTGTGGTGAAATGGATTTTCTCATTAATCGCTTTACTTCTGTAATTCCTCGACGATCTCCGCAGCGATTTTGCGCGCCCTATCCAACTCTTCAGGCGCGAGTGAGATCGCGGCCACGACCGCGTGTCCGCCACCGCCGTAGCGTTCGCAGATGGCCGCCAGGTCGTGCGCGCGCGGGCGCGGCGCCCAGGGGTTCGAACCCACCGAGACCTTCGAGCGGAACGACGAGAGGCTCACGCTGACGCTGTAGGTCACTTCGGGATAGAGGTAATAGGGTACGAATTTACTATAACCTTCCATATCGTGCCCGACGACGTCGAAAAAGACCACCGGGCCGATGATTCTGGCGTTCCGTTTTATGATCTCCATCGAACGCAAATGGCGCTCGTAGAGCGGTTCGACGAGCTCAGTGACGTAATTTGACCTCGCGACCTCGCCCAGATGCTTCGTTTGCAGATCGCGAATTACGCGTTCGATCAACGGCTGGTCGCGCTCGTTTTCGATGACCAGCGCCAGCTTGAAGGCGTCGGCCCGCATCTCGACCGGCTCGGCGGCCGATTCGTAAAGCGCCCCGTCGATCTTGTTCGCCCAGTGAATCAATTCGCCCATCGGCGCGGCGTCGAAGCCGAATTTGCGCCGGGCCGTCTCGGCGATGAATTTGGCGCAAGATTTGTAGCCCGCGTCCAAAAACTTCTTGCCGCTCGTGTCGGCCCTGAAATGGGACTCGTCTTCGGGCGAAAGGAACGCGCTTTTGTGATGATCGAACCACCAGGTCAGCTTCGGCGAGTCGCTGTATTTGAAATCGACTATGGCGTTCTCGTCGCCGTCGAACAATCCGGCGTCGAACAGCGCGCCTGCGCGATGAACCACAGGTTGATAAACGAACTCCCAATCGGGATGGATTCTCTCCCTGTAAAACCGCGAAAAGACCGCAGCGGAGGAAACCCCGTCGAAACAATTCCCGTGATAACAGACTTTGATCTTGCTCATTAAGACTGACGCTAATCTCACTTTCAATCGATCTCCCACGGCAAGGGCTGAAGCCGCATTGCCAGACAGGTTAAGCTGCAAGGGTTATTCAATGCAAGGCGAGGCCATCGCTGAATACCTGAGCTTGAACCTGGCTTTGATGAACATCCTCGACCGCAACAATCGCATTCGCGGCTCCTGCATTGACGCGCCGAGCGTGAATCTGTTCGTCGGACTGAAATTCTCGTTTTGAGAGACCGTTGCATTTGAGGGGGCGCGATGTTTTCATGAAACCCGGAGCCACGATCGACAATCTAAGGCCTATGAATTTTTCCTTTGTCACAACAAAGCAGCGATGATTGATTGGATACAAATCCGGCAAAGATTATTTGACGCCTTTGGTGACGTAGAGAAACCAGATTTCAGCTCAATTCCAATCCTGGGTTGTTGCGAAAGACACGAGCAGGACTTTGACTGGTATCGGCGCCATACCTGGCAGGAATTTGAAACTGTCAGAGAGTCAAGAGGTTTCGATCCTGCTGATTTCGCCGCGATTCATCCTCTTGCCTTTCATTATTTCACGCCCGGCGTGTTGCGCGCCGCAATAAAACATTTGGCCACGGACGCGGAAAAATATTGGGACGATGAATCATGGATTCACCATTATATTGTTGACCCACTCGGCGAATTCAAAAAAGAATATTTGCCGCTCTATAGTCGCGAACAAAGGCTGGCCGTTTCTGACACTCTTGAATGGTATCGACAATGGTTTTTGGCGCAAAATGGTTATGACTATGACGAGGGTTATGACTATGACGAGCCAGACGGCGAAGAAGCCAGTGTGAAAATTTCAGAGACAATCGCGCTTGTCTGGCAGAGCGAAACCTAGTGGTCTTTGTCAGCTTAGAACACGCAGCACCACGCCGATCTGCCGCGTCGTCGGTTGCGCGCTGATTTCGGCAAGCGCCGCCTGGGCCTGCTTCTCTTTCACCTGGTGCGTCAGCAGCACGATGGTGGCCGCGTCGTCGGCCACGTGCTTCTGCATGACGCTGTGGAGACTGACGCCGTGTTCGCCGAAGGCGTGGCCCAGATTGCCGATCACGCCCGGCGTGTCTTCGGTCTCGAGCCGGATGTAATAGGCGTTGACAGTCTCCCCGATGGGGAATATGTCGCTGACCTGGGAGCTGATGGGCAATTGGAAGTAGCGCGCGAAGTCGGGTAGTTTCAGCGCGCTGGCGAGATTGATGATGTCGCCCACGACGGCGCTCGCGGTGGGAAATCGGCCCGCGCCCGGGCCGTAAAGCATGATCTCGCCGACCGCGCTGCCTTTGATGAAGATGGCGTTGTTGACGCCTTCAATTCCGGCCAGCGGGTGATGGCGAGGCACGAGGGTCGGGTGGACGCGCACGTCCAGAGACTGACCCGGCGACGCGCCGTTCTCGTCGCCGGGTTGCGCCAGCCCGATCATCTTGATGCGGTATCCGAATTCCGCCGCGAGACTGATATCCAGATCGCTGATGGCGGTGATGCCCTGGCGGTAGACCTTTTCGACCTCGATCGGGACCTGGAACGCGAGCGACGAGAGGATGGCGATTTTGTAAGCTACGTCGCGCCCCTCGACGTCGTCGGTCGGATCGGCTTCGGCGAATCCGGCGGCCTGGGCCTCTGCGAGCGCCTCCGCGAAAGACTTTCGCTCGCGCTCCATCTTCGTCAGGATGTAGTTAGTCGTGCCGTTGACGATGCCGGCGACGCGCGAGATGCGGTTGGCTTGCAGCCCGCGCTGCAAGGTCGAGATCAGCGGAATGCCTCCCCCGACCGCCGCCTCGAAGAAGATCGTCACATTGTGGCGGTTGGCCAGGTCGAAGATCTCGGGGCCATGTTTGGCGATCAACTCTTTGTTGGCCGTGACGATGTGTTTGCCTTTCGCGATCGCGCGTTTGATGACCTCATAAGCCGGGTCAACTCCGCCCGCGACCTCGACCAGAATCTCTATCCTCGGGTCGTCGGCGAGCTTGAAAGGGTCGTTGGTGATTTCGAATTGCGAATGGTCGATGTCGCGCGTTTTATTGCGGTCGCGCACTGCGATGGCGCGTATCTCGAACTGGGGGTTGCCGGTGAGCAGCGTTACGACGCCGGAGCCTACCGTTCCCAGGCCAAAAATGCCAAGAATCGTTTTTGCGGTCATAACCAATGAAGCTTAACGGGTCAGTTGACATGAATCAACCGCCAAAAAGAGACAAGGGGAGTGGGGGACAAGGAGACAAGGGGACGAATAATTCAAATCTCCTTGTCTCTGCATCTCCCCTTCTCCCTGTCCCCTTGTCTCCCCCTCTCCTTGTCTCCACTCCCCACTCCCCAGTTTGACACCGGCGGCGGCGGTCGGCTACTGTGAACGCCTAAAGATTAAACCAACTTTTCAGGGGATGAGCGATGAGGACAATTTTTGAAGATACGACTTTAAAGGCCGAGATGGAAGAGTCTCGCAGCCGGAGCAATGAAAGCAAATCCACTTTGCCGGTCTTGTGGCTGATCGCCTTGCTTTTTCTGGGGGGCGTCGGGGGAGTCTCTTATTGGGCGTATAACCATGCTGCCGTCGCGCCGCCTCCTCCTCCGGTTTCGCTCGACGATCCTAAGCAAAGGGCCGAAGCTTTCGACAAATTCAACCAGCCCGTCCTTAATGGAAACTGGGTTGAAGCCGAAGCGATGCTCTCGACCGCCGCGAAGCAAAAGCTGACTGACCAACAGAAAAGTTTGCCTGAGAGTATGCTCGGTAAGTTTAAAGACTACAAGATCGTCATGGGAGAAATGACTCAGAGCATTGACACAAGCGCCCCAGGAATGCTGCGTTTAGATTGCTTATACAGGTTCACTAACGACCCGGCTAACTACACGAAGATAGAAGAGAGGATCATTACGCTGACGCTCGTGATCGAGAATGGCAGGATTGTGATCGACAACTGGGAAGGCGTCGGCGCCGAAGAGCGGAAAGAGGAAAGAGGAAGCAAAGCGGCCGTGAACAAATAGGCAAGGCGCCAAGTGGGCAAGAAGAAGGGGGGACAGAAGACATTTGCTTCTCGTCCCCCTTTTCCCATTGTCCACTTGTCCTATTGAATGCGTCCTCTTGATGGCGCCCCGCCGCCTCTTGCTCCACTGTGTCCGTTCGAGGCGCCGCCGTGCGAGGGCGTAGCGCGCGGCGACGATCCCGAGGATGACGAAGAGCCGCCTCTGGACCTGCCGGAATCGCCGTTTCCGCCTGATCGCGAACCGAATTCAGTGTTGACCGAACGGCGGTCGGTCGCGCGGCTAACTGCGCCTCGGTCATTGCCGGTCACCACACGCGGCGAGGCTTGCGCGCCGCTTACGTTCCCTCCCTGGTTTCGGTTGGAGCCTCCACTGTAGTAGTACGGGGCGTATTCGTAGCAATCGCGGTAGTTGTTGAAGAACCCGAACCCGTAAGGCGACCAGAACCACGAGCGGGACGGGACGAAGGTGTAAAAGTTGTAGAACGAGTCGTAGTACCAGCCTGAGGTCAGGACCCCAGAACGGCTCAGCGCCTTGACGTTAGCCGCGGTGAGCGCCTCCGCCCGGTTGAAGCTCCAGGAGTCGAATTTGTCTACCGCGTCCTTGTCGAGTTTGGCGATGTCCGACGGGCCGGGCTGGGCGGACCCGGTCAGAGTCACGACTTTGCCGCGTTTGATCTTCAGCGACTGATTTGCCGCAAAATCGCTGGCGGTTCCCAGATTAATCTCGCCCTGGCGAACAGCCACTATAGTCGCCGACCCTTTCGCGTCGATGCGATGCAAGCCGGCTTTCGCAATCGTCAGCGCGCCGTGAGGCGTCAAGATCTCTATCGGGGTCTTCTTATCGACTTGGCCGATTTCGGCGATGACCGATCCTTTGATCAACTCGAAGCGAACCGAATTAAGGTCGACGCTGACGGCGCGGACCTCGGTGTTTTCGCTCAGGCGTAGATAAGATCCCGGATTGAGCAGCGCTTCGGCGAATCCGTTGGCCGCGACGCCGAGCTTGTCGCCCGCGCGCAATTGCGTGCCTAGCGAGGCGCGCCCCTTCTCGTCGCCTTCGCCGTCGGCGCGTAGGACATAGACTTCGCCCTCGACGCGGTTGACGAATCCGGCTTTGGTGGAGATCAGATATTGCGCGTTCGCAACCACGCCCAAGCCCAGGGCGAGCAGAAAAGACACAGGCACTGCAAGAGAAACCCTGTTTCTTGTCATCAGCGGCCTCCTTTGTGGTTTCAATCCATGGCCTCACTTCAGCCGCGAGGCGAACTGGAATTCAGTAGAACTGAAAAGGGGACGCGGAAATTCTAATCCGCGCGCCGCCAGGAAGCAAAGCCGATTGATTGATGAAGGAAAAATTGTGTCGCTCAGTTGGGGTTAGGTTGCCCGCAAGAAACTTTGCGACCTTAGCGCCTTTGCGCCTTTGCGAGAAACCTTCGCCGCGTGAAGCAGGTTCTCGCAAAGGCGCTAAGGTTTGCCCCGGTTCAAAGCATCGCCCGAACATGCGTCCGCGCCGCGTCGCCGAGCGCGCGCAGGTTGTACCCGCCCTCGAGGCAAGAAACAATTCGGCCCTCGCCTGTCATCAAGGCCGCCTCTTTCAATCTCTTAGTCATCCGTTCATAACTCGCGTCATCGAGCAGGAGCTGTCCGAGCGGATCGGCTTCGTGCGCGTCGAAGCCGGCGGAGATGAGCACGAGATCGGGAGAGAAGTTCTTCATCACCGATTCCAGTCCCTCCTCGAACAATCGCAGATAATCTTCGGCGGGCGTCATGGCGGGAACGGGGATGTTTATCGTGTAACCTTCGCCTTCACGCGCGCCTCGCTCGCCGGCGTCGCCCGTCCCCGGATACCAGGGGTATTGGTGCAGGCTGTAATAGAAAACGGTCGGGTCGTCGTAAAAAATGTCCTGCGTGCCGTTGCCGTGATGCACGTCGAAGTCGACGATCAGGACTTCATTGATCCGGTCGGGGTAAGCCGCCTGGGCGTAGCGCGCGGCGACGGCGACGTTGTTGTAGAGACAGAATCCCATAGCGCGTCCCGCAGTCGCGTGGTGTCCCGGCGGGCGGCAGGCGACAAACGAGGTCTCGGCCTCGCCGTTGACGACCGCCTCAACGGCGCGGCAGGCGCCGCCGGCCGCCAGCCTGGCCGCGATCTCCGAGTAGTGAGAGACCACGGTGTCGGCGTCCAGCGCCACGTGATCGTAGAGGGCCGCCTGCGAACACGCCTGCTCCACGCGCTCAATGGCGCGTTCGCTGTGGCAGCGCATCAGCTCTTCATCGGTGGCGGCGCGCGGCGCGATCTTGACCAGATCGTTCCAAAAGTCCTCATCGGCCATTAATCCGTCGAGCGTCGCGCGGTAACGTTCGCGCCGCTCGGGATGATTGCCCGTGTCGTGTTTCAGATATTCGTCAGAGTAAATGATCGCCGTTGACATGACCGCGATGGTACCCGCAAGATGGCCGATAGGCAATCTATGGATTTCGTCATCGACTCAATGATGACCCGGGACTGGGAATTCGTGCGGGCAATTTACCTCGAGGGCATAGCGACCGGGCAGGCCACGTTTGAAACCGAAGCGCCGGACTGGGAGCGCTGGGACGCCGGTCACTTACCGCTATGCCGCCTTGTGGCCAGAAACGGCGACGGCATTCTCGGCTGGGCCGCTTTGAGCCTGGTGTCGAGGCGCGAAGTCTATGCCGGGGTTGCTGAAGTCAGCGTCTACGTCGCGGCCTCGGCGCGCAGCTTCGGCGTCGGTGGCGCGCTGATGCGCGCGTTGATCGAGGCTGCGGAACGACACGGCGTTTGGACGCTGCAATCGAGCATATTCCCTGAAAATCTTGCGAGCCTCGCCTTGCACCTCAAGCACGGTTTCCGCGAAGTGGGCAGGCGCGAACGGATCGCGCGACATCACGGCGTCTGGCGCGACACGATCGTGCTCGAACGCCGCAGCCGCGCCGTCGGCGTTGATTGAACGCGGCTATCATTTTTCGAATTCATTCGATAGGAGTCCGTTTATGTGGCGTGAGTTCAAGGTATTTATTAACAGGGGCAATGTGATGGATCTGGCGGTCGGTGTGATCATCGGCGCGGCGTTCGGCAAGATCGTATCATCGGTCGTTGATGACCTGATATCGCCCGTGCTAGGGAAGATTACAGGCGGCATTGACCTGAGCCGAATGGCGTTGTCGCTCGGCACAAAGACGGACGGCGACAAGATCGTCGAAGTCGCGATCAAATATGGCAGCTTTGTCCAGAATGTCATCAATTTTCTGATCGTCGCTTTCGTGATCTTCCTGTTGGTCAAAGCCTACAACCGGTTCCGGAAGGCCGGCGCGAAGGATGAACTGGCGCCGCTTCCGACGCCAACTGAATCGTTGCTGGCCGAGATACGCGACCTGCTCAAAGCCAGGGCCTGACGAATTCTACATAACTTCGTTACTACCTGGTTTGTAGTCCCGCCTTTAGGCGGAAGCGTTGGGCGTCACGGAATGGATCTGCATCCGACGCTTCCGCCTAAAGGCGGGACTACAAACTGATTTTCTGAGGAGCCCCATGCTGGAAAAGTTCAATTTCGAATCGTTTCGATCGTCACGCTGGTTTAAGCCTGCTCTGGCCATCGTCGGCGCAATCGCGTTGCTCGTTGTCGTCCTGCTCGTCGCGCCGACGCTCATCGACATCAACACCTACCGAGGGCAGATCATTACCCAATTAGAGCGACGCCTCGGCCGTTCGGTCAAACTCGGCGCGATGCGACTCAGGGCGCTGCCCTCGATCAAGATCGAAGTCGAAGAGGTCGCGATCGGCGACGACTCGCAGTTCGCACAATCCGATTTCGTAAAGGCCAGGTCAGTTAAGCTTCAGATAGGGCTGTGGTCGCTGCTCAGGGGCGACCCTGAGGTTACGGGAATCGAAATGGTGGAGCCGGCGGTGACATTGATCAAAGTCGGGGAGGGTAAGTGGAATTGGGGCACGCTGAAGCCGCTGCAATCATCCGACCAGGAGTCGTCGCCGGCGCCGTTCGATTTGCTCGCGCGCGACGGGCGGTTCACGCTGATAGACCGCAGCGTCAACCCGGCCGTCGAAAAGACTTACACCGGCGTCAACGTCGCGCTCGACGATTTCTCTTCGAGGCGGGCTTTCGATTTCGTGATCGGTCTGACGGTACCCGGCGAGAAGGCGGGGAAAGTGGAGATGGAAGGCGAAGCCGGCCCCGTCGACTCCCGGGACGGGGCGCAGACGCCGATTGACGCGCGCCTGCGGATGCAGGACGCCGATCTGGCAGGCCTCGAATCGCTGCTGGGCGCGGGGGCGCGCCACGGGGGGCGCTTGACGATGGACGTCCGCGTCAAAGGCAAACTGGCCGAAGGGCTGAAGGCCGAGGGCGAAGTGAAGGCCGATCAGTTGCGATTGGCGGAGGGCGTCGAGCCTGCGCGCGCGCCTCTCGAGGCCGCATTCGCTCTGACCGCCAAGTCGGAGAGGAAGTCGGCGGAGCAATCCGAAATTTCGCTGGCGATTGATCGAGGCGAGGTGAGGTTAGGGAAGACGAAAGCCGGCGTCACGGGCCGCGTCTCGCGCATCCCCGACGATCCCTTCATCGATTTGCAGATCAAGGGCGACGGCATGGCGCTCGACAGCCTGCTCGAATCGGCGTACGCCTTCGGTTTCGGCCCGCCCCCGGGGACGAAGGCCAGCGGCGCGGCCACTGTCAACCTCCGGGCGAGCGGCGACACTCGCTCCACATCTCTCGACGGGCGGGTCGAGATTCGCGACCTGAAGTTCCGGAGTTCTTCGATGCCGCAGACGATGACCGTCTCGGAGCTCAAACTCGATTGCTCGCCGCAGGAGATCGCCGCCGCGCCGTTCCGCGCCACGCTCTCGCGGACGACTGTCGAATTCAACAACCTGAAGATCAGCGATTACCGCAAACAGCCGCGCGCCAATCTCGACGTCGCGACCAGCGACGCCCAACTCGACGACCTGATCAAGATCGCCGAGTCGTTCGGCGCGCGGCCCGAGGTCGCCGGCGGCGGCAAGGCTTCGCTCAAGGCCTCGATCTCGACCGGCCTCGGTGAAACCGATCGCACGATGAACATCAGCGGATCGGGCAAATTGACTGGCGCGCGGCTGCAGATGGCACAGGCGTCGAAGCCGATTGACGTGGCCAACGCCGACCTGGTGTTCACGGGAGACAGTTTGCGGGTTGACAACCTCGCCGCGCGGCTCGGATCGAGCCAGGTCGACGGGTGGCTGCAGATCAAAAACTTCGACCAGCCCGTCGCGGCCTTCGATCTGAAAGCCGATCAACTGAGCCTCGCCGAGTTGCGGCAATCTTTGGCCTCGGGCCAGAAGCCTCAGTCGAAGAGCGCTTCGACAGGCTCGATGCGCGCCGAAGGCCAGCTCTCGGCCGGAAAACTGGTCCTCGAAGGTCTGACCGCGACCGACGTGCGGAGCAAGGTCGCCCTGGCCAATCAGGCGCTCTCGCTCGACCCGCTCTCGCTGAAGCTGTACGGCGGCGCCTATCAAGGTTCAGCGCGAATCGATTTGTCGGGAGGGGCGCAGAACCCGCCAGAGATCGCGCTGAACGGGCGCTTCAACGACATCGACGTCAATCAATTCCTTTCGTCGTCAGGGCCGAAGAGCGTGGTCTACGGGCGCGCCGGCGGTTCACTCAACGTTCGATGCCGGGGCGATTCGCCTGACGCGTTGGCGAAGACGCTCACGGGCGATGGGGCCGTCGCGATCAGTGACGGCAAATTCACCAGCTTCGATTTGATGAAGCAGGTCGAAGCTCTGGGCAAATTGGCCAACCTGCCCACGGGCGGGGTGGGCGCCGCGTTCCGATCGCTCAAGACCAACGTCAAGTTCGATCGAGGTAGGATGACTACCGACGCTTTGCAACTCGTCATGGAAGAACTGTCGGTGACGGGGGAAGGGGCGATGCAACTCGGCGACGCGCCGGCGGTAGATTACAGTCTGCTCGCGCGCCTGAGTCCCGCGCTGACCAAACGCGCGCTGTCGCAATCGGGCGAATCCGGGGCCGGATCATTGCTTCAAAGCATCGGGAAGCTAGCGTCGAAGCTTGGCAGCTTCTTCGTCGAGCAGGATTCGATGGTCGTGCCGATCAGAATGAGCGGGCCGCTCAAACAACCCGCTTTCGGATTAAACACGGTGGTATTGGAAAAACGCGCGAAGTCTAGTCTGACGCAAAGCCTCACCGAAAAATTGAACAAAGAGCTGACTAAGGAGCCAGGGAAAGAGCCGGCCAAGGAACCTGGGAAAGAGCCCGCCAAGGAGCCAGCGAAAGAGCCGGCCAAGCCGAAGCCGGCCGATATATTGAAAGGCGTGCTGGATCGTTTCAAACAGAAGAAAGAGAAGCCGTAACCTAGAGCGGTTTTCAATCGGATGTACGGGATTGTCGACAGTGGCGGCGCACATAGTTCCAAACTAGCGTATCGAAAACAGCGATTGCCGCGACCGAAATCTCGGAGCGTACGGAGCGCCTTGAGTCCTGATACTGCTGGCGAATCAGTACCGCGAGCGGTAGCGAGCGTTGCTCCCGGAGTAAGTCGTTAGCGAGGGCCACGCTCGCTACCGCTCCCCGTACCGTAACGTTCTCCGAATTCGCCAGCAGTATCAGGACTCAAGGCGCTCCATACGCTAGCGCGCTCCCGGCGATTGTCCCCGTACACCGATCTAATAACCGTCCTAATCGGATCAATATAGAGTTGTCACATATTCTCGAAATCATCGTCTGCACGGTCGAAGACGCCGTCGCCGCTGAACGCGGCGGGGCCAACCGCCTGGAGATCATCAGCCATTACGAGGTCGGCGGACTGACGCCGCCGTTCGATCTGGTTCGTGAAATCACTTCGACGGTCAAAATCCCGGCGCGAGTGATGGTGCGCGAAAGCGAGCCCTTCGTCGTGACTGATGAAGAAGAGATCGAGAGATTGCGCGATGCGGCCCGAGCCTTCGCCCGATTGCCTGTAGACGGTCTCGTATTGGGGTTTCTGAAAGAGGCGCCGGGCGGCCGCTCGGTTGACCACGATCTGGTGTCGCGCGTTCTGGCCTGCGCTCCGAAGCTGAAAATCACATTCCACCGCGCGTTTGAAGAGTTGTCCGATCCGATTGGCGCGATCATCGAACTCAAACGCCACCCTCAAATAGACTGTGTTCTCTCCAGAGGTTATGGAGAGGCGTGGACGGCGGAACTTGACCGGTTCGTCGAATGGGAGCGGGCGGCTCGTCCGGAGATCAGAATGCTGCTCGGCGGCGGAATTGATCGAGACGCGGTTAAATTTTTCTGCAAGGCCTCCCCGATCCGCGCGTTCCATGTCGGACGGGCAGCTCGGGATGGGGAAAATATCGACGGCTTAGCGCTGGCGGAACGGGTGAGGGAACTGGCGGAGCTGATAGACGCTCACTGAACAAAGATTCCCTGATAAAGCGTAGCGACGATTATTAGAGCGAGGGGAAGAAGCGCCTTTAATCGCGCTCCACGGCGCTCCGACGCCGTAGTAAATAAAACGAAATGCCTACCGAAGAAACTTTTTGTTTAAATCTGGCTAGCTTCGATTTAGAATACGGCGCGGCTTCACACCCCGGAAGTCGTCTCTTCTTAAATGGCCGTTTTGCTGTGATGTCTAATGAAGATTTCATCGCACGTTACGCCAAACCGATAGCCGCCGTGTGGAAGACCGTAGCGGCTCGCTATGGCGTCACTGAGCGGGAGTTTGCCGAGCGGCTCGCTGCCATTCTTGCGCGCGCCAACAACTCATCCCAACCGAAGGGCGTAAACGCCGAGGATTCGATTTCAAACTGCATTTCGAATCTGAAGGCTGATGAGTTGTGCCTGGCCATCGCCTGCGAAAAAGGCGACGAGGCGGCGTGGCGGGCCTTCGATTCCGAATATCGCCACACCATGCAGGGCGCTGCCCGCGCCCTGACTAAAGACGAGGCCGAGGCCGAAGACCTGATACAGTTCGTCTTCGGCGAGCTTTACGGCGTGCGTCTGGACGGCGACAGGCGATTGAGCAAGCTCGCGCATTATTCCGGGCGCGGGAGTCTGGGCGGGTGGCTGCGCGCGGTCATTTATCAGGCCTTCATCGACCGCAAGCGGCAGACCTCGCGGTTCGAGCAGGTCGAAGAGGTCGCCGAGTTCGACCGCCTGGCGAACGAGGCCGCCGCTCATGTGAACGGCAGACTTTCAGCCCCGATCTCCCAACCCGACGACATCGAGGACGCGCGGTTGCGCCAGGCCACGGAAGAGGCCATGACGCAGGCCTTCGCGGAGATCGAATCCCGTGACCGATTGCTCCTGAATTACTACTACTTCGACAACCTGACGCTGCGCGAAATCGGATTGATGATGGGCGTGCATGAGGCGACGATCAGCCGCTGGCTGGCGAAGGCTCAGCGCGAGATCAGACGCAAGACCGAGGAAATTCTGCAGCGTGGCTACGGGTTGCGCCGGACAGAGGTCGCAGAATGCTTGCAAATAGCGGCGCGCGCCGAACTCGACGTGCGCCGCCTTGTAGTGGACGTTAAGAGCCCCTCCATCGAACGCGCGCCATGAGCGCATTTTATAACTGCGCAAGATTGGGCCGGTCGACGCGTTCAATGATTTGAGTGAAAGGTAGACGAAAATCCTCAAGGGTTTTTCCCAAGGGAGAAGTACTCAACGGCAGGTAATCATCGGCAATGGCAAACGAATGGAACAAGACGGCATTGGTCGCGGAATTCGAGACAATGCTGCGGCGTCATTTGAGGAGCGGCGCCGCGCCGGTCGCAGCCTGCGCTGGTTTCGATCTCGACACCGCCAGCGCCTATCTTGAGGGCGCGCTCGACGAGTGGCGCTGCGGAAGTTACGAATCGCATCTGGCCGGATGCGCGATCTGCAGGCGTCATCTGATCGAACTGGCGCGCCTGGCGCAGGCCGCGCCAAGCTTTGAACCGCAGCCTGTAACGGTTTTGGATCAGGCCCCGGCCTGGGTCCGTTGGAGAGAAGTCGTCACGGGTTGGTTCGATATTTCAACCCGGAATTTGAAATGGCGGATAGCAGGCGCTACCGGCGCGGCGTTCGCGATACTGATCGCCGCGCTTGGCGTGCAATCGTGGCGGCATGCGTCCTATAGGGAGCTTGCGTTCACCTCCACCAAAGCGAGCGCAACCCCGCCGCCCGCGGCTGAACTAGTAGGTCAAACGATTCTATCTCCTACTCCCGAACCTTCGACGCCAGACGCAAACAAACGCTTCGAGGAGTTGATCGCGAATCATTCAGCGTCGTCGCCAGCCTCTGTGCCTACGCCACTTGTCGGGCCTAAAGGGAACGCCCCGGATTTCACCGTTCAGACCCGGGCCGACTCGTTGTCGGTGATCGATAGCCAACCCAGCCAAGCCCCCGTTGTGGACAAGCCAGTCGGCGTTGAAGCAAAGCCGAGTCACACTCCGCAACCCGGGGCTTTGGTGAAGTTAGATGATTTGAGGGCTGGCGCATCGGTATTCATGGATGCGCCCAATGAACGGGAGGCCCAAGAGATTGCTCAAGGCCCTGGCGTCATTCCGCGTTATCAGCCGGACCTGGTCGAGACCAGGTCGGAACCGCCCTCCAAGTCACAGCCTAACAAATCCCTATCGCGACAGGCGCTGGAGGCCGTGCGCGAAATGGTAAAGCGGCCATTCTCCACCACAGGTAAAACGAGTTTACTCTCGGAGTCTGAGGGAAAGGAGATCCCCGATACTAAGGGGGCGTCGGACGACGAATCATCCAAGTCCATGGTATGGCGGATAAGGGGCAAGGTCTTCCGCTTCGAGAAAGATATGTGGGTCGATCAGGAATATAAGCCTGAGATGCAGGAATGGCGCCGCTGGACACTGAAGCGCGGCAGCGATCAGTACAAACGGGTTCTGGCCGACGAGCCTCTGCTGAAGGAATTTTTCGATCACGGGCCGATCCTCATTGTCTGGAAAAACAGAATTTATAAGGTGCTGAAGTAGGAGAGCCGGAAGGGAATGGAGTTCAAGGCTTACTTGGCGCCTTCCATTTCGATCCGATCAGGTCGGCGGATTAAATATTGCGTTCCGTGCCCTTTTTCCCGAGAAGAGTAATTAACAACAGTGGTCAGCGGATCGGTCTCCGCCGGCCACTGCTTTTTATTTGACGCCCTCGGCCTCCTTTGTTGACCAACCTTTTGCCGACAATCGCCAGGCCTGATACCATAAGGCCTCAATCGGGGGCGCCTGGCGCTGACCAGGACTTTAAGGCCGCGCGCTTGTCGCCACGATCATCCTCCGTAATAGTAATCCGCAAATTTACTGACGGGAGTCTAAACGATGGCTAGTGTACCTCCGTACGTCAAGTACGACGAGCCGCCGCTATCGCCGAAAAAAACGCCGCGAACAAGGAGTTCCTCGTGAATCGGATCACAGTTTTGCCGCTGTCCGTCGCGCTTCTGTTGATCATATGCCTGCCCGGCGGCGCGCAGCAGGTTCAGATTTCATCGAAGCCGAATCCGCAGATCGAGAAGATTCTCGGCGAGATCTCTGCGGCCAACATCGAAAAGGTCATGCGCAAGCTGGTCGGGTTCGGCACGCGACACACGCTGTCGTCACAGGACGATCCCGCGCGTGGTATCGGCGCGGCGTGGCGCTGGATTAAGGAAGAAATGGATCGTTACGGCCGCGAATCAGGCGGGCGGTTGATTGTTACCACGGACGAGTTCATTCAGCAGCCGACGCAGCGTGTGCCACAAGCGACCAAACTGGTCAACGTCGTCGCAACGCTGCCTGGCTCGCAACCCGAATCGAAGGACCGCATCTACGTCGTCAGCGGGCATTATGACTCCTGCGTCTGTTCGCAGGGGATGACCGACGCCACGAGCGACGCGCCGGGCGCGAGCGACGACGCGTCTGGCACGGCCGTCGTGATGGAGATGGCGCGCGTCATGTCGAAATATCAATTCGACGCGACGCTGGTCTTTTTAACCGTCGCGGGCGAAGAGCAGGGGCTGCTAGGCGCTAATCATTGGGCCGAAGAGGCGAAGACGAAGAACCTGAACATCGCTGCGATGTTCACCAACGACATTGTCGGGAACACGCTGGGCGGCGCCGGGGTGAAAGACAATGCGCGCATACGAGTCTTTTCGGAAGGCGTGCCGTCGACCGAGACAGAGGCGGAAACCCGCATACGCCAGTCGAACGGGGGCGAAAACGACGGCCCTTCGCGGCAACTCGCCCGCTATATCAAAGAGGCCGCCGAGCGCTACCTGAACAATTTCGAAGTGACGCTGGTCTTCCGCCGTGATCGCTACGGGCGCGGCGGCGATCACAACGCGTTCCTGCAGCGCGGCTATCCGGCGGTGCGGTTCACGGAACCGAATGAGGATTTCACTCGCCAGCACCAGCGCGTCCGCGAAGAGGACGGGGTCAAATACGGCGACGTGATCGAGATGGTCGATTTCCCATACATCGCGCAAGTCGCCCGCGTCAACGCGGCGGCGATGGCTTCAATGGCTCTGGCGCCCGCCTCTCCTTCGGGCGTCAGTTTCAAATCTTCCCGTCAGGAATACAACACGACTCTGACGTGGAAGCCGAACGCCGAGCCTGACGTCGCCGGCTACCGCGTCGTCTGGCGCGAGACATACCAGCCGTTCTGGCAGCGCGGCGTCGACGTCGGGAACGTGAACGAATATGTGATGAAGGTCCTCTCGAAAGACGATTACTTCTTCGCAGTCCAGGCGATTGACAAAGACGGCAACGCCAGCTCGCCTTCGTTCCCGAAGCCGCCCCCCCGTCCGCAGCGACAATAAAATTGTTAGTCCATCGAGGTTTTATGGAGTATCGAAAGCTTTGCTCATCTATTTTTTTGTCAGCCATTTTTTTGTCGGCGGCGGTCATGACCGGCGCTGCGGCGGCCCAACAGCCGGCTAAGACAAAACGTCCGATCAAGAATCCCCCGCAATTCCCGAGCATCATCGATCTGGAAAACAAAGATGCGCAGAAGGCTGATCAACAGGCCGACCAGCAGGGGAACGCCCCGGGGGCTGACGCGGGCGGGCAGCCCGACTCGCTGGCCGTGGCGGTTCAGTCGCTCGCGAACGAGCTGCGGGCCCTGGGACAAGAGCTTCGCTCTCTGAACATTCGCGGGCAGGCGCAGATTGAGATGCTGCGGATGACGCGCGTCGACATGCGAATCGATTATTACGAGCGGGAACTTAGGCCTGTGCGCGATCGGCTCACCGCGCTCGAATCCGACGAGCTGGTGTTGCGGCAGTTGATGACGCGCGAAGGGTTGTTGGCTCAGACGGCCAACATGCCGACCCTCAACCGCGAAGAGTCGATGAAGCAGTTGAGAATGCAGCACGAGGCGCGCTACCGCATCCTCCAGTCCGAGCAAGAACGTCTGCGGAAGCTCGAAGCCGATCTGACGGCGTCGCTCAAAATTTACCAGAACATCAGCCGCGAAGCCGAACAGAAAATTCAGGAGGCTGAAGAGACGTTGAAGAATATCGAATCCAGCCCGCAGGGCGTTAAAAGACAGTAGGGATTGCGGATTGCGGATTGCGGATTGCGGATTGATAGTGATGAACTGCCTCGCGCAAGAGGCGCCGTAATAAAAGTACGGCATTCGGAATCAATAAATCCGCAATCCGCAATCCGCAATCCGCAATCAAACTCCCAGGAGACCAATGAGCCACGAAAATCTTAAGCGCAGGGAATTCATCAAAGGCGCTGCCACGGCGGGTTTGAGCGCGCCATTGTTGGCCG
>Ga0126377_10001129_pt1 | contig 17157 bp, 13 predicted proteins | sample PanSoiMetPlot_22_FD_92647 | JGI IMG/M metagenome (GOLD analysis project Ga0126377, IMG submission 92647) | Tropical forest soil microbial communities from Panama - MetaG Plot_22 | ecosystem: Environmental > Terrestrial > Soil > Tropical forest > Bulk soil | place: Panama | collected 2016-02-17 | reverse complement strand
TGGCCGAGCGTCTTGCCGGGATTGATGTCGCGCCGGCTGCCAAACCGGACGGGGATCTCGACGGCGGCAGCCGCAGGCAGCGCGAACACGTTGGCGTACAAATCGGCGGCGTGCACGATCAGGACACCCAGCTCCCTGCACCAGCGGCCGAATGACCGCGCCTCGCGGACGGCGCTCGCGTGACGAAAGCTCGTGATCGGAAACTCCCTCAGCGAGGCGGCGTGCGCGCGGGCTCGTTCGAGCCAGTCGCCCCGCGCATGAAAACACGCGAGATGAACGGTCCACCGCTTCTGATCGATGTGTCGGATGAGCTCGATCATCTGCCGTTCCGTACCGCCGGGATGGAAGCTCGTCATCACCAGCGCAACAGGAACTGGACCGTCGGAACGCACCGTCCCCTGACCAGCAAGCGCGGTGCCGCTGTGCCTCATTGGGTCGCGTCCACGTATTGCCGATGCCAACGTTCGAAGACGACGAGCTGCCACAGCCGCAGCGAGTGATCCCGTGTCTCGCTCAGGTGTTCGCGCATCAGGCGTTCGACGAATTGGGGCTGGAAATATCCCCGCGAGCGTGCCCGCCCGGACATCAACGTGTCCGAAAAGACGTCGCGCAGTTTTCCCTGAAACCAGACGCCGAGAGGAACGGCGAAGCCCTGCTTTGGGCGATCGAGCAGGTCCCGTGGCAGCAGCGTCGCCGCCGCTTCCTTCAGAATGTGCTTGCGCCGCCCGTTACGGATCTTGAACGCCGCCGGCAGCGAGGACGCGAACGAAATCACTTCGTTGTCGAGGAGGGGCACACGCGATTCAATCGAGTGGGCCATGCTCATCCGATCGACTTTCGTCAGGACGTCTTCGGGCAGATACGTGACGGCGTCGAACCGCATCATCTGACTGGTCCACGGCAAGTTCTCCGCGCCGTCGAAATGCCGCGCCAGGCGTGCCTCGGCCCTCTGGGCGCCCAGTTCGGCGACTACCTCGCCGGAAAGCAGCGCCGTTTTCTCATCGTCCGCGAAGAACCGAATCGCGTCGAGATACCGGCCGCGTTCGTCGCGGCCGACGTGACGGAGAAAATTCTTTCCACGCAGCCCGTGCGGCATGCAGCGGGCGACGGCGCCGGCGACCGGGCGCAGCGACGCAGGGCTCACGCGATCGAACGCGGCGATGCGCTGTTGAGGAAGGTAGCGATCGTATCCGCCGAAGAGTTCGTCGCCGCCGTCGCCGGACAGGACGACGGTCACGTGCTGGCGGGCGATCGCCGAGACATACCAGGTTGGAATCGCCGACGCATCCGCGAACGGCTCGTCGAAGTGCGAGATCAGCTGGTCGAGAAGGTCATAGGCCTTCGGCCGGACGACGAACTCGTGGTGATCGGTACCGAAGTGCCGGGCGACGCGACGGGCGTGCGCGAGCTCGTCGAAGGCCGGCTCGTCGAACCCGATCGAAAACGTGCGAACTGGTTCGCTGCAGGCCTCGGCCATCAGCCCGACGACGAGGCTCGAGTCGATGCCGCCGGAGAGGAACGCACCGACCGGAACGTCGCTGACGAGGTGAGCCCGCACGGCGTCCTTCAGCACGGTCCGAAGGGCCGCCACGGCGTCTGCCTCGTCGCCGTCGAAGCATTCGAGATTTGGAAACTGCCAGAACGGCCGGATCGTGGCGAGTCCTTCGTGCCAGGTCAGATGATGACCCGGCGGCAGCTTGCTGATCCCCTTGAAGATCGATCCGTCGCGCGGGGTGTAGAGAAATGACAGGTAGTGATCCAGCGCGGCGAAGTCCAGGGTGCGCGGAACATCCGGCGCGCAGAGCAGGGACTTGATCTCGGACCCGAAATAAAGGCGTTGTCCGATCAGTGAGTAATAGAGCGGTTTGATCCCGATGCGGTCGCGGGCGAGCAGAAGCTGCCGCGCGGACGCGTCCCAGATCGCGATCGCGAACATGCCGCGGAGGCGCGCGATCGCATCGGCTCCCCATTCCTCGTAGGCGTGCACGATGACTTCCGTGTCCGTCGACGTCGCGAAGCGATGGCCGGATTGCTCGAGGTCCCGGCGCAGCTCGCGGAAGTTGTAAATCTCGCCGTTGAAGACGACCTGGATGCTGCCGTCTTCGTTGCCAATCGGCTGATGGCCGGTCGACAGGTCGATGATGCTCAACCGTCGCATGCCGAGCGCGACGCCACGATCGACGAACGTGCCTTCGTCGTCCGGGCCGCGGTGCCTGATGACGTCGCACATCCGGCCGATCAGTCGTTTCGCGTCGTCCTCCTTGGTCGAGGCAGCGGCGGCGGACGATTCGACAAATCCAGCTATCCCGCACACGTCAGGACACCAGCTCCAGCGAGCGTTCAGTCGAGGCCGCACGGGAACGGTCAACCGTGACGAGCGCGCCGCCGACCAACGAGGTTCGGGTAATGCGGCTCCGCGCGACGCGGCAGAAACACGCGCGCGCGTCCGTGCTGACCTCGTCAAACGTCGTCAGCCTCGGCACGCCTGGAAGGGCCGGCTCGATCACCAGGACGTAGTCGGTCGAGCGGCGTCTCGCGATCCGGAGGCCGCAGCCCGTCCGCTCGCCCGGAGCCTGAAGAACATCGACGGAGGCGATCGCGTTGTCCGCGCGCAGGCTGAAGACGGCTACCGACCATGCGTCCGCATCCGTGGTCTGCAGCGCTCGCAGGGTCGAACCAGGTTCGATGCGTCCGTAGACAGGCGAGTGCCATCCGAGGCCGAGCGTTGCGTCCGCGACGAAGTGCTCGAGCGGAGCGGTTGGCGCAAAGACCTCGACGCATGCACGATTCAGCGAAAGGGTCGCGCGGTGGTCGTCCACCCGCACGTGCCAGCGAGGATCGATGTGCCAGTGCGATGCCAGCGAATGTTGTCGCCGCGGTTCGCCGCTGGCCGTGACGACTTTTACGAGGTCCATCACGACGAGCAGGTCGTCGTGAATCGACATGACGTGACGACGATGCTCGTGCGGCCGGTACCCGTCGTGAAGCGCGTCGAGGTAGTCGAAGCCCTCGCCCGAGCGCCATTCGACGAGCGTGGTTGCCGCGCGCTCGGACCAGTGAAACGGGCCGGCGGGTATTGATTGGCTGCGGTTGTCGAGCGTGATCGTGTTGTGGGATTGCGTCGAACGAAATCGATCCCGCAAGTCCGTATCCATCGTGTATGCGCCCGTGCCCGGATCGATGAGCAGCGGCTCCCCGTGAAGGCTGGCGGTGATCGACAACGCGTCCGCGTGCGCGTGGCCCCCGTTCAGGTAGCCATGGGGGCCCGCATGCATCACTACGTGAACGCCGCCAGGCGATCGCGAGACGAAGTAGCCCATCTCTGGGAGGACTGTTGACTCAGGGACGGTGCGCTTTGCACCTGGCGCTCGAAGTCGCGCCTCGAACATCGGGTGCGAGAGCAGCCAGTGCGCATCTTCTGGTGCGCTCGCACACCCGCGATTCATGAGGATCCCTGCGATGGCAAGACTCGGTCCCACGATATCTGCTGCCCGGACGCAAATCGGCAACGCGGTCCCGCCGTCGTCATCACCAAAGTGCGCCACACATCCGCGTTCGTCGGAAAGCGCGGTGGCCGCCAGCGCGAGGCGGTCGACAGCATCGCGAAATCGTGGGGTCGCCTCATCGCCGGCGATCTCGGACATCACGAGCGCCATGAGATAGAAGTCGAGCGTGTACCGGTGGTAGTGCGACGAGCGCTCGCGGTGACTCCCGTCCGCGGCGATCTGGCGGGCGATCTCGGCGACGAGAATCTCCCGGCCGACGTCGGCGCGTTGCCGGCTTGCACGAAGGAACGGCAGCGCGAGGCCCGTGACGTACAGCGCGAGTGCTTCCCCCAGGAGGTGCGTGTTCGGGCTGAAGTAAAAGGACAGATTGCGTTCGATGTGCGCGAGCTGGCGATCGAGCGCAAGCAAAAGGTCGATCGTCCAGGGTTCGTCGTCCGGCACTTCGGGAGTCACGAAGCTGTTGAGCGCCCATGTCCACGACAGCGCGCGGAGGCCAACCTCGAGCATGCTGGCCCAATTGCAACCGCGAAGCGGTGGATTGGACGCCAACCAGCCAGTGAGCTCCTCGATGAACCGATCGCGATAGCGGACGTCGCCCGTCAGCCAGTAACCACGCGCCAGCGCGAGCCAGTGCTGATGGCGATTGAGCTCCCAGACGATCTTGTGATCCCCGTTGGCGGAGTCGAGATACCTGACCCGCGTCCAGAAATCCATCGGCATGCGCCGCTGATGAACGGGGTCCAGGTGCCAGTCGACCGCGCACGACGAAATCGAGAATCGCAGCCCGCGATAGCCAAGCAGATCGTAGCCGCCGTCCACGATTCGGCCTGCGCGCGCGGCGGCGTCCTGCGAAGCGTCCGGGTACTCCTTCAGGACATCTGCCACGACGTTGTTCCTGACCGATGGCGCGATCAGGAATCGCTGCGGCTCGCTGCGGAGGAATTCGGAAGCTGCGGCGTGGGCGTCCAGCCATCGGCCCCTGCGAAGTGCATCGACGAGCCTCGCCGGTACCGCATCGGTGTTCAGGGCGGGAAGCAGGCGTTCGCGACGCCAGCGTGGCCTGGCGAACGCCGACCTGCGATGCTCGAGGACGCTCATCAGACGAGTACGCGTTCGACACCCGATTTCGGGCAGCCCCATTCGCGATGCGGCAACCAGCCGCCTGGCCGCGGCTTTCACGGCTGACGTCCGATCGTGCGTCCGTCAGCCGACGCAGCCACGCCGGGCGCGATGCCGATGCTCAGTGTTCCAGCGCTTTGCGCGAGGACGCTTTCGTACAACCGAAGCCACTGCGGGCGCACGATCTCCCAAGTGAACTGATCGAGCGTGTGTGCGGCCGCCTGCGCGAGCAGCGACGCCATCGTTGGATTGGCGACGATCTCGAGGACGTGCGCGGCAAGCCCTTCGTGATCGTCGACGGAAGCCATGAGTCCTGTCGAGCGATGCGTCACCAGATCGGGGATGCCGCCCGCGTCCGTCGTCACCACAGGCAGCCCCGACGCAAATGCCTGAAGAATCGACAGCGGCATGTTGTCGATATTCGGGCTCTGCAGGTAGACGTCGTGCGCCGCATGCAGGGCGGCGACACGCCTCGGTGAAACGCGGCCCACGAACGTCACGTTGCGCAAATCGAGCACCGCTACAAGCTGACGCAGGGACGCCTCCCGGCTGCCACCGCCGGCGAGTGTCAGCGACGCGTCAGGATGCCGGTCCTGGATTAGACGGAATGCCCTGACCGTACAGGCGACGTTGTAGAGAGCTTCGAAATTCCTCGTCGACAGAATCTTCGGAGCGATTTGCGCACGTTCCCGATAAGTGAATTGATTCAGATCGACGACGTTTGGAATGGCGGTCGCAGCCAGGTGGAATTGCCCGAACGTCCGGACCAGGAAGTTGGACGGCACGACGTTGCGGTCCACCCGTCCAAGGATCGATCGTGCAACGGCAGACCGAGACAGGTGATCGGGCGCCTCGCCGCTGTGGTAGTTCAAGACGATCGGGCGTCCGAGCGCCTTTGCCGCCGCGATTGCCGGTACGGGCGCCAGGAGAAACGACCAGTACGACGCCGAGAAAGCGTGTACGAGATCCGCGTCACGCAAATCACGAAGCAGGCCCGGGATGTAGACGCATTCGGTCGCGGCCGTTCGGAGGTATTTCACCCGCTTCGTCCACCGAAGGGGTGCCGGAATCGGCGGATTGACCGGCACGAGCCACGCCTCGACGTCCGGATCATCGCGCCATGCGCGGAGCAGGAGGTCGGCCTGGATGGACTGCCCGCCAAGGATGTCGAGCGATGGCGCGACGATGGCGACGCGAAGCTTCCGCATGCGCGTCACCGCTGCTCGCTCTGGCCTTGCTGACGAGGCGGGCGCAGCTCCCGGGGCGGCCGCAACTCGCGATCGTTCGCGAGACCGATCGCGGCGACGTTGGCGCCGAGGTCCGCTCCGTCGTTGCTGGCCTGCTTCCAGGCACTGTTTGGAATCAAACGAAAATCGTTGCCGGCATAGTTCACGAACTGGCTGCGGAACTGGGCGGTGCTCGGGAACTGATTTCCGCCGGGATAGAGCCTCGCCTGACCATCGGCGATGACGTTGCCGGTGAACCGCGAGCCGGGGAAGAACGCCGAGATGGTGTCGTTGCCCGGACCGTGATTCCTGCCGATGGCGCCGAACGAGTTGTGCCGCGTCAGGTTGTTGGTGAAGGTGAACTCGAGCACCGGCTGCCCGTCGACCTGCAGGAATCCCGACGCGTGCTCCTGGATGATCGTGTTGTGATCGATCGTGATCTGCCTGGGCCCGCCGACGATTTGAAACGCGTAGCCGCTGCCGCCCCAGTTCGCGTTATCGATGTCCATCAGCAGGTTGTTGCGGATCGTGAGCGACTGCGTCTGCCGGCTCGGGTTGACGTCGTCGTACCCGAGCACCGAGATCCCGCCCGAGCTGTGTTTCAGGATGTTGTTCTCGAAGACCACCTGTTCGACCTGGCACCACGGGCAGCGGCCGTTCTGGTTGCGGACGGTGAAGAGAACTGCGAACCCGTTCTGCGCCGCCAGCCAGTTGTTCTGGATGACGTTGCCGGCGATCCGCACGCGGCGTGCGTTCTTCAACTCGACGAGGTTCTTGACCTGCCATTTCTCCTGGCGCCATGCGACCGGCTTTGAAATCAGGTTGTCGGTGATGGTGATGTCGCTGGGCACGAGTCCCTGAATGGACGGATCCGAACCGCCGAAGAGGATGTTCTCGGTGGATCCTTCGAGATAGTTGTTCGAGATGGTGTACGGCCCCGGACCGTTCCACCCCGCGATGGCCTGGGAATCCTGGCCGACGGCCTTGCAGTCGGCGATGTAGGACCCCGTGATCGTCGCGGTGCCGCTGTTGAGCGCGACGCAGCGCTTCTGGCCGGTGGTCGGGTCGCCGTGGATATAGCAGCGGTCGATGACGAAATCGTGCGGTACCTGCCCCAGCGACGACTGGCTCGCTGACCCGTTTCCGAGCGCGACGAGATCGTTGGTGTTGCTCCCTTCGATTTCGAGCAGGATGATCATCCAGTGGTGAGCGCCTGGCGCTGTCTGCAGCGCCGCGCCGCTGTTCGGCGACTTGAGCCTGGCCATCACCTCCTTGTGAGCCGGCCACACACGCGACCCGGCGGGCACCGCATCCCCTGCGCTGGATCGAATGGTGATGAAGTCGTTGCCGCTCTTGGCCGGCAGCGTAAAGTTGCCGACGTACGTCGCGCCGGCCGCCAGCGTGATCGTGTCGCCGGGCTGCGCGTTCAAGAGCGCGGCATTCAGATCGCCGCCGGCGGGAACGGCGATCGTCGCGGCGTGCGCGCTGGCCGTCCAGACGACGAGGACTCCAGCACTTGCGAGTGACGCAATCCTGTGGCTTGACATGCATCACACCCGTAACGCCAGTTTTGTTTGATACGCGACACGAAGCACTGACGGCGCGAGCCGGCTCACGCTGGCGATGAGCCGCGCGCCGGCGCTCCTTCGTATCGCAGAGAGATGATCGAATTCGCCTGCCGCGGCGGCGTAGTTCCCGCGCAGGAGATTGCACTTGGCGCTCGTCCACAACCGGCGCTCGCGAAGCGCCGCGACCTTTCGATCGATCGCCGCAGCGACGGCCGGCCCGGCAAGATCCGATCGCCGCGTGCGCTCGAGGACGACGATCATCGCGTCGAGCATCGGCAGCTCAGCGAACGATGCGCTGTCCGCGCGCCGCCGGTAACGCGCGAGCGGCTGCGGGTTTCTGACGAAGCGGAACCCGCCAAGCGCCGCGCGCAGCCAGAATTCGTAGTCTTCGCTGTGGCTCAAGTCCGCGCTGAGGCCGCCTGTCGCGTCGAAAACACTCCGGCGAAAGACGGACATGATGCAGACGGCGTGCTCGTCGCTAATCATGTCAATCGCGCTGACGGCGCGGCAGTCGGCCGAAGCCGGCGCCAGCGGTTGCCCGTCGAGCGATCCGCCGAGGTTCAGCGCGTTACCCGACACGACGTCGGTCCCGGGGAAGCGTTCGAAGACCGACAGCTGCGCCGCGAGGAAATCAGGAAACCAGGTGTCGTCGCTGTCGAGCAGCGCAAAGAACCGCCCGCGCGCGCGGGACATGCCGAAATTGCGGGCCGCGGAAACTCCTACATGGTCTGTCGCAAGCGCATGCACGCGGGCGTCCTGCTGAGCCAGCTGCCGTGCCAGATCGAGCGTCCCATCGGTGGATCCGTCGTCGATGACGAGCAGCTCGAAGTCGCCAAACGTTTGCGCCAGGGCGGAGTCGACGGCCTCCTGCAGGTAGCTCGCCGCGTTATATGCGGGCGTGATGATGCTGACGGCCGGGCTCTGCCGTTCTTCTTTATCGTCTGACTGCATGTTCAATACGGCTGACGAAGCACAGAACGTACCCTCGTCAGCGGAACTCGAGTGGCGATGCGATAGACCCGATAGCCGCCATTTGCGAACGCCAGCTCGCAGCAGTCCGGTTCAGCGGCCCTCAAGGCTTCGAACCGCGCACCTTCACTCGGGCGGTAATACTGAGCCGTTTCATCGTTCGAGACGATCATGTAGGCCACGTCGTTGAGCCGGACGGTCCTCGATACGAGATCTCCGTCGTCAACCGTGGGAAACGAGACCGTCCGCCGCCCTGTCAGCCGGTGAAAGACGGCTGTCTGCTGCGCCATGACCGGATCGACGTCAGCACGCGCCACGAGCCAGGCCGCGACCGACATGGCACTCGATCGGTCCGCGAAGGTCGCGCCTGCGGCGCGATTCGAGGACGCGATCACGTTTTGCGTGAGGACGCCGGCGCCAACGATCACCAGCACGACGACCGCGATGGCCGCGGGCGCGAGACGATGAACCGTTGCGAAGATCCCCGATCGCCGGACACGCGAGAGGACGAACGCCGCGATCGCCAGCACGATCAGCGTCAATACAGCCGTACGCTCCTGCATGCCCGTGCGAGGATCCCGCCAGGCGGACCAGCTGGCACCGGCAGCGGGAACCGCCAGCACCGGAGGAACGAACGACGCGACGCGGGGCCGCGATTCCACCGCGTCGAAGCAGACGATCGCACCCCGTACGCCAAACATCACGATGAGGGGAAAAACCGGCACGACGAAGCGCCCGCCTTCGTCGAACGGCCAGAGTGCGTACAACGCGCAGTACGCCGCGGCGTACCAGGCGAGGAGAGTCGAATGCCGCCGCGCAATGGAGGTCACGACGCCAAGGCCTGCCAGGACGATCGGAAACAGAACGAGCGGCGAAAACCAGATTGGCGCGATCCACGGGAGATGCGTCGCGATCTCGACAGATCGCGCCGCCAGCGTGCTGAGACCGTCGCGCACGCGCCAGACGACGTCGAGCGCCGTCGCGGCGCCGAGGCCGGGCTCGCGCGGATCTTTCAGCGCCAGCTGGCGCACGTACGAATCCATCGGCTCGCCGGGCCAGTCCGGCGTTGCGTGACCGAGCGACCACGCGAGCCAGGCGATCTCGGCCACCACGCCGGCAGCGGCGGCGAGGCCGAGCACCCGCCGAGTACGCGGTGGTAACTCCCGCCAGTTCCAGGCAAGGGTGGCGAGGATTGCCGCCACGAGGGCGATCCCGGCCGACCGGATCATCACCGCAGTGACGACGAGCAGCGCCGCCAGGAACGCCTTCGGCCTCGGACGCGAGATTGCGAGCAGGGCCGCCCCGCTGACGGCAAAGAACGGAAGGTCCGACAGGACGTCCTGCGTCGCCGATCGAAAAAACTGCGGCGACGACGCGAGCAGGAGACAGGCCGCTGCTGCTACCGTTTCGCGATCCTCCCTCGCGACCAGGACGAGCATCGCCAGAAGGCCAGCGAACCCGAACAGCGGCATCAGCCGCACGTACGACGTGTAGTCGTGCCCGACGACGATGCCGCCCACGGCCAGCACGATGGGAAACCCGGGCGGATATCTCGTGTGCGGCTTGAAGTCGAATACGTAGCCGCGATGAGACGCGAGGTTCTCGGCGAGGCCCTGGTAGTAGCTGCCGTCAGTCGTGTACGGATCCGCGCGTCGAAACGCGAAGACCTCCCAGAGGCACAACACCAGCGAAACGAGCACGGCGACGACAAGCACCGAAAGGCCGCTCCCGTGGCGGCCCGAACCGGCCGTCGTCACCGCGGACCTGCATCGGCGATCGCAGCGAGCATGTCGCGGACCGCCGGGCTCGACGGCGCGATCACGGCCGCGCGATGCGCGAGGTCGCGGGCGCGATTCACCTCGCCGCCGTCGAGCGCCATTCGCGCCTGGAGCAGCAGGCCTCCGACGTTCGACGGGTCGCGTTTCAGCAGCGAATCGACCGCGGTGTTTGCGCCGTTCCGATCGCCGCGGTCGTACAGGATTGACGCCATGCGGGCCTTGGCGTCCGGATCGCGCGGCGCCACCTGTTCCAGTACTTTCAGCGCTTCGTTCGGACGTTGCCTCAGCACGTAGAAGTCTGCGAGCGCCAGCCAGTCGGCCACGTCGTCAGACTGCGCCGCGGCTTCCTTGAAGAAGGCTTCGGAGGTATCGCACTGCTCGGTGCCCACCAGGTAGCTGGCGTACGTCCGGTTCGCCTCGGCGTCCGTCGGGTTAGCGGCCAGTGCGCCTTTGATCTCGCGTTCGCCGTCGGTGTTCCGGCCGTTCTCGAACAGGAGCTGCGCGAGGCTCACTCGTGCGGGCGCCGCCTTCGGGTCCAGCTGGATCGCCCGGCGCAGGGACGCCTCGGCCTCCTTCAGGCGGCCGCGCTGCCGCTGTACCTCGGCGAGCGCCTGATACCCGCGTGGATCCTGCGGAGCAATCGCCAGCGCCACGGCGATCCGCTCTTCGGCGTCCGCGAATCGCCGCGTCCGGGTCAGCGCGCTCGCGAGCATGAGCTGCGCATCGAGATTGAACTTGTCGACGGCCAGTACGGCGCGTGCGGCCTGGATGGCGCCGTCGTACTGCCCGAGTCCGAGCAGGAGCGACGCGGCCTTCAGGCAGGTCGCCGAGTCGCGTTCGTCGAGACGGCACGCCTGTTCGAAAGCAGCCGCGGCGTTCTCGGGCTGATCGAGCGCGGTGTAGGCCTCGGCGAGATCCAGCTGGACGGCGGACGAACGCGGATCGAGGCGCGCGGCGTTCTCGAGCTCGATGGCCGCTTCGGCGTACTTCTTCGAATCCAGGTAACTGCGCCCGCTCGTCAGGTAACCATCGAACGAGCGCCTGGAGCAGGCGGCGAGCGACACGAGCGCAAGCGCGACGAGAACGGTTCGCATAGCTACTCCGGCAGATGTCGAGTGAGAGCCGAATACAGATCGCGGACGAATGCCGTTGGCTGTGACGGTTGCCTCGCATCGAGGGGCCATGGCGTCGTCACGCGAACGAGCGCGCCGTCGCTCCTGTGAAGCAGGAGGGCGTCCTGGACGAGCAGCAGTTTGTTGCGGTAGTCGCTGGCGGTCACGCGCCCGCGGCTCTGGTACCAGTAGTAAACGAGGAGGCTCTCGCCGTTGTGCGTCGCGACGTTGCGGTTGACCGTGATCGTCTGTCCGTCGGACGTCCGGATGTCCTCCTGGTTCCGCGACGACCACGTCCAGCCCGTTCCCGGCATGCAGTTCAGCGGCGAGTGAATGGTGTGGCCCGACTGCTGGCTGGCGTAGAACGCCACGAACACGTCGGCCGGAACTCCTCCTGACGCGTAGCTCCTGAGGAGATATCGATCCGCCTGCAGCACGTGCTCTGTTTCCGGATCGAGTCGATAGTCCTCGAGGATCGTGGCGTTCGGAACGCTCAACTCGTCCAGGCTGGGCACGTTGATTCGCTTTTCCGCCGAGGCGTCCAGCCGCAGCACCGCAACTGCGATGGCGAGGACGAATGCCACGACGAAGAACCGGTTCCTGACAGCCACGCTTCTCATGTCGTTCCAAGCGCGGTCTTGGCGTCCGACGAACCGCCGAGCGCGCGGTGCACGAGCCACAAGCTCGCGAGCGCGCCGACGAACACGAGCCAGCCCGTCAGCGTGTGGACGAATCCTTCCGCCGCGGCCATGCCGAACCGGGTGACCGTCAGGCCCGTCACCGCGACGCGCGTCGCGTTCAGTACGATCGCCAGCGGCACTGCCGCGCTCACGAGCGCGAGCCGTTTCCACGTTCCGGATTTCGCGATGTATCCGGCGAGCGTCGCCGTCATGATGAGCGCGACGATCGACCGGATGCCGCTGCAGGCGTCGTTGACGTCGAGCGTGCCGCCCGGCAACTGAAGCAGGTTGCCGTCGCGAAGCACGGGGACGTTGACGGCCTGCAGCATCCGCTCGCCGAGATTGGAGGCGACCAGTTGGAGCGCGACCGCGACGCGATCGAAGACGATCGTCGGCAGCGGCACCATGAAGATCAGGAAGGCCAGCGGAAACGCGACGAGACGAAGATGGCGCCAGCCGAAGACGTACGCGATGGTTCCGGCGAGCACCGGGATGAGCGAGATGCGTGTCAGGAAAAGCTCAGCGCCGAGCGTTCCGGCTGCCAGGAGTGCGAGACCAAGAAAGACGAGCCACAACCCGCTGTTCGCCGACGACAACGGAGTGGACCGCCAGCCACTCCGCTGCTGCCATGCCAGCCACGCGGCAATGGGCAGGACGAGGAAGCCGTGCGAGTACATGGCATCCGTCTGCCAGTCGCCAGCGAGCTTGGCGAGAACGGATCCGTACAGCACGGCCACCATCGACAGCCAGACGGCGAATCCAGCCACGCGCGGCTATCTCTTCTGCCGCCGCCGGAAGCGCGCGACGAGCAGGCCGACGATCCCGGTTCCAAGCAGCCCGACGCTCGCCGGTTCCGGCGTCGCCGCGACACCAGCGCCGCCCTTGATCTTGTTGTGCTTGCCGTTGTTCCCGTGATCGTTGCCGCCGTTGCCGAAATGGTTGCCAGGGTTCGAGGAATTGCCGGGAGTCGCCGAGCCGGGGAAGTGCTCCTCGTTGCCCTGATTGTTGTCGTCGTCATGGGTGGCGGAACCGGAGTTCCCCATGCCCGCGCCGCCGCCGGCCGCGGGGGTGCCGCCGCCGGAGCCGCCAGCTCCCGAACCCATTCCGGGGGCTGAACCGGATCCCGATCCGCCGGATCCGTGCGTCGATGGCGCGCCGCTCGCGCCCGACGACGATCCGTGTGACGTCGTCACGCGCGTACCGGCGCCGCCGGCGAAGAAGATCTGTCCGTAGCTGCCGTCGCCGCCGGCACCATGGAACGGTCCGCGGCCGTTCATGAACTGAACGTGCCCGTTGTCGGGCAGCCGGCAGGCTGTCGTTCCGAACTTCGAGCTTCCTTCGGACGAATTCCTGTCGTCCCCCGGATGCCGCTCGCTCGCGGCAGCGGGCCATACCAGACCGGCCACAAGGCCGGTGATGATGGCGAACGTTCTCGAGAGCGTTTTCATAATGTCGTCTCCTTCGTCAGTCGGCTGTTCACGAAACGTGCGTCTGCCGCCGGGCGGTGCGGCGTTGCGGCTGTGAGCCGCAGGGAGTTCCAATCAGCTGTCGGCGTAGCGGCTTTCGGGGCGGGGGCTGAGTGCGTCAGCCAGTTCGCCACGTCCATCAGCGCGGCGGGGGTATCGAGTTGCGCGGCCTCGACGATCTGCAGGCCGGTGAGCTTCGCGAACTCGCGCAGCTTGCGGTCATACGGAAGAAGCAGGCAGGGCCGCTTGCGAGCGACCGCCAGGACGGCCGCATGAAGCCGCATGGCCAGTACTCCGCGCGAGCCAGCGAAAAGCCGAACGATCGCGGCGATGCTGCTCGTCCATGCCAGGCTCGTTGCGCGCGCCTGGTGGCGCATGGCGGAGCGGACCTGGTTGTGAATCCTGGCGTCGTCGATCTCGCCGGACTGGAACGGCACGAACACCACGTCGAGGTCGTGCCGCTCCACGATGGCGTCCAGCATTGACGCCAGACCCGCAACCCGCGACTCGTTCAGCTGGCATTCGCCGAACACGTCGGGAGCTTCGCGCAGCGAGACGACGAGATACGGACGCGTCGCGGACCCCGGCTTCGCGATGACTCGCATCGTGGTCACGATGTCCGGCGCAAGCGTGACGCGATCTCCCGCGCCGCATTCCCGGCAGACGTCGACCGACCGCAGATCGCGGACGATGATTTGCTCGGCGCGCGGAAGCGTCCACCGCAGTAGCCGTTTTCCGTAGCGCGTCGTCGGCCGACCGAGGCCGACGTTCACGAAGTAGACCTTCTTCCGGAGCAGCAGCGCCGTGACGACCTTTTCCATCGTGAAGAAGAAGCCGCGCCATCCGAGGTCGTCTCGAACGAGATCGCCTCCGCCCACGATCAGCGCGTCGTGCCGCGCGATCGCCGCGACGACGCCGGGCGCGCCACCCTTGAGCCATGCGGTGCGCCAGCTCCATTCGCCGAGCAGCGGCCAGTTCCGGACCGCAGGCAGACGGTGGTCGCGTTCGACCTGCCGCGGGTTTTCCGACAGCACCGACACCGAGACGCTCTGGGCGCCCAGCCACCGCCGGAGGCAGACCAGCATCATCTCGTCGCCGAGATTGCGTGCGCCGTAGTAGCCCATCAACAGAGCCTTCATACGCGCGCCCTCCACCGATCCGCCGTGATCTCCCGCGCGGAGACGAGCAATCCGAGCAGGTAATAGAACGTCCAGTTGTACGCGACCGACGCGAACATCGCGCAGCAGAACCACCCGATGATTGCCGCGAGTGCCGCGACCGAGTACTCGTGCATGAGGTCGCGTTCGCGCTCCGTCATCGCAAAGGCGCCGCTCGTCGGCGACGAGAGCAGCAGCCGCCGCGTGCGCGTGGCCGCCGAGCCGCCGCGCCAGATCAGCGCGACGAACAAGATGAGACCGGCGATCCCGGTTTCCGCCGCGACCTGAAGCAGTACGTTGTGCGTCTCGCGCCAGGGCACCTGCCGACCGGGCGGGTTGTAGTTCCTGAACTGGCCGGCGCCGATCCCCGTCAGCGGCTGGTCGGCGAACGTGCGCAGCGCTTCCTCGATCAGCAGTCGGCGGGCTTCGCGCGAGCCCGTGAACTCCTTTTCGTCCTGGCGCGCGTCGACGATGCTGGCCATCCGGTTCCAGAACGAGGACGGCGCGAGCGGCGCGATGATCAGAAGCGCGACGACGGCGGCAACGCCGGCCCCCGGATTGATCCGCCGTGCCAGGATGGCCAGCGATGCCACCATCACGAAAAGTCCGAGCGCGCCGCCTCGCGACTTCGAGAACACCACCGTGGCGACCATGAGGAGCGCGATCGCCGACGCGGCGAGCCGCCGGCCGCCTGGCCGCAATCGTGAAAGCGCCACGGTGATCGCAAATGGAAGGAACGTCACCATGTTCAGCGCGAGGTCGTTGGGGTTGCCGAAGATGCCGCTGACGGGACCGGCGAGCCGGTCGTCTTCGACGAGGTTGACGCCTCTCGCATAGCTCAGCGCCCCGCGAAACGCCACGTAGCCGATGCAGACGAGAATCAGCCACGTGAACCGCTCGAGCCGGGCAGGCGAATTCAGCGTGCTGATCATCAGCAGGAACACGACCAGGGCCTTGACGTAGATCTGCGCGAAGAGCGCGATGGTGCCGCCCGGCCACACCGAAAACGGTGCCGTGCCGACGATGACGAGGCCGAACCCGACGAGGAGCGTGGTTTCGGTCGTCACGGGCACCGGCGTCAACCCGCGCGAGAGGCGGCCGGAAATCATCGGCACGAGGCCGACGAGCGCGGCGATCTCGGCCAGGTGAAGCATCGCGAGGCCTGGAATCTGATCCTGCGGCCGGATGAAGAGCACGGCCGTGAACAGCATCAGGCCAAGGAAGCCGTCACCGGACGTGCTTTCCTCCACCGCCACCGGCTCCGCGACGGTGTCAATGGGCAGTTGCGCAGCCACACGAACACCCGCGTGGGCCGGTGCTGCCAGCGTGAAGGCCAGGCGTTCGCGGATCATCGCCTCTGCCAGACCTCCTTTCCGCCGAGCAGTGACGCGAGCGCGGCGACGGCTTCGTAGTTCATGAGCACGAACGCAAACGCGATCCGCGCGGCCCGGCCGAGCATTACCGCCAGCTCCTTCCAAGCGACAGGGCAGAACGCATGCGCGCTCGATCGGCGAGCTCGAGAAATGCCCCGAGCCCCGCGAGCAGGTAGAAGCCGCACTGTGCCGAGAACGCGATGGCATATGCCGCGGAGGCCGAAGCCAGTGACGCGCTGCTGACGAACAATCCGATCAGCGCGTACGGCACGAGAAGCCGACCGAGCTTGTGCGAGACGTATTGCAGCCAGAGCCGATTGCGCCACGGTGCGAGCAGCCGCGGTTCGAGCGCGAGCAGCTGATAGTTGCCCGCGTGCGTCCGACGCTTGCGCCGCGCTTCGGCCGCGGAATCAGCCACGCGATCGTAGGCGAGCGCGAGACGGTTGAAGACGACCCGCTGCCCCTGCATGACGCAACGCATCGGTACCAGGACGTCGTCGAGAATCGTGCCGACCGGCAAAGGCGTCCACAACGACCGTCGCACGGCGTAGATCGCTCCGGTCGCGCCGACCATCGAATCCACGTCGCTTTCCAGCTCGCGGACGCGTTTCTCGAGCCGCCAGTAGAGACCGAGGCCGTCCGCCGTGCCGGACATTTCGGACTGTTCGAGGATCAGCTCGCCGCTGACGGCGCCGACTTGCGGGTCCGCGAACGGGCGCGCCAGCTCGAAGAGGGCGTCGATGGCGAATGTCTGACGAGCATCGGCGAACACGAGCAGGTCGTGCCGCGCGATGGCCACACCGGCGTTCAACGCGGCCGCTTTTCCGGCGGCGTCGATCGAAATGAAGTCCACGGCGTCGGCGTACGGACGCAGCGCCTCTGCGGTGGCATCTGTCGATCCATCGGAGACGACGACGATCTGGCGCGCGCCGGCGTAGGCGAGGTTGACGAGGTTGTTCAACCGGCCTGGAAGACGCTGCGCCTCGTTTCGCACGGCGATGACGATCGATACCGATGGCCAGCTGTCCGACGGCGTTGTCCGGTTGCAGGTCTTCGGTCCGCGCACCCGCGACCACACGACGAGCAGCGCGGGATACCCGACGTAGACGTAACCCGCGAGCGCCGCACACAACCAGAACGTCACAGCCATGTCAGGCCGGCCTTCGATTGACGAAGCCCTGGCGAATTCGTTGCCAGCGGCTC
>Ga0126377_10001128_pt1 | contig 17160 bp, 9 predicted proteins | sample PanSoiMetPlot_22_FD_92647 | JGI IMG/M metagenome (GOLD analysis project Ga0126377, IMG submission 92647) | Tropical forest soil microbial communities from Panama - MetaG Plot_22 | ecosystem: Environmental > Terrestrial > Soil > Tropical forest > Bulk soil | place: Panama | collected 2016-02-17 | reverse complement strand
CAGTGAGAGTTACACCAAGAAAGACTACGACGCGGCGAAGTCGCAGTTCGAAGCCGCCGAAGCCAAACGCGCCGCCGCGCGGTCGCAGGTCGCCATGCTCGAAGCTAAAGAGCGCGCCGCCGGAGCGCAAATCGAGGCGCTACGGGCCAGGGTCAGTAATTCCGAGGCGCGAATTACGGAGGCGGCGATTCCGCTGCAGGACACCGCGCTGCGCGCTCCGATGGACGGCGTCCTATTGCAGCGAGGAGTCGAGGTAGGCGCGCTCGTCTCGCCCGGCAAGACCGGCTTCGTGATCGCCGACCTGGCGTCGGTCAAAGCGGTTTTCGGCGTGCCGGACCTGACCGTCGGCAAACTGAAGTTGGGCGGCGCGCTGACGATCACGACCGAGTCGCTGCCCGGGGCGGAGTTTCAGGGCCAGATCACGAGCATCTCGCCTGCGGCCGATCCGAAGAGCCGCGTCTTTGAAATCGAAGTTTCGATTCCAAATCCGAGCCAGGCGCTCAGGTCCGGAATGATCGCGTCGCTCGAGGTGGCCGCGGTCAGGCCGCAGGATCCGGTCGCCGTCGTGCCCGTCTCCGCCATCGTTCGCGCCCGGAACAATGGAGATCAATACGCCGTGTTCGTGGTGGAGGAGAAAGGCGGCAAATCGATCGCCCGCTCCCGTCTCGTCAAATTGGGCGAAGCCTTCGGCAACACGATCGCCGTGCTGGAAGGAGTCCGCGCCGGCGAGCGCGTCATTACGTCCGGCGCGACGCTGACGCTCGACGGGCAGGCGGTTCAGGTGGTTCCGTAACGAACGCGATGCGCGCTGTACCGTAGGTTGTCCAACCTGCGGAAGGCTCAAATATCAAACCGCTCGGGGGCCCCTGAACGACCGCCCGCCGAGTCAGCCGCAGGTTGGACAACCTACGGTACTAGGAGAAATCTTATGTCACAACATCGCAGCGACACCGAGATCATCAGCAAAACACATAACACCGCCCGCTTCTTTGTCGAGACGCGGCACGTGGCCTGGGTGTTGCTCATCGCCACGTGCCTGTGGGGCGTTTACGGCTATTTGAGCATGCCCCAGCGAAAGGACCCGGAGGTGCAGGTGCGGACGGCGGTCGCGCTCACACCGTGGCGCGGGGCGAGCGCGGAGAAGATCGAACAACTCGTCACCAAAAAGATCGAACCGCAGATGGCGGCGAACGCCAAGGTGACGAAGATCGAATCCATCTCGCGCACCGGATTGTCGGTGGTCTATCTCGAACTGGATGAAAACCTGAAAGAGACGGGCAAGGAACTCGACGACATCAAACTCAAGCTGGACGGCATCCACGACCTGCCCGAGGGGGCGGGGCCGATCAACTTCATCAAGGACTTCGGCGACACGGCGGCGCTGATGCTTACAGTCGCGAGCCCGAAGGCCAGCGATCTGGAGATCGAGCTGCGCGCGAAAGAGATTCAACTGGTCATAGAGCAAGCGCGCGCGCAGCTTGTAGTCCCGGCTTCAGGCGGAAGCGTTCACAGTCAAGCCTTTCCGCCTGAAGGCGGGACTACGAACGTGACGTCGGGCCGTGCCTCGTTAATCGCCTGCTTGCCGCAATCCATTGCCGGGGACGATCTGCAACCGGCGCGCAAGCATCGCGATCTTTTTGTCGAATTCTTGCGCGAGCAAAATTTGATCAACGACGCTCGTCCGCTCGAAGGCGCCGGGTTCATCGGCGTGGACGCGGCGGTCGGTGTGGATGACGCGACTCTGCTCAAGGCGGGGGAGACGTTCGTGCGCGAGCGTTTGCAGGCCGCCGAATTCCACCCCGATTCGTGGCCGATCGCGGTGATCCGCGATCCGCGAGAGACGCGAGAGAGGCTCGAGGCGGTGGCGGGCGACAAGTACAGCTACCGGGAGATGGATCAATTCACTGACCTGATCGAGAAGACCATCAAGACCCTTCCCATCGTTTCCAAAGTCTCGCGCACCGGGCTGCTTGAGGAGAGAGTCTTTCTTTACTACTCGCAGGAACGGCTCGCGGCGTATGGCATTCGGAACGCAAAGCTGCCCGACATCTTGAGCGCGCGCAACATCACGTTGCCGGGCGGGCAGCTCGAGGCCGGTGGCAAAAACCTTTCGATCGACCCGACCGGCGAATTCAAAAGTGAGAAAGAGATCGGCGAGGTGGCGCTGGCGACTTCGGATAACGGGGCGCCGGTTTACCTGCGCGACCTGGCGGACGTGGTGCGCGGCTACGAAAGCCCGGCGCGCTTTCTGAATTACTACAACTGGCGCGACGCGCAGGGCGTGTGGCGCCGGACGCGCGCCATCACGCTGTCCGCGCAGATGCGCTCCGGCGAACAGATAGACAAATTCGGCGTGGCCATCGACGCCACGCTCGCGGATTTGAAAAAACGTCTGCCCGAAGACCTGGTGATGGCGCGAACATCCGACCAGCCACTGCAGGTTCGAGAGAGCATAGACCTGTTCATGAATAGCCTGTACGAGGCCGTGATCCTGGTGGTCATCGTTTCGCTGATCGGCTTCTGGGAGTGGCGTTCGGCGGCGCTGATGGCGCTCTCGATGCCAATCACTCTGCTGATGACGTTCGGGATGATGCATGCGCTGGGTATCGATCTGCAGCAGGTCTCGGTCGCCAGCCTGATCATCGCGCTCGGATTGCTGGTGGACGATCCGGTCGTCGCGGGTGATGCGATCAAACGTGACCTGGCCGCAGGGCATCCGTCCGTGATCTCGGCGTGGCTCGGCCCGACGAAGCTGGCGTCGGCGATCCTGTATGCGACCGTGACTAACATCGTCGCCTACCTGCCGTTCCTGCTTCTGGACGGCGCGACCGGTGAAATCATTTATTCGCTGCCGGTGGTGTTGACCTGTTCGCTGGTGGCTTCGCGGCTGGTTTCGATGACGTTCATCCCACTGCTCGGATATTACCTACTAAGACCGAAATCAGCGCCGCGAGCGGCGGCGAGCGAGTTTCCCACATCGGGCCGATGGCGGAAGTTACGCTCGCTATCGCTCGCGGTACTGACTCGGCTCCGGTTGACTTCCACACGACGCGAAGACGGGCGCAAAAAGGGCTTTGCGGCGTTTTATTACCGGGTCGGGAACGCGGCCATCAACCACCGTTGGAAGTTCCTGGCCGCTTCGCTGGTCTTTCTGGCGCTCGGCGGATTTTTCGCGGGCCGGCTCAAGCCGTCATTCTTCCCGAAGGATCTGTCTCATCTCTCCTACGTAGACGTGTGGCTGCCGGAAGACGCGCCGCTCGCCGCGACGAACGAGGCCGCCCTTCGCGCCGAAGAAGTGATCCGCCGAGAGGTCAAAAAATACGGCGAGGAGCATAAAAACCCCGACGTGTTGCGATCGCTGACGACGTTCGTCGGCGGTGGCGGCCCGCGCTTCTGGTCCTCCGTCGCGCCCGAACTGCAGCAACTCAATTACGCGCAGATCGTCATTCAGGTCAATGACAAACACGACACCGGACATCTGATAGAGCCGCTGCAGAAAGCCTTGTCGGCGGAGATCGCGGGCGCGCGCATTGACGTGCGCCAACTCGAAACGGGCAAAGCCATAGGGTTGCCGGTGGCGGTCCGGATTTCGGGCGACGACGCGGCTCGCTTGCGCGCCGAGGCCGAACGGGTCAAAGAGATTTTCCGCGAGTCGCCGCTCACGACGCGCGTCCGCGACGACTGGGGCGACGAAAGCTTCACCGTCAGGCTGCGGACCGACCCCGACCGCGCGAATCTAGCCGGCGTTTCCAACTACGACGTCGCCGCCGCCTCATCCACCGCGATCAGCGGCCAGCGGGTGACCAACCTGCGCGAAGGCGATAAGCAGATACCCGTCGTCGCGCGGCTGCGAATGGAGGAGCGAGCGCAGCTCGCCGACATCAACAACCTCTACGTTTATTCCTCGCAAGGGGCGGGGCGTGTGCCGCTCGGCGTGGTTTCGTCGGTCGAACACGAGATGCAGACCGAAAAACTGCGGCGCCGGAATCAGTTCCGAACCATCACGGTCTCGTGCTTTCCCAAGGACGGCGCCCTGCCTTCGGAAGTGATGAGCGCGTCGCGTGAAAAATTGAACGCCTTCGCGGCCGCGCTGCCGCCCGGCTACAAAATGGAGATCGGCGGCGAAGAGGAAGAACAGGTGAAGGGCTTCAAGAATCTGGCAGTCGTGCTGTTGATCTCCATAGTCGCCATCTTCCTGGCGCTGGTCTTTCAGTTCAAACACGCGATCAAACCCCTGATCGTGTTCGCGGCCATTCCCTTCGGGATGGTCGGCGCGTTGGCGGCGCTGTGGGTGATGGGGTCGCCGTTCGGCTTTATGGCCTTCCTCGGTTGCGTGAGCCTGGTGGGCGTGATCGTCAGTCACGTCATTGTGCTTTTCGACTTCATCGAAGAAGCGCACGAGCGGGGCGAGCCGTTACGCGAGGCGCTGCTGGACGCGGGGATTATGCGGTTGCGGCCGGTGATGATCACGGTCGGCGCGACGGTGTTTGCGCTCTTCCCGCTGGCCTCGCATGGCGGGCCGCTGTGGGAGCCGATGTGCTACGCGCAGATCGGCGGCCTGAGCGTCGCCACCTTTGTGACCTTGCTGCTGGTCCCCGTGATCTATGCCATCTTCGTGCTCGATCTGAAGCTGGTGAAGTGGGAGGCCGCCGGCGGTCATATGGATTTAGATCAGGAAGTTCGAGGAGACGGAGGTCCAATTCCGCCCCAGTCTCAGCTCGACTTTCTCCAATTCAAGCCCGCGGAGCGTGCGCCAAAATAAAGCCTTGTCGTTACCCACAACTCGCTCTCAAGAAAGGATATGATAGGCAAATGATCGTCATGGTTTTAGTCAATTGTTATGCGCTGTTTTACGCCGTCCTTGGCGGCGCCCTGATTCTACGGGCGTTTGGCTTGTGGCGGGATAGTTATCGCCAGAGATGATGAAGTCGTCATGGCTGAAATCGAGGTGAGCAATGGATAAAGCAACTTATGACCTGGTCGTGATCGGCAGTGGCCCGGCAGGACAGAAAGGCGCCATCGCCGCGGCGAAACTCGGCAAGAAAGTGGCGGTCATTGATCGCAAGGGGATGATCGGCGGGGTCTCCCTTCACACCGGCACCATTCCGAGCAAGACGCTGAGAGAAGCCGTCATGTATATGACCGGATTCCGCCAGCGCGCCTTTTACGGGAGCGGTTATTCGCTGAAGGAAAGGATCAGCAAGGAAGACCTGTCCGTTCGCGTACGCACGGTCCTGGAACGCGAATTGGAAGTGGTCCGGCATCAATTTCGCAGAAACGATGTCACTGTCATTCAAGGCAGCGCCTCCTTTCTGGATCCCCACACGATCGTGGCGCCGAACGACGCCGGCGACGCCTTGTTAAGCGCCGAAAAAATTCTCATCGCCTGCGGGACGCGGCCGGCGCGCGACCCGATGATCCCCTTCGACGGCCAGACGGTCATTGACGCGGGTGAGTTGGAGCGTCTCGCTGACATCCCGAAAGACCTGATCGTTGTCGGCGCCGGCGTGATCGGAATCGAGTATGCCTCAATGTGCGCGGCGCTGGACGTCAGGGTGACGGTCATCGAGCAGCGGGCGGAAATGCTCGACTTCGTGGACCGCGAAATCGTCGAGGAGTTGCAATATCACTTGCGGAATCTCGAGGTCATCTTCCGCTTCGGGGAAAAAGTACTCTCGGTGGAAAAGGATTCCCGCGGGAACGTGGTCGCCACGCTCGAGAGCGGAAAGACCGTCGCCGGCGCGGCGCTGCTGTACGCCGTGGGCAGACAATCGAACGCCGATCTGCTGAATCTCGAAGCCGCCGGCGTCCCGCTCGACAAACGCGGCAGGATCGGCGTCAACGAGCATTTCCAAACCGCGATTCCGAACATCTACGCCGCGGGGGATGTCATCGGCTTTCCGGCGCTGGCGGCGACATCGATGGAACAGGGTCGTTTGGCGGCCTGTCATATGTTCGGCGCGCATGCGACCAACTCCGCGTCTCCCTTGCCTTATGGCGTCTACACCATTCCGGAAATTTCCATGATCGGGAAAACCGAGCGGCAATTGACGGAAGAAAAGATTCCCTACGAGGTCGGGATCGCCAGATATGAGGAACTGGCGAGAGGTCAGATTCTCGGCGACCAGACCGGGAGGTTGAAGATCCTATTTGATCCGAGGAATCTGAAGTTGCTCGGCATCCACATCATCGGCGAGGGGGCGACGGAGCTCGTTCACATCGGACAGGCGATTATGAACACTGGAGCGACGATCGAGTACTTCCGGGACACGGTGTTCAACTACCCGACGCTCGCCGAAGCTTACAAGGTCGCGGCGCTGAATGGATTGAATAAGCTGCGAAACTGATCTGGCGTATTACTCAAAGAAAGGAGAACGGAGAGAAATGCTGGAATTCGTAATCATTCTTATCATGCTTCTATTCATTGGTTTCTGCGCAGTCATTCTGGGACTGGGCATCTCCAGCCTCTATGGCAAGAGTGGAAGTGAAAAGCAACTGTAGTGAAACGCAATGCTAAAGATCACAAACAATAACGGCGCCGGAGTCACGACTTTCAAGCTGGAAGGAAGGTTGGCCGGCGCCTGGGTGAACGAACTGCGGAGTTGCTGGGAGCAAGCCGGCAAAGGGGCGGCCATCCGCGTTGACCTGACGGAGGTGATCTGGGTGAGCGAGGAGGGAAAAGCGTTGCTCGGTGAAATGCATCGCCGCGGCGCGGAACTGTCGGCGGCGAATCTCCTGATGTCCGCCATAGTGGCCGAGATCTGCGCGGAAACAAAGGATTGAAACGCTTCGGGGAGAGAGAGGTAATATGAATTAAAGTCGAATACGATCAACCACACGAAATGGCGGCAGCCTTTGGGGCGCCGGCGATCCGATTTATGCGCACACTTCAGTTGATATAACGTGGCCATCTATATTCCAGTGGTTTGCATTTGTGTGTTCAGAGAAGAGTCTTTGCGAACTTTGCGTCTTTGCGCCTTTGCGAGAACCCCGCCTCGCGTGGGAGGGTTCTCGCAAAGGCGCAAAGACGCAAAGTTCGCAAAGGGCCTTGTGGAAAGTCGGAGCCTTGCTTGAGCGGGCATTTCGACATCGTCGTTAACCTGAACACCCAAACGCAAACCGCTGTAAGTAGCCTCTCGGCTAAATCTCAGCCCGGAAAAATGCAGGTTTGGAAGGGGTCGCCGTCCCCCATACCTGCTCGATCTCGAACCAATCCGCCTGCAACTTCCCTTCTACAATGATTCTTGATCGGATCGCTTATGCTATGATGCGCCTGCCTATCCCGGCGATTTACCTATCAATATTTCATCCGAAGGGATCATATGAGCCTGGAGACCCAGCGACCCAGCGATAAAGTGAGGATCCAGCAGTATCAGACGCTGCTGGAGATTTCGGAAGCAATAGCTTCGAATCGCGACCTTGCCTCGCTTTTCCGCGACCTCGCGCAGCATTTGCGCGAAGTGGTTGATTTCGACTGGGTCTCGACACTGCTCTACGATCCTGCGCGTGACGTCATGCGCATCCACATGCTTGAACCGCCTCAGCCCGAGGGGCTGATCGGTCCCGCCGAAATGCCGGTTGACGAAGTCCCCAGCGGCTGGGCCTGGAAGACTCAGGAGCCATTGATCATTCAGGACGCCGCGCGGGAAACCCGCTTTCCTCAGTTCAACAATTGGGCGCGTCAGAACGGCGTGAAGTCTTACTGCGCCCTCCCGCTCACTTCGGCGGGCAGACGTTTGGGCGCGCTGGGATTCGCGAGCGTGAATAGCGCAGTCTGGAACGATGAGTATCTGGAGTTTTTGACGCAGGTGGCCAGGCAGGTTGCGGTCGCCATTGACAATGCGATTAATTTTGAAAGCGTGCGCTCCGCCGAGCGGCGAGCGGCGAGGGATCGAGACCATTCGCAGCTGCTGCTCGAAATTAATAACGCGGTGGCCCAGCGCCGCGATCTCCGGGAACTCCTGCGCGCCATCTCCCCCTGCCTTCGCAAAGTGATTTATCACGACGTCGCGGGGTTAGTGCTGTACGACCCGGAGAGCCGGCAACTGCGCGCGCACGCGCTAGACTTTCCCAAAGATAAAGACATCTTCGAAGAAGGAGTGGTCTTCCCAATGGAAGGGACCCCTGCGGGGTTGGCTTTCACTTCGCGACAGACTGTGATCGTCCGCAATCTTGAACAAGAAAGGTTCGCCTCCACGCCTCTCGTAAAAATACTCCGCGCCGAAGGAGTGAAATCAGGTTGCAGCGTGCCCCTGATCGCGCATGGGGAGGCGGTTGGCGTCCTGACCGTCATGAGTTTCCGCGAGGAAGCCTTCTCCGAATCGGACGCGGAGTTGCTGACCCAGATCGGCGGTCAGATCGCGCTGGCGGTCGAAAACGCGCTCAGTTTCGACCGGGCGCGTCAGGCCGAGCGGCGGGCGGCGCGCGAGCGGGATCGCATCAGGCTGTTACTGGACATAAACAACGCCATCGTTTCGCATCTTGAACTCGGCGCCCTGGTGAAAACGATTTCCGCTAGCCTGCTCGGCGTCCTGCCTCATGAGGGGGCGGGAATCGCGCTCTACGAACCCGAACAGAACCTGTTGCGAGAGTACGAGAATGTCGCCTACGAACGTTTCGCCGCTTTTCAGAAAGGGATGGCGATTCCTTTGGAAGGGACGCCCGCCGGTTTAGTGTTTACCTCGGGGCAACCTCTTTTGCTCAAGCGGCCGGACCCGGAGCGCTTCCCCGTTGATCTGGGGCAACGACCGGCCGAGGGCAGCCGGAAATCCGCCTGTCTGGCGCCGCTCATTTCACACGGCCGAAAGCTCGGCATTCTGGGAATAGGGAGCGCACAAGAAGACAGGTTCACTGAAGAGGATCTGGAGCTGCTCACCCAGGTTGCCGATCAGGTCGCCATCGCGGTCGAGAATTCGGTCAATTTCGAGCGGGCTCTTGAGGCGGAACGGGAGTTGGAGCGAAAGCTCGATCACCTCAGGCTGATGCTGCGCGTCACCAATACGGTAGTTTCACGACTAAATTTGCAGGAACTTCTAGACGTCATCTCCGCCACTATTTGCGAGGAGATGGGTTGTGACACCGCCGGCGTAGGCCTTTACGACCAGAAAAGCGAACAACTGATCGCATTTTCGACTCAATTCCCGCCAGGACATCCCTTTAGGGATAAGGGTGTCGTGATTCCTTTCGAAGGCACACCTGGCGGGCAGGCCTTTACCACAGGCCAGCCGGTCTTCCTCGATAAACCTGATCCGGAAAGATTCAATTCCCATTATGCCAGGCGTATTCTCGAAGATGGCTACAGATCGGGCGGCGCCATCCCTCTGATCGCGCAAGGACGTAAACTGGGCGTCCTGGGTGTCGCCAGCAAGCGCGAGAATTCTCTTTCTGACGACGACAGGGAGCTTTTGGTTCAGGTCGCCAATCAGGTGGCGATCGCCGTCGATAACGCGCTCAACTATGAGCGGGCGCGTGATGCGGAGCGGGAACTGGCGCGCCGGCTCGATCACCTGCGGTTGATGCTGAAGATCACCACCGCAGTGGTTTCTAAACTTGATCTGCGGGAAATTCTTAAGGTCATCTCTTCCAGCATTCGCGAAGTGATGCGAAATGACATCGTTGGCGTGAACCTGTTCGATGAGAAAAGCGGTCAATTGCGCCCTATTGCGGCCGATTTCCCATCGGATCTGACTATCAAGGAAGAATGGCTCCGAATCCCGATCGAAAACACTCTCCCCGGATTAGCCTTCATCTCAGGTCAGCCGGTCTTCGTGGACAAGGTCGATTTAGACAGCCTGACCTCCGATTATGAAAGGCAGGGTTATGAGGACGGTTACAGATCTGGTGGCAACATTCCGCTCATCGCGCAGGGACGCAAGCTGGGAACCCTGGGCTTCGCAAACAAGCGCGAGTACGCATATTCCGATGACGATAAGGAATTGTTGTGTCAGATCGCCAATCAAGCGGCGATCGCCGTAGATAATGCCCTCAACTTCGAGCGGGCGCGTAGGGCCGAGGAGCATGCGAAACGCCAGTCCGAGCGCCTACAACTTCTACTTGAAATCAACAACGCGGTAGTTTCCAACCTCAACTTACCTGAACTGTTGGCGGCCATCTCCTCGGGCCTTCGCCGTGTACTGCCGTACGATTTTGCCGGGATGACGCTCTACGACGCAGACAGTGGCCAATTGCGCGTCCAGGCGCTGGACCACACGTTACATCGGGAGTTCTTCGGGACGGCCGAGCTGATTCCTGTGACGGGGACGGGGCCGGGGAAGGCCTTCACTTCGCGGAAGACGGTGGTGCTCCAGCGCATCGACCATCTGGAGTCTCATTACGATGTCGTGCAGCGCGTGGTCGCGGCAGGGTTCAAATCCAGTTGCAGCGTGCCGCTAATTTCGCGCGACCAGGCGTTGGGCACGCTGGACGTGTTGAGTTTCCGTGAAGACGCTTTCACCGAAGAAGACACCGAACTACTCGGCCAGATCGCCAACCAGGTCGCCATCGCGGTTGAGAACTCCCTAAATTTCGAGCGAGCGCGCAAGGCTGAGATGGAGGTGAAACGCCAATACGATCGCCTTCGACTGATGCTGGAGATCAACAACGCGGTCGTCTCACAACTCGATTTGCGGGAACTGCTTCGAGTCACCGCGTCGTGTCTGCGCGAAGTACTGCGCCACGAAATCGCCGGCCTTTCGCTTTACGACCCCGAGATAAATCAGTTGAGAGCCTACGCGTACGACTTCCCCGACAAACAGTTCGCCATCCCGGAGGGGACGCCGATTCCGCTCGAATGCAGCCTGGGAGGGAAGGCGTTCACTTCCGGACAAGCGGTATTCATCAATCGTCCCCGCCCGGATGAAGTCGTCTCCGAATTCAACAAGCGGTTTACCGAACTCGGCGTCAAATCGGGAGGCTGTGTCCCGCTCATCGTGCATGGCCGCAAGCTCGGCGTGCTGGGGGTGGCGAGTCTTCGCGAAGACGCGTTCCCTGAAGATCAACAGGAGTTACTCACTCAAATCGCCAGTCAGATCGCCATTGGGGTGGACAACGCGCTGAATTTCGAGCGCGCGCGGAAGGCCGAACAGGAGGTCAGACGCCAGCTCGAGCGCGAGCGTCTGATGCTTGAGACCAATAACGCGGTTGTTACGCAACTCGATTTGCGTGAGCTCGTCCGAGCCGTTTCTTTATGCTTGCGCGAAGTGTTGCAGCCCGACGTCACAGGAATTTCGCTTTATGATCCTGAAACAAACCAATTTCGCGCATACTTTTTCGACCTGCCGGACAATCTGCCGCCCATAGAAGAAGGGACGCCAATGCCACTCGAAGGCACAGTCGGAGGGCTGGCTTTCATGTCCGGACGGCCAGTGTTTATGAGTCGTCCTGATCCTGCGATCTCTTCCAATGAATTCGACAGACGACTGATCGAAGCGGGAATCAGATCGGGGGGCGTCGTGCCGCTAATTGCGCATGAGCGAAAGCTGGGTTTTTTGGGAGTGGGGAGTTTTCGCGAAGACGCCTTCTCGGAAGCCGACCAGGAATTGCTCTGCCACATCGCCAATCAGATCGCCATTGCAGTCGAGAACGCGCTGAACTTCGAGCGGGCGCGCGCGGCGGAACAGGAAGCGAACCGCCACTCTGACCGCTTGCAATTGCTGTTGAAGGTGAACAATGCCATCGCCTCCGCGCTCGATCTCCCTGCCCTCTTTCCCGCGGTCTCCGCCAGCCTGCGCCAGGTGTTTCGGCACGATTTCGCCGTTATGGGCATTTACGACGAGCAGAAGGGGGAGCTGCGCGCTTACGCGATGGACGGCGGGGATGGGCTAAGCTTTCTTGAGGAAGGGATGCTCGTGCCCCTCGACGGAACCCCTCCTGGGCTGGCCATTACCACGAAGCAAGTAGTGATCATCGGGCCGGGCGATGCGGAGAAGTTTTCATCGGAACTCATCAGGCGCGCCGTAGAACAGGGATTGAGGTCAAGCTGTACGGCCCCGCTGCTTCGTCATAACCGTGCGATCGGCGCCATGTCCATCGTCAGCAAAACCGAAGCCGCGTTTAACCAGGCCGACGGAGAGTTGTTGATGCAGATCGCCGGGCAGGTCGCCATCGCGGTTGAAAACGCCCTGGCTTACCGCGAAATAGACGCGCTCAAGAACAAGCTCGCCAGCGAAAAACTTTACCTCGAAGACGAAATCCGCACCGAACACAACTTCGAGGAGTTGATCGGCGCGAGCCAGTTGTTCAAACGCATTCTCAAACAGGTCGAAACTGTCGCGCCAACCGATTCCACCGTTTTGATCCGCGGCGAGACGGGCACGGGCAAGGAACTGATCGCCCGCGCGATCCATTCCCTGAGCGGGCGCAACGAACGCACGCTGGTCAAAATCAATTGCGCGGCTATACCGACAGGGCTGCTCGAAAGCGAACTGTTCGGTCACGAGAAGGGCGCGTTCACCGGCGCGATCGCGCAACGCGTCGGGCGATTCGAGCTGGCGAACAAAGGCACGCTGTTTCTGGATGAGGTCGGCGACATACCGTTTGAGTTGCAGCCGAAGCTGCTGCGGGTGCTGCAGGAACAGGAATTCGAGCGATTGGGCAGCGCCAGGACCCAGAAGGTTGACGTCCGCTTGATCGCGGCGACCAACGCCGACCTGGAACAACTGGTCGAGGACAAAAAATATCGCAGCGATCTTTATTACCGACTCAACGTCTTCCCGATCACGATTCCGCCCTTGCGCGAGCGGACCGAAGACATTCCCGCGCTGACAAGATTCTTCACTCAAAAATACGCGCGGCGTTTAAAGAAACGCATCGAAGCCATTCCGACCGAGGTCATGACGGCTCTTACAAACTATCGCTGGCCCGGCAATGTCCGTGAACTCGAACATTTCATCGAACGCGCCGTCGTCCTGACGCCAGGCCCAGAACTTGAGGTCTCGCTCTCCGAATTGAAATCATCGGCGCCCGTCGTCCCCGTGAAGATCTCCACGCTCGAAGACGCTGAACGCGGCCATATCATACGTGCGCTCGACGAGGCCAACTGGGTGATCGGCGGTCCCAACGGCGCGGCGGCCCGCCTGGGAATGAAGCGCACGACGCTTCAATCAAAGATGCAAAAGCTGGGCATCTCCCGATCGCAAGCGTGATCGCCGATCTTTGTGGCCTAGTTTTCGCGCAATCAATTAAGTCACTCTGGCGCGCCAGATTCTGGGCGGCGACTCATTTTGCGGGGCGCTGTAGGATTCCCGCCAGAGCCTGCAATCGCTTCGAGTCTACCGCGCTCCTGGTCATTCGGGCGCTTTCTTTCAGCGGCCGTGCGAAGCTCTGGAGTTTTGCGAGCTCTTTTCGGTTCAGATGCGAGCTCTCTGCGCTTTGAATCGCGTTCCGCAGGGCAGCGATTTGGTCCGCCGGCAGAGCCTGCGATCGCTCCAACTGATCCAGAAAAGCCTTGGCCACTACCAACTGAGCTGGCCACTCGATCCTTTGCTGGTTCTGCACATTGAGCTCAGCCACTCGCACCGTTTTCGCGGCATCGATTTCATTCTGGGTCAGAAACTTGCTCGGGCTTAGTTCAAAGATGTCCAGCCCGCGGGCGATCTCCGAAGCGTAGATGTGACCGTTGTACCAGTAGGCGGACCAGTCGCCACCCAGTATGAGCATATGTGGATCAATCGGCCCACGATCGAAATAGGCGATTTCAACCGGATGGTCCGCGTCGGTAAAGTCCATAACAGAGATGCCGCCCTGGTACCAGGCTTGCACTTCTATATCCCGGCCGGGAACTGGAATGAGCGAACCGTTGTGCGCCACACAATTCTCGGTGTCTCCCTGCGCCGCCGGCAACTTGTAGTAGCTCGCGAAACTCAGCTTGTTGGCCTTCACACGAAACACCGCGTCCGCGCCCCATTTGCTCGGATCGTTGGGACGGCAACGCGCGCCCAGCCCCCCTCCCCACTCATCGGTGAACACGACCTTTGTCCCATCGTTTGAAAACGAGGCCGAGTGCCAATATGAATAGTTCGGATCGTTTACGGCGTCCAGACGCTTCGGATGCGCGGGATCTTTTATGTCCAGCAAGATTCCGTTTCCGGAGCAGGCGCCTGCGGCCAACCCCATTGAGGAGTACACTGTAATATCATGACATTGGTTGCTGTCGGTTGGCTTCTCCAAGGCCTCGCCTGCTTTGCCATGGGCGCCTCCGTTGCTCAAGCCGTTGAGCGCGCCCGTGCGGGGATTGATAAACACACGAGGACTGGACACCACCTGCGCATTCTGCGGCGCAGCCAGCGGGACTTTGATTACATCAATGCGAAACAGCGACGTGTTCGGGTCTTTATCCGGCGCTTCATCTGAACACCCGGCCAACTCTTCACTTTGACGCACGAACGATGTGCCGGATACATAGATATAGACGTTGTTCTTATCCTTCGGATCGACTACAAGCGTATGCGTGTGCGAGCCGCGGCAAGTTTGCACTGCCGCAACCTGCCTGGGACTCCTGATGTCGGATATATCGAAAATCCTTACGCCGCGGAACCGATCTTTTTGCGGCGCGGGCGGGGGCGGCTTTTTCTCTTCGCCGGCGGGCGGCGGAGGTCCCGGTGGAAATCCCTGCGTGCCGCAATCAATGCGGCCATTTGGCATCTCGACCGACATAAACATCAAGTTCTTGTAAACCGACACATCCCCTTGCCCACCCGGACAAACCATCGACGTTACCAACTGGGCCTTAGCGGGATTGGAGATGTCATAGATATTGACACCATAAAAATTACCCTGAAACAGGTGTTTTCCCTGGAACGCAAGGTCCGAGTTTGCAAACGCCAGTTGAGCGAAAACTAGTTGGAACGGCTTAGGCATCTTTGAGGTGTCGGAAACGCCGAGCAAACCCAAGGTCTTCTGCACTTTTGGATCGTTAGGATCAGCCGAGTCGAGTTGAAACGGATCAGGTTTCTTGAGTAGCAGGAGGCGCTTAATGCCCAGCGATACTTCTCCTGCGTCGTACATTCCCGGTTTCAGTTTGGCTCGCGGGTCGTTGGCGTCTGAGCCGGTCATTCCGGCGGGGAGCGGCGGCGCCGGCTCAGTCGCAAACGGATCCTCTTCTACTTTCTTTTGGTCGGGTTTAGCGTTTGCTGGTTTCGTTGACTCCTGAGACGAAGGCGTTTGCGCCTGCATCTTGCCGGCAAAACATGACCACAAAAGAAGGGAGCCTGCGAGTAAACGGAAAGCCATGATATGTACTCGATTCATCTTTTATCCTTTAAAGATTTTTTCTCCAGCATGTTTTGCATGATCCGGATTTCGGCGCGCTGGCCGCTGTCTACATCGGTTGTGAAGTTGAACAATTCAGCGTCCTGTCCTGCGCCTGCGGTGTCGAACAAGTCTTTCACCATGGTCAAAGCGCCGCCGTGGTGCTGAATCATCCCTGTCAGAAACAAATAGTCGAACTCCTCGCCTTTTGCTTTCCTGAGCGCCTCCATCTGCTCCGAGGTAAGCATCCCGGGCATAAGCGCCATCCGCTCGTGCGACATATTCATGTGGGTCATGTCAGGCGTCTTCATGTGATGCATTTCAGGCATCGCCTCCGAAATTGGTTGTCCACGGGAAGCCAGCCACCGTTTCATGAACTTTATCTCGTCGGACTGCGACCTGCTGATTCGGGCGCCCAGCGACATCAGATCCTTGTTCTCAGTATGCGATTCGATCAGCGCAGTCATCTCAACCGCCTGCGCATGATGCATAATCATACCTTGCATGAACCGCACATCCGCCGGGGAGGCTGGCGGCAGCGTGGCGCTCGTCGTCGGGGGAAGAACCCGCGTCGGTTTCCCCGGCGCGCCAGGTTGGACCACGACCGGCGCCGCCTGCTGCGCGCAGACGCGCAAAGAGGACAAACTTGCGAGAGTACTCGCTGCAGCAAGCACGCATAAAAATGCTGCGACGCTTGATACAACCCGAATCTCCCAAGTGCGCCTCACATAAAGAGGTCTCACTTGCCGTAAGTATCTAATCATTGTCGGTCTCACATTATCACATTTAGCGGGAACTTCAGCTCGACCTCGTACAAAAATAGGAAGTGAAAAGGACACCTCTATAATCCGGGTTGCCGAAGCCTCATGAATGAGGATGTGTGCGCCAGGTTCCCGCTGCTCAGCGATGTCAATTCGCGTCGGGCGCTGCGCTGCAATCGCGTATTCATGCTGCGATCGGGGTTGTTAAGCAGGGCAACCTAGCGCCGAAGGGTCGGCGCCCGCCGATATATCGGCGCCGAACTCTTCGGCACATGCCTTCAGCGCCACTCGTCACAATCTCCTTTGCCTTCGTAACTCCCGATATCTCACCAATTTAAGTGTAAGCTCGATTCTCGCCCCTGTCTGGCAAGAGTGTTGCCCTATCAGCAGACGTCGGAGGAAACGATAACGAAAGGAGCTGAAGACGCTAGGGAGGTTGTGATGATGATTAGCTTACAAACAAAAGAAACCGTCGCCATCAAGCAATGCCCTACTTGCGAGGGCGAGTTGCTCTCGCGTGACAGGTTCTGCCGCCACTGTGGCGTCAATCAGACTGACAGTTACGTCACAGCGGCGCTCACTTCGGACCTGAATAACTGTGATACCAGGCCGCTCGGCGACGACAAGGCGACTTATCAATCACTCTCCGGCACGCTGGTCAACATCGTTGCGCAGGGCCTGTCGGCCAAATCGCTGTCGTATCGCGGCGGCCCAGGCTCGACACGTTTGGTGGCCGTTATCGCAACCTTTCCAATCTGGCTGCTGATCGTGCTTCTGTCGCCAGTGGAGGCTTACGCGGCCGCGAGGACGATCACGAAAAGGCTTTAAGTTGAACTTTCAAATAGGTAACCGCTGATCATGCTCAGAATCACAGTTCACAACGACACAGGGGCGACCCGCTTGAAAATCGAAGGGAGGTTGATGGGCGCCTGGGTGCGCGAGTTGGAAGGCTGTTGGCGTCAAGCGACGACCGCACAGCCTCCACCGCGCATCCTCGTTGAATTGACCGACGTCAGCTTCGTTGACGAAGAAGGAGGGAGGTTGTTGAAGCTGATGGCGGCGGCCGGAGTCGAGCTGATTGCGACAGATGTGCTGATGAAGGCTCTAGTTGAAGAAATCACCGAAGGAGGGAGAAAGAATGAAAAAACGGATT
>Ga0126377_10001127_pt1 | contig 17175 bp, 9 predicted proteins | sample PanSoiMetPlot_22_FD_92647 | JGI IMG/M metagenome (GOLD analysis project Ga0126377, IMG submission 92647) | Tropical forest soil microbial communities from Panama - MetaG Plot_22 | ecosystem: Environmental > Terrestrial > Soil > Tropical forest > Bulk soil | place: Panama | collected 2016-02-17 | reverse complement strand
CGGCAGGGCGGACGTGATCGCAGGTAACCTGTGGTACGAAGCGCCTGCCTGGACGCCGCATGAGATTCAATCGGTCATGCAATTCGACGCGGCCAAAGGTTACAGCAACAGCTTCATCAACTTCGCCGCTGACATCAACGGCGACGGATGGCCCGACCAGATTCGCATTGACATGCCAGGCACGCATCGCGTTGTCTGGAACGAGAATCCGAAAGGCAAAAATCAGCATTGGATCGAACACACGCTGTTCCGCAACGCATGCAACGAGAGCCCGGCGTTCGCGACGCTGTCAGGCGCCGGCAGGAATCCCGTTCTGGTCTTTTCATTCGACGACACGCAGATGGCCTGGTACGAACAGGGCAAAAGCGCCGATGGCGAATTCGTCGCCCACACGATCAGCGAAAAGTTCACTAAGGAACAGGCGAAAGACGGCGGCGTTTTCCGATACTCGCATGGCCTCGGCGTCGGCGACGTCAACGGCGACGGGCGCAACGACGCGCTCATCCACGCCGGTTACTGGGAAGCGCCTGCAGACCCTCGACAAGCAAACTGGAAATTCGTCCCGGCCGATTTGGGCGACGAGTGCGCGCAAATGCATGTTTACGACGTGAACGGCGACGGGCGCAACGACGTCATCAGCAGTTCGGCGCACAAAATCGGCGTCTGGTGGCACGAACAGCAGCCGGATGGGAAGTTCGTCACGCGAACGATTGACGAAAGCTTTTCACAATCACATTCGCTCGAACTGGCGGACATCAACGGCGACGGGCTGAAAGACATTGTCACCGGCAAACGTTTCTGGGCGCACGGGCCGACGGGCGACGTGAATCCGGGCGACCCGGCGGTGGTCGTCTGGTTCGAGCTTCAGCGCAAAGGCCGCGAAGTCCGATGGATCAAACATGAGATTGACAACGATTCGGGCGTGGGCACGCAATTCGTCGTCGCCGACATCAACCGCGACGGACTGCCGGACGTCGTGACGGCCAATAAAAAGGGCGTTTTTGTGTTCGTTCAAACCAACTGACTCGGTTACTCGCGAGGATTCCATGGCGTTTTTCAAGGATAAAACTTGGTCTGCCGCTGAAGCGGCGAGTTGGGAGTGGACTAAAAAGAGAGGTAAATTGCAATTCGTTCTGTTTCACGCAGCCGTGGATTGTCTCTGTGTAACAATCTTTATTTCAGCCGCAGAATATCTTTTTGCTGACGGCGGCTTTAGGCCTGGTTCGTTGTGGGTGAAGGTCCCTGCCTTCTTCATCGGCAGCATTGTCGCAGCGCTATTGTCGTGGGCGCGTAACGAAAAGAATTATAGAAACGCTAAAACGGGAAGATGAATATCGCAAGAAAGAAAATTTACGACGTTTGTGTCATCGGCTCCGGCGCCGCCGGCGGCTTCATGGTCAAAGAACTGACCGCAGCGGGCGCTGACACGATCCTGGTCGAAGCCGGAAGCAAGGGCCGCCTTGAAGACCTCTACATTCACGATTGGCCTTACGATCTGCCGAAGCGCGGCTTCGGGCTTTTCAAACAGGCGTCGCTTTATGGCGACGACATCGGGAACGCGATTGAATATCGCGGCGACCGCATCGGCGTTGACCGCATCCGTACGCTCGGCGGGCGCACATTTCACTGGAACGCCGTCTGCCTGCGGTTTTCGGCCGACGATTTTCGTGAGCGATCGCTTCACGGCGTCGAGGAGGACTGGCCACTGAGTTACGAAGAGATCGCGCCGTTTTACAGTTTCGCCGAACGCCAGATGCATGTCTTCGGCACTCGCGAAGGTCTGCCGCAATTACCGGACGGCGATTTCGTGGCCGAATCGCCGCGCCTGCGCTGCTCTGAAACCATCGCGCGAAAGAAGCTGGCGAAGATCGGGATCAGGCTGATTCCGGTTCGCAAAGCGGTTTTACTGAAAAGCCAAAAGGGTCCGATCAGCAGGGGCGCGTGCCATTACTGCGGCCATTGCATGGACGTGTGCGACGTGCGCGCCGTCTGGTCGAGCGACGTCACTGTCATTCCCGAAGCGATGGCCACAGGCAAGCTGACGCTGCGATTGAATTCCCCCGCCCGCAAAATCCTCGTGGACAAAGACGGTCTCGTCTCCGGCGTTTCGGTGGTTGATCGCGGGTCCGGCCGGGAAGATGAGATTTACGCGCGGATCGTCATCGTCTGCTGCGCGGCGATCGAATCGCCGCGACTGCTGCTCAATTCCGCCTGCGAGAAATATCCGAACGGCCTGGCCAACTCGAACGATCTGGTCGGGCGATATCTGAGCGGCCACATCACGGCGGGCGCTATCGGCTACCTCAAGGATCTGATTGGCAAAGATACATTCACCGGTGACGGCGCGACCGATCACGCCTACATTCCCCGCTTCAACCACCAGCGCGACAAGCGCGATTATGTGGGCGGCTGGGGAATGCAAATGAACTACGTCACCTGGCGATGGCCACACCACGCAAAATCGGTCGAGGGGTTCGGTTCGGCTTACAAAAAACGCGTGCGCGAATTGCAGCCGGCGATGTTTCAGATCGGCGCGTGGGGCAAGGTCGAACATCGCGCGGAAAACCGCGTCACCGTCGATCCCCAAAAGGTCGATAAGTTCGGCGTCCCGATCCCGATCGTTCAATTCAACTGGGGCGAGAACGATCTGAAGCTCTTTAGCGATATGCGCGAGAGCTTGATGGAGGTTCTGGACGTCTGCGGCGTCGAGACAGTGATCAACCGCGATGAACGTCCCGGCGGTTTCGCCAGCCACGAAGTAGGAACTTGCCGGATGGGCAAAAATCCGAAGACTTCGGTCGTCAACTCTTACTGCCAGTCGCACGAGATCAAGAACCTGTTCGTCGTTGACGGTAGTTGCTTCACGACATTTTCCGAAAAGAACCCGACGCTGACGATTGCCGCGCTGGCCGTTCGCAGCGCGCGCCACATCGCTGAACTGCGAAGGCGCGGCGAATTGTAAAACCAGAATACAGTTTATAGATGGATAGGCGCCGCAAGGCGCAGAACACAGAGAAGTCAATTCCCTCTGCGCCTTCTGTGCCCTCTATGGCTGAGGGTCTTTATACGTTGAAAACCGGTATATGGAGAATAATGATGAAATTACTGGTCTCGCTGATTGCGGTTTATCTGTTGATGTTTACGGCGCAGTCGAAAGCGCAGAACGCAAAAACCAAATCTGACGAAAAAGGCTTCAACGCCTTGTTCGACGGCAAGAGCCTTACGGGGTGGAAGCTCGTGCGAGGACACGGCCCCGGCTACGTTGTGAAAGACGGCGTGTTGGTCTGCCCCGCCGACGGCGGCGGGAATCTCTTCACTGAAAAAGAGTATTCAAACTTCGTCTTCCGGTTTGAATTCAAGATCGAACCTGGCGGCAATAACGGCGTGGGCATTCGCGCCCCGCTCGAAGGCGACGCGGCTTATCAAGGGATGGAGATTCAAATCCTCGACGACGGGCACGAAAGATACAAAGGCAAGATCAAATCCGAGCAGCATCACGGCTCGATCTACGACGTGATCCCGGCGCGCACAGGGTTCCTGAAACCGGCCGGCGAATGGAACGAGGAAGAGATTATGGCCCGAGGTAGCCACATTCGCGTGACGCTCAACGGCGTGATCATCCTCGACGCCGACCTCGGCATTGTGCGGGAGGAAGCCGTGCTCAAAAAACATCCGGGATTGAAGAATAGGTCGGGGCACATCGGTTTCCTCGGCCACGGCTCATTGATCGAATTCCGCAGTATCAGGATCAAGGCGTTACCTTAGATCGGTTTGCGATTGCATATCCGGATGATCAGTCGTGATTGGCCTATGATAGTAGGACAATTTGGCAAATTGTCATTACCCATAAGCGGCGCGCCCGCGTCCCTGCGGGCAGGCGTGTGGCCAAGAGCCTGCCCGCGAGGACGCGGGCGCGCCGCTGACGGCGGGCGTCACACCCCTTGGGCTACTCAGTGTCCGTCGGGTTATTGAAGAGAACCGTCAACTTGATGCTGCCATGCCCGAATTGCGGGAAGAACGCGGCGCTGGGGTTTCCCGGATCCAGATTGGACGCCGTGTCATCAGGCGGAAAGATCACCAGCGAGTTGAGAAATTCGATCAGCGCCAGCTGTTCTCGCGGCGAAAGCCGCGAGAACTCATCGCGGGATTCTCGCGCCTCACCGCCGTGCCTCAGGATCACTTCCATTAGATTGATGCTCCGTCCGTCGTGGCCGTAAGGCGCGGTGCTGCCCACGCCCCACAGTGGCAGTGTCATAAACTGCGTGCGCAGCGAGCCGTCGTAATTGCGCTCGTAAAAATTCGACCCCAGATCGTGGCGCTTGAAATCGGTGAAGATGTTCTTGACCAGGAAAGGTTGATAGGCAGGCGTCACCAGCGGCGGCAATCCCTTGCCGTCATCGAGGAACGTCAGGAGCGGCGCCGCGGTGGCGAAGAGGCGATTGAAAATCCCTTTCTCCTCGTCGTAGGCCGTTTCGACATCGGCCACGCGCCGGTCGCGTTTGATCATCATGTCGGGGATGTGGCACATGGCGCACCCGGCTTCTCCGAAGAGCCTGCGCCCCTCCCGTGTGAACGAGGTTTGTTGATAGGTTGCGGGCTTGAAGTAGTTGAGCAGGTAAAACTCGAAATGATCGACCAGGCTGGTCGGGATCTCATTGGTTACGCCGTCGCCGTCGGGGTCGGCTGCGGGGTCGGCTGTCGTCGGCGCTTCTATCTGATCGAGTTGACCATCGAGAATCATTCCTGAAGGCGTCGTGACGCGCCCACCCGCCGCCGCCGCCGCCAGGTCAGGATCGACAGCCTCCAATCCCATCTCGTTCTTCAAAGCCCCGACTACGAACTCGCGGATCGAGATCGTCCCGCCGTGCGCGAAGAATGGGCGCACGCGCAGGTCTTGATCCACCCCCTCGACGCGCGAAGTGTCAACCGAACCGTCCGGTCGCGCGACGATCCAGCCGTAATTGACGCCTTTGCTTTTGAGCGGCATTTTGACCTCCCGGCCTCTCCGCCGCGCTTCGGCGACAACCATCGAGCGAATCGCCCGCAGATCGGTGGTGATCTCGTCAGCGAGCATCTCTTTCAACCCCAGCCCGAACAGGTGCGGCGCGTCGCGGCTGTCGGGACGCGTCGCGACATCGCCTCCAAACCCCGCGCCGCCGCGCGGACGTCCATGACAGGCGGCGCAACTGTCCGCGAGACCGGCGCCGATGGCCAGGTCAGTGTTGATGTTGCCCGCGCCGTCGCCGAAGTTCGGCCCTTGCCCTTGCGCGCGAGTGAACTTGCGTTGAAAGAGCTGGCGGCCTCGGCGGATCGAGCGGAACGGATCGCGACTAATGATGTAGATAGAAGATCCAGGCGTCATCGCGTCGCCTCGCCCTGCGCCGATCTCATCGGCCAGCGATTTGGCGATGCCGGCGCCTGCCACGTTCGGCGCGCGGGTCTTGTCAGTCAATTGTCCTAGAGTTGGAATGGATAGTAGGGAGACTCCCGCGACCAGCACACAGATCACGATCGTCTTGACCTTGAGCTTTATCTCAGTTCTCATAGCTCATGCTCCTATAATGTCCTTTTTTTAGGTGGGGGCGGAGCAGACTCCGGCTCAGGGAGCGAATGGTAATGAGGAATCTACTCCGCGGATCGAATTCAGTTTTATTGAACTCTGTCGATGGAAGTTTCCGAAAATTCCCCGATATTACCACCCAGGATTTTTTTACAAAAAAAAAGCGCTCAGCCCCGACAACTGGAAGTAAGAGTTTCTATGTCGTTCGCTTTCCGCAAATCAACCGGCGAGGAGATTTTTTTTGCCTTTTGAGCGCATCGGAGTAAACTGCGCAGCGATCGGTTGATCATTTCATACCAGAAAGGAGTTTGCTTGATGTTAATGGGAGCCCGCCTCGGCCGGCGGTTACTGGCTCTGAGCCTGAGCTTCAATATCGCCGTTCTTGCGCTATGTCAGCCTGCGTCTTCAGCTTCAGCAATGCAGAATTCACCAGATCAGGAGGCGCTACGCGCCCTCACAGAGAAATACGGCGCGACTATCGCGGCGGGCGATCTGGAGGGAATGCGACAACTTTGGGACCCGCAATCGCCCAACCTGACTTCACAACTCAGGCTTTACCAAAGCTTATTTTCATATGCGCGGATTGAATTCATCAGCCTGAAGGTGACCCGGCTTGAAGTCATGGGCGACAGGGCGGTTTCACATCTGACGACTGATGAGAGCCATCTGTATAAGAAAACGGGAGCCCATTTATCTGAGCGCGACGATTTTCGCGGGTTCTGTCGCTCATTTGAATGGATCAAGACCGGGGCCGGATGGAAGATCGAGCGCGAGATCTCAGTCCAGGATGAACTCGCCACCAGGCTTGATGCGGCGGCCTCGGCGCAGGAGAGCGACGAGATCCTGGAAAAAGAGAAAGCCTTCGTCACCAACACCCTGATTAGAGCTTTGACCCTTAAGTGTGAGCGCCGTCTTCTTGTTGGAAATTTCGACACGGCGCTGCGCTGCTTTCAGACGCAGCAGGCGATAGCGGAAAAAATCGGCTACCAGGAAGGAATCGCCGGGGCCTGGGTGGGCATCGGGGGGCTGAAAGAGCGCCAGGAGGACAACGAACAGGCTTTGCTATTTCGGCAACGGGCGCTGGCGCTCTATGAAACCGCCGGGAGCAAGCATGGCGAAGCGCTCGCACTGGCCGCCCTCAGTCACTCGTATCAAGAACTCGGGGATTACCGAAAGGCTTTTGAATGCGCGGACAAGTCACTCAAGCTGTATGAAGAGCTGAGCCACCTGAAAGGGACGGCCGATGCGCTGACTGAGATGGCTTACATCTACGGGTATCAGAACAACTTCCAGCAGGCGCTGGCCTGCCTTGAAAGAGCCTCGCTGATTTATCAGGAACTAGGGGACAAAATTAAAATCGCGATTTTGCGATTCGCGATAGTAAAACAACATGAGGGGTTGGGGAACTACGATCGGGCGCTCGAAATCTACCAGGACCTTCTAAAGCAGACAGAAGGTTATGGAGACCAGGCCGGGGCATCTCAAATCCTGGCATCCATTGCCCACATTCACTTCGTGCAGGGCCGGTACGCGGATGCGCAGGAGTTTTACCGTAAGGCGCTTCAGACGGCTGAAGCCACAAACTACAACACAGCCATAGCCGAGATTCTCGTCATGATGTGCGAAGTTTATCTAGCGGAAGGTAAATACGCGGAAGCGGCGGCGCTCGCGGAGCGGGGCGTGTCGTTGGCGCGTCAGATAGCCAGCCAACGCCTTCTCTATTCATCGCTCACCTATGTTGGATATTGTCAGCTCGGACTGAATCACCCTGCGGAAGCCCGGCGAGCGTTCGAGGAGGCTATCTCGATTATTGAACAATTGCGGCTGCAAACGGCCGGTGGAGCCGAGGACCGCCAGCGCTACTTTGAGCTAGGGCTGGACACTTATCACGGAATGCTCAGCCTGCTGGTGAAAGAGGGCCAGACACAGGAAGCGCTCGGGTTCGCCGAACGCGCCAAAGCGCGCGCGCTGCTGGACACGCTGCAACAGGGTCGAGTCAGCATTCAGAAAGCGATGACCTCGGACGAACAGGATCGGGAACGCCGGCTCATGTCGGACCTGACTCGGCTCAACACGCGACTGAACTTGGCCACGCAATCGGACAAACCTGACGCCGAGCGCATCGGCGAGATCAAATCACAATTGGAAAAAGCCCGTCTCGATTTCGAAGCCTTTCAGATTTCGCTCTACGCCACGCGCCCCGAACTGAAAGTACAGCGCGGCGAAGCCCCGATCATCAAAGAGGAAGAGCTCTCGGCCTTGCTGCCGGGCGCCACAAGCGCATTACTCGAATACGCCGTGACGGATGACAAGACTTATCTGTTCGCCATCACGAAGGCGGCCGTGAAAGCGGAAGCTGAGGTCCGGGTCTACACGCTGCCAATTAAGCGGGAGGAGATTGCCAAGCTGACCGAAGCCTTTCGCCTCCAGCTTGCCAGCCGCGATCTCGGTTTTCGCGCATCGGCCGGCAAGCTCTATGAACTGCTGCTCAAACCGGCGCAGGCGCAACTTCGGGGCAAAACCAATCTCATCATCGCGCCGGATGACAAGCTTTGGGAACTGCCGTTCCATGCGCTGCTCGCCGACAACAATCACTTTGTGCTGGAGCGGAGCGCGGTCTCTTACGCGCCGTCGCTGACGGTGTTGCGCGAGATGGCTAAGCGCCGGAAGGGCCAAAATGCGGTCGCCGCTCCCACAACATTACTGGCGATGGGCAATCCGCTGTTGGGTCAAGCGACGAGCGAGCGAGCGGCGCTCACGTTGCGTGGCGGCAAGTTCGATCCGCTGCCGGAAGCCGAAGAGGAAGTTAAAGCGCTGGGCAGGTACTACGGCGCGGCGCGCAGTAAGGTCTATGTCGGCGCCGGGGCCACTGAAAGTCACGCCAAGGCCGAAGCCGGACAGGCCAGAATACTCCACTTCGCAGCGCACGGAGTACTGAACGACGCAGCGCCAATGTATTCGTACCTCGCGCTCGCGCCCGGCGACAAAGACGAAGACGGATTGCTCGAAGCGTGGGAGTTGATGCAGATGGATTTACACGCCGACCTGGTTGTGCTCTCCGCATGCGAAACTGCGCGGGGGCGACTCGGCGCTGGCGAGGGCGTGATCGGATTGAGCTGGGCGATGTTCGTCGCCGGAGCGCCGGCTACAGTGGTCAGCCAATGGAAAGTCGAATCGGCCAGCACACGCGATTTGATGCTCGGTTTTCATCAACACCTGCTGGAGCCGTCGAAAGAGAAAATGACGAAGGCCGAAGCTTTGCGGGAAGCGGCGCTCAAGCTGATGAAGAATCCGGCCACCAGCCATCCGTTTTACTGGGCCGGCTTCGTGCTGGTTGGCGACGGCCGGTGATATTTTCCGCCGCCGTTAGGATGGGTCGCCGGGCCTTCGGGAACAGTTCCACTTGCGTAAGGAGAAGGCGCCGAATCGTCCGGGTTATTACCGGCGGGGTGACTTTTTTGCCTTTTGAGCGCATCGGAGTAAACTGCGCAGCGGTCGGTTGATCATTGCATATCGGAAAGGAGTTTGCCTGATGTTAATGGGAGCCCGCCTCGGCCGGCGGCCACTGGTACTGAGCCTGAGCTTTAACATCGCTGTTCTTGCGCTCAGTCAGCCTGCGTCTTTAGCTTCAGCGATACAAAATTCATCAGATCAGGAGGCGCTACGCGCCGGCGTCGAGTATGGCGCGGCTATCGCGGCGAGCGATCTGGAGGGAATGCGCCAGCTTTCTTCCCCTCAATCATCAGACGAAGCCGCCGTGCGCGCCGTAGTGGAAAAGTATTATGCGCTTTACGCCGCGAAAGACCTCGACGGACTGATGAGCTTATGCAGCATAAAGTCGCCCGATCTCGAATCGCGCAAGCAGGCGATGCAAAAACTCTTCGCAGATTACGAAAAGATAGAGATGAAAAGCCCCGTGATCCTTAGGGTGACAATCGAGGGCCAGAAGGCGAGGTTGCGCGTGGATGTCGAGATCAACGCGGTCGAGGCTAAAACCGGCAAACCCGCCGCCGGATCTGGATTGCGCAAGCAGTTAATGGAATGCGTCAGGGAGGATGGCGGTTGGCGCGTATGGCGAGAAGAATCCGCATTCGAGAATCTGGCGGCGGCGCTCGCGGCGGCTGCGACGGAAAAGGAGCGAGACGCGCTTCTGGCAGGCGAGAAAGACCTGTGGTCGGTGGAATTAAGGAAGGCGTTGAACAACCTTGGCGTCTACTATGGCAACAGAAGTCTTTACCCAAAGGCGATTGATATTTTTCGAATCGCGCAAAGTGTGGCGGAAAAAATTGGCGACCAGACAGGACTCGCACAGGCGCTACATAACATCGGGCTTGCTTACTCAAGGCAGGACAACTATGAATTGGCGCTGGAACACTTACAAAAGAGCCTCTCCCTCTGCGAAGCGATAAAAGACAAGAATAGAATGGCGAACGCGTTGAATAGTATAGGAATTGTTTATCAAGACCAAGGCCATTTCAGCCTGGCGATAGAGTCTTACCGGAAGAGCCTGGAAATGGCTAAACTCCAAGGGGACAAAATAGTGATCGCGGCGGCCTTAGGCAGCATCGGGAACGTATATTATGACCAAAATAACTATAGTTCGGCGGCGGAGTTTTTTCAGAATAGCCTGGCTTATTATCGAGAGGCGGGATCAAAGGATGGTGAGGCGCGTATTCTCAATAGCCTTGGGGCCGTCCAATACCAACAAGGCAATCTGGACCTGGCGGTAAAGTTTTTCCAGGATAGTTTGTCGTTAAAAGAGAAGGTGGGGAGCCCCGAGGAGCAGGCTCGGGCGCTTAACAGCCTTGGGAATGTTTATTACGTAAAAGGCGACTATGATTTGGCGGAAGAATATTATCGAAAGAGCATGGCATTATCCGAGGCGGCGGACGCTAAGTTGGAAATCGCCCTGTCATACAGCAATCTCGGGTGTGTATACCTTGCGCGAGGTAATCATAGTTTGGCGTTAGAGTACTTTCGGAAGAGTTTGGATTTGAGTGAGGTGATCGGAGCGATGAAAATGGCCGCTGAGTCGCTTGACTATCTGGCGGAAGTTCGTCTACTCCAAGGCAAGCCTGCGCAGGCTTTGGAGTACACTGAGCGCGCGGCGGAAATCGCCGAACAGCTTGGCAGCCTGGAGACGCTTTGGATGGCCTGCGCCAATGCGGGCAAAGCTTATCGCCAATTGACTCGCCCGGCTCAGGCCCGCCAGGCATTTGAAAAAGCCATTAGAGTGATTGAAACCATGCGGGATCAGGCGGTAGGAGGCGAGCGGGAAACGCAAGGATTTCTTGCTAGCAGAGTCTCGCCTTACCACGAGATGATCGGATTATTGATCGGCCAGAATCAGATCGGCGAGGCGCTCACTTACGCCGAGCGCAGTAAAGCGCGCACGCTGCTGGATGTGTTACAAAAAGGCAAAGTAGATATTCACCGAAGCCTGACCGATGTCGAGCGTGAACAGGAACGAAAGTTGAAGGGGGAGATTACTTCGCTGAACGCGCGACTAATCCGCGCCATACAGGCGGACAAACCCGATGCGCAGCGCATCAGCGAGATCAAGCCCCAACTGGAAAAAGCCCGCCTGAATTACGAAGCCTTTCAGACTTCGCTCTACCCCGCGCATCCAGAACTGAAAATACACCGCGGCGAGGCGCCGGTCATTAAAGCGGAAGAGCTCACAGCCTTGCTGCCGGACGCCGCAAGCGCATTACTCGAATATGTCGTGACGGAGGATGTGACTTACCTGTTCGTTGTGACCAAAGCGCCGGATAACCAGGCCGCCGAGACCCGGGTCTTCACCTTACCAATTAAACAAACGGAACTGGCGAAGCGCGTCGAAAGCTTTCGCGATCAGCTCGCCGGGCGCGACCTCGGGTTCCGCGCTACGGCGCGCCAGCTCTACGACCTTCTTTTGAAGCCCGCCCAAGCGCTGCTGCGCGGCAAAACTAGTCTCGTCATCGCGCCTGATGACAATCTCTGGGAATTGCCGTTCCAGGCGCTGCTCGCCGATGGCGACCGCTACGTGATTGAAAGGAGCGCCGTCTCTTACTCGCCCTCGCTGACGGTCTTGCGCGAAATGAAGGAGGCGCGCGCTCGTCGACAGGCTGATCCGGCCGCCTTTACCTTGCTGGCGCTCGGCAATCCCGCCATTGGTCAAGAGACGATTGCTCGAGCGACGCTGACGATGCGCGGCGGCAAGCTCGATCCGCTGCCCGAAGCCGAAGAGGAAGTGAAGGCTCTGGCGCGGTTATATAGCGCGGAGCGCAGCAAAGTTTATGTTGGCGCCGAAGCCCGCGAAGATCGCGTCAAGGCCGAAGCCGGCCAGGCCAGAATCCTCCACTTCGCCACCCATAGTATGCTCAACAACGCCTCGCCCATGTACTCCTACCTCGCGCTCGCCCAGGGGGACAAAAACGAAGACGGGTTGCTCGAAGCCTGGGAACTGATGCAGATGGATTTGAAAGCTGATCTGGCGGTGCTCTCCGCGTGCGAGACGGCGCGAGGGCGTTATGGCGCGGGCGAGGGCGTGATCGGGTTGACCTGGGCGCTGTTTGTCGCGGGAGTCCCGGCGACCGTAGTCAGCCAATGGAAAATCGAATCGGCCGGCGCGCGCGACCTGATGATCAATTTTCATCGCCAACTGCGAGCGCCGGCGGCGGCGAAAGTAACGAAGGCGGAAGCCTTGCGAGAAGCGGAGTTGAAGGTGATGAAGAACCCGAGAACGAGTCATCCGTTCTACTGGGCGGGATTTGTATTGGTGGGTGACGACGGTAGCGCCCCTACGCCCCAGCAGTAGCGATGTTTGAAGTTGAGTAACTATTACGCGGAATATTCGCCGCTCTTTGCGCGCAGCGAGCGGCGTGAATGACCGCAATTGTAGGTGCGAGCGTTTATTGATAATATGCGACTCAGCGTTATTATATTTGCCGCTGTTCGTTGACAGACAGATTCGGGTAATCAAGCTACTTTTACCATCAGCGATTTAACATCCCGGCCGGTTTCCAAATTGAGGTTGCATATGCCAGATGGTTTTGCTTGCTCGCGTTCCTTGTTTTCATGTTGGTTCCAACTCTCAACATTTGCAATAGGGTTGTTGCTTAGCGTCGTTTTGTCATTGTCGCATCAAACTTCGGCGCAAACGCCGGGGAAAGCCCGGCAATCAGTCAAAGTGGGCCGTGGGCGAGTGTTTTTGGAATCGTTCCCGGTCGCGCGGTCGAGCCAGCTCCGCTATGAGATATCGTTGGCCACTTGCGCTCGATCATCTTGCCCGTTCCAGGTGCGGCTGATTGAGGGAAAGCAGGTTTACGGAACGAAAAGCCTCGACTGGCCCGGTATTCCTGCACGACCAGTCAAAACGGCAATCGACGCCTCAATGGGCGTTGGCGATCCATTGCAGAGGAAATGGGAGGGTTCTGCCTGGCAGGTCGGAGAGGAAAACCAGAACGTGACGGTCACTGCCAGGAGCATCGCTCTAACGCCCCAATTGAATGGCGTTCTGGTTCACCAGACAGCCGGATTTGAGCATGTTAAACGGCGTCATTACCTCTTCGTCGCTATTGGGCGCAAATTGGCGCTCGCCTGGAAGGGCAGCGAGGGAGATGGCCCAACCTGGTCCAAAGTGGAGGTCTCCGAGCCTCTTCCGGACGGCGGTCAAAGTTTCTTTTTTTTCAACGGTTTTATGTATCCGGCAGAAAACGGGGCTGAAGATGAACCGGACTCCCTTGAGGTAGCTAGCTATCGCTGGAACGCCCAGAAGAGTGTGATCGAGAGCGTTCCCATGCGGGAAAGTTCATCCTCGATCGTGGCGCTCATCGCCGGCATATACGATACGGTGGCCGAGGCGCGGAAAGCGATGCGGAGCCACTCGGATTGTTTGAGAGAATTTCTGATTTTGAGCGCCGACTCTCTGCCGCAAGTACCAAAAGGGAAAGTCGCCATCGCCGCCATCAGTACAAAAGCCAATCTGGCGGAGTCGGCGGTAGCGGAGTGTGCGCCCGCCCTGCGTATCCAGGTGGAAAAACTCAGTGCTCCGCGCTAATCATCGCTAGAGGCGCCTCAAGGAGGTATCACAGACCATGCCGGACATTAAAGACAGTGTTGGCGAAGGCTGCGCGAATCTGGGGCACGATGTGGCCCTAGTACAGGCCATGCTCCAGGTCGTCAAAAACGCGAAAGGCGCGCCTTATTTCAATGGCGCCTATGACGGCGTTTACAGCCCACAGACCAAAGCCGCGATCACCGATTTCCAAACTGACAATAAACTGGCAAACGCTCCGAATTTACCGAACGCTCCGAATTTGCTGAAAGCTCCGAATTCGCCTCCCGGCCTGGATAAGGTCGCCGTCATCAAAGCGGGAAGCGTCACGCTTAAGAAACTGGTGGCCTCCTTGCCGGCTGAATATTCCACGATGCGGATCATCGAAAAGACCAAGACAGTTTACCTGGAAGGTGACGGAGCGGCGGCAATCGCCAGTCAGGGGCAGGTCGGAGCTCACCCCGACCTGGATGTCAGTTTTCGCGCCAACGTCGCCAGGCTGATCGAGGTAATGTTTACAACTCATAAGATCGTCCTCTCGATCGCGCCGCAAGGCGCTCGTCGAACGTTTCAGCAGCAGGCCGACCTGAAGCCTGGAGTAACGCAAGCCGGGCCAGGCGAAAGCAATCATAATTTCGGGCGGGCGGTGGATATCGGCTTCAAGGGCATCAAATGGCTGGCCAGCGACGGGACTATCGTCCAAGACGATTGGTGGTTCAATAAAATGGTCAAGGTGAGCGCGGCAAAGACCGTCGAGTTCTGGGAGACGCGTGACCGCATCGCGGATATCGTCAGCCCGAATCTCTTCAGAATCGGGACCTGGGATCAGCCGCACCTCCAATCGTTCAGCGACGCCAAAGTCAGTATGGGCAGATCGCTGGTTGGGCTGCTGAACGCCGTCGGCAAAATGAAATGGGCGCATGGAGGCGGGAGGCCTAATCATTACAAGAGTGATTTCGGTTTGGGCGGGAAGACCTACGATGTCGGGACGTCCAAGCAGATATGGGCGGGAAACGCCACCGTCACGAAAGCCATGCTGGCCGAAGCCCAGTCAGCGGCCCAGTCAGCCAAGCTCAAGAAAGTCATTGTCATTGAAGAGGCGGATATCAAAGACGCTGACCTGGGCGCCTTGAAAACAAGTCTCAAAGCCGATTTCCAGGCAGCCGACTCCAACTGGATAAAGTGGACGCCCGTCCCTTGAAGTTGCGGCTCACCTCAGATCGCTGGCCACCGTCGTCGTCTCAAGCGAATGCGGCGGCTCGTTTCAGCAGCCGCTCCTGCTCGCCAGCCAGGCGGTCCGAAATCGCCGTCAAAATCTGTTGCTGTTTGTTAATCAGTCGTTCACGATAGGCTCCCGCCGAATCCATGGCCAGGCCGTGCGCGATGGCTGTCAGCGCGTCACGATAGGCTCCCCGCTGAAAATAGGTGTACGACAGATTGAAATTGGTGCGGACGTCATCGGGGGCAATCCGTCCAGCTTGGAGATATGCTTCGTGGGCCTCATCGAAGCGATCCAGGCAAAAAAGACTATCGCCGAGCACATTCCAGAGCCAGGCGCTGTACCATGGATTGAGTTCGAGCGCCGCCCTGCTCAATTCGACTCCAGCCTGGAAGTCCCTTATCTGAAGAGCCACGAATTCCGCCACTTGGCCAATTAGATTCCAATCGCGAGGGTGGCGTTCGAGCGCCGTGTGATAGCTCTCGAGCGCTTCGTTGTAGCGCCCCGCCGCCGCGTGTCGCAGGGCGGACTCAACCAGGGATTCGATGCGCTCAGATCCCGCGCTGCCGAAGAAACGCTCGAATGTCTCGCGCGTGCGTTGGCATTCGACGCGACAGATCAATCTGGCCTGTACCGGATTCGCGTCTTCGCCCTGAGGCTTGACGACGATCTCCCCTCGCCGGGCAAAGTGATATTCGAGGAAGGGAAAGTTAAGGCCCAGGGCGATCGAGGCGCCGAAGCGCTGCAGTGAAGCCTGTCCGGCGACCTGTTCCCGGCTGACCGGCCCGTAATCGTTGATCAGCGCAAACCCGTCCCGTTGCAACCGGGGCAACAGTCGCTCAAGGCATTCGATCGCGCCGTAATTGATCGTAAATTTTTCCAGATCCCGACCGAATTCAATGGCTTCCGCTCTATAGGGCAGAAGGTCAGGAGATGCCAGCGGACGGTAGGCGGTCTCGAACTCCAATAGCGGAAGCAAAGGAAGCAGCCCCCCCCGATCCGCCGACGAACCGGCGTTGGCCACCGCCAGAATCTCGTCGAGACTCAATGGCGAGTACCGGCTTAACAATCCGCCGTCGGAGGTCAGACGTGTCCTAACGCATAATTGCTCCAGCCCTTCCAGTCCAGTGCGGATAATCGCCGCCGGCAACACATCGAGCGCATAATTCGCGAAGACTGCCCGCAGAAAGCCGAAACGGATGGGGTTCCCCTCCAAATCCCGAAAATCAGCGGGCTGCATCGAGTCGCAGGTTCCAACGACGACCCGATCCGCGTGTTCTGCGAACACCTCCTGCTCCCGCCATTGTTCGACCGTGCGGCGCGAATGGTCCGAGACAAAATAGATCAGACGCTGGTAAAAATCGCGGTCTTCCTGCAGACAAATGGCCCGGAATGCATCGAGAACGTAGCGCGCAAACAACCCGCTCCCCGCTCCCAACTCCAACACCTCGATCTGATCCTCAAGCGAGTCTGCCTCAAGACAATTGTAAAACAGGCAGACAGCAGCGCTCTCCGACAATCGACCGCTGTTGTTGACAATGAACGGCACCTGATTAGCGGCGAAGGGACGCGTCCCCTCGGTCGCCCAAAACAGATTACTCAGTTCCCATTCCAAACTTGTGACCAGAGGCTGGAAATCCTGGATGATCTGAGTCCGCACTGTCACATCGCGTAGAGTATCCTCAACCGAGCGCTTCTGGGACAGTCTGAGTCTGTCGAGTAAAGGGTGTAAGAGGGATGACATATTCTCCTACGCAAATTCTTATAGAGGCCGCCGAGGCGATATCCGCTCGCGATCTTGCCAAATCGACTGGCATGCGTGATTCGTTGGCTATCAGCGATAGCTACCTCCCGCTCACGCTGCTCGTGAGAGCAGGGGCGCCTGGCGCCCGATAACCGAAACAACCGCTATTCGATCGGCGACGGCAGGTGATTTACGCTTCGATTCCCTTCTCCCGTCGCGCGTCCCACTTCATATACTTGCTCTTGCGGTACGATTCGACGGCCAGCCGCACGGCGACGATGCCGTAATAGCCGGTCATCACGTCGCACTTCAAAGCCTCGCCGCCGCGGATGGCGTTCTGCAGATTGCGGTGATGCAGCATGATGTCTTCGCCGCCGGTCTTTTTGTGAACGATCTCCGGCTTGTCATTCTGCTTGTTGAAGCGCCCCTGCGGGCGGATGACGAAGCCTTCGCGGTTGAATTCAAGCGTGGCTTCGTGGCCGCGCAGCACGTGCGGGATGGGCGAGTCGTTGGCCATCGAGGAGAGCACGACGACCGAGAGGCCGTCCGGGTAATCGAGCATCATGTTGAACGTGTCGGGGATCTCCGCCGCGCTGTCGCGGAATTCCCACTTG
>Ga0126377_10001126_pt1 | contig 17177 bp, 15 predicted proteins | sample PanSoiMetPlot_22_FD_92647 | JGI IMG/M metagenome (GOLD analysis project Ga0126377, IMG submission 92647) | Tropical forest soil microbial communities from Panama - MetaG Plot_22 | ecosystem: Environmental > Terrestrial > Soil > Tropical forest > Bulk soil | place: Panama | collected 2016-02-17 | reverse complement strand
GTCCCAGATCGGCAGCCAGATGACGGTGTTCGCGGTCGTGTTACAGGTCTTCACGATCACCCACTCGTCGCTCGCGGTCGGCGCCGTCGGTCTGGCCACCGCCCTACCAGCAATCGCCTTCGGAATGGTCGGCGGCTCGATCGCGGACGCCGTTGACCGGCGTCGGCTGGTGCTGTCGATGACGTCGTTGCAGGCCGTCATCTCGGCTGTCTTCGCCACCCAGGCGTTCCTCGGCGTTGACCAGATCTGGCTGCTTTACGTTCTCGTGGCGGTCTCCGGCGTCGTCTCGTCGGTGAACGTACCGGCCCGGCGTACATTCCTCGGCCGCTTGCTGCCGGCCGACCGCGTCCCGGCCGGCGCCGCGCTCAACATGCTCGCCATGCACGCGTCCATCACGGTCGGACCCGCGCTGGCCGGCGTGATCGCCGGCGCGTGGGGGCTCAAGGTGTGTTATCTCGTCGACGCGGTGAGCTTCAGTGCCGCGCTCTGGGGCGTCGGACGCCTGCCGGCGATGCCGCCGGAACCGGGGACCGCGCGTCCCGGCGCGCGTGCCGTGCTGGACGGACTTCGGTTCATCGCAAGCACCCGCGTGCTGGTGGGAGCGCTGCTCGCCGACATGAGCGCGACCGTCCTCGCGATGCCGATCGCGCTGTTCCCGGCGATCAACGCCGACCACTTCGGTGGTTCGCCGCGCACGCTCGGCCTGTTCACCACGTCGCTCGCGGTCGGCGGCATCATCGGATCAACGCTGTCCGGCCCGGTCGGCCGCGTCTCGCGACAAGGCCTCGCGATGTTGGTGGCGGGCGGCGTGTGGGGACTCGCGCTGGTCGGATTCGGGCTGGCACACGTGTTGTGGCTCGTGCTCGGCGCGCTCGTCGTGGCGGGCATCGCCGACGTGACGGCCGTCGTGTTCCGCACCACGCTGGTGCAGGTGGCCACCCCGGACCGGTACCGCGGACGGGTGAGCGCCGCTGAATACGTGGTCGGCATGGGCTTTCCGCAACTCGGCAACTTCCGCGCCGGCGCGATCGCGTCCGCGACGTCGCCCGGCGTGAGCGCCGTGTCGGGCGGGCTGGCCGCCGTGGTCGGCGCCGGCGTGATCGGCCTCGCGCTGCCGGCGTTCGTCCGCTACCGGGCACCGGTGTCAGCCGACGCTGTGCCGACCAATGTCAACAAGGACACCGAGGTCATCGATGCGGAGGCGCTCGCGGTAGACCGAATGCTCGATGAGGAGACCACGGCGACCGGCTAGCCGGTGCGCCAAGCCCTGCGCTCGCTACCCGACTTCCGCGCGCAGCCGCGCGCCAGGCCCGGGTGCCATCTCGAGACGCGTACGGTCGTCGAGCCGGTGGCCCGCATCGCAGACGGTCGCGAGCCGCACCGCGGCACCGCACTCCGGATGGATGAGCGTCATCGGTACGCCGTCGTCGGCGCGGTACTTGTCGCCCCACGCGATCAGCGCCAGCATCACCGGACGAAGATCGCGGCCGGCTTCGGTCAGCCGGTACTCATAGCGGGTGCGATGACCAGGATCCTGATATGGCACGCGCACGATGACGCCGTCGTCGACGAGCGCGGTCAGGCGGCGCGTCAGCACGTCGCGCGCGACTCCGATATGGCGGCTGATGTCGTCGAAACGGCGTACGCCATTGAAGATCTCGCGGAGCACGAGAAGCGTCCACCGGTCGCCGAGGACGCCGAGAGCCCGGCCTGCCGAGCACGCCTCGCCGTCGTAGTCCAGCCATCGCATGACGCACATCATACCCATCTAGGTTGTGTAGCCAAACTCAGCTCCTCTAGTCTGAGTTGTCGCGACAGACGCAGCGAGATCAGCGAGTGACCAGGGAGGTCATCGTGCAGATCCGAGCGTGGCAGTGCGGTGACGAGGTGCTCGCCGCCGCGGCAGCGCAGCACATGTCGCCAGCGAGCCTGGCCAACCGCTTCCTGGCCGGCACTGGCGGTCGGCTGCCGGCGTCCTACCTGCGACACATCGCGACCGGGCCGCGCCCGACGTGGGACGCACACGTGGCGGTCGGCGACGGACACCTGATCGGCTGGGCGGAGTACGGCCGGATTCCCGCTGACTCGCCGGTCGCCGACCTCGCCGTGATCGTCGCGGATCCGTGGCAACGGCGAGGCGTCGCGTCCGCTCTCATCCGCGCTCTGCTCCCCCGTCTCACCGCCGCCGGCGTCGACGAGCTAGGCGCGGACACACTGCCCGGAAACCGTGCCATCCACGGCCTGTTGGCGTCGCTCTTCAGTGGCCGGCAAGAGGTGTCCTACCAGGACGGCGTGGTGCACTACACGTTGCGGCTCCGCAACTCAGTCGCAGATCCGCTCGGCGACGCCGGCCCGCCCGGCACGGCCCCGCCAATCGAGCGCACTCCCCTGCTGACCGCCGTGTGACCCCGCGTCTCGGTACGTTGGGTAGGTCGAACCTGATCGGGAGGGACGCTATGGGTACCGCAGTCATGCGTGCGACGGCGACGACGACGGCGGACGTCACGAATGCTTGGTCGGCGCTGACCGACGTCGGGTCGTGGCCGCGCTGGACACCGTCGATGACGATGGTCACTCGGCTGGACGACGGGCCGCTGCGGGTGGGCAGTCGAGCCCGCGTCAAGCAGCCCGGCCTGCCCATGCTGACGTGGCAGGTGGACGAGCTTCGCGATCGCGAGGCGTTCACGTGGTCGACGTCGTCGCCAGGCGTACGTACCACCGGCGTGCACCGGCTCGCCGCGAACCCGGACGGCACCACCCAGATCACGTTGGAGATCGAGCAGCGCGGTCCGCTGGCCGGTATGGTCGGCGCGCTGTTGGGTCGGCGTACCCGCAAATACCTCGGCCTCGAAGCCGCCGGCCTGAAAGCGGCGAGCGAGGCGGGCGGCGCGTAACCACCCAGCGCGGCGTCCTAACCCGGGTATTGCCAGTTGCGGCGCTCCAGCTCCGCGAGGTCGTCGGGCTGGAGATGCCGGGTATCCACCTCGGCGACCATGTCCGCCGGCCGCACCGGCGGCGGCATCTGACCGAAACGCAGGCGACGGAACAGATCCGCCTCCTCGTCCGTCATCGGCGAGATCGCGTTCGGGTCCACCTCGTCCGGTTCCATGTCGTCCGGTGCCATGTCGTCCGGTGCCATGTCGTCCGGTGCCATAGGCAAATCGTGGCGTCTCCGCGCGCTAACGGCAACAGCGGTGCGGCCGTCGCAGGCCAAACCGCTGTCAACATCGCCGTCAGACGGCACAAGTGCGACCTACGCGGCGTCGCGCTGCATTCGGCGGATCGCGAGTTCGGCCAGCATTGCCGCACCGTCGCCGAGCACGCTGTCGTCGAACGTCGCGCGCGGTGAATGGTTCGTGGCCGCGGTTTCCGGGTCGTCCGACTTACACGCGCCGAGGAACATGTAGGACCCGGGGACGCGATCAAGCACCCGCGAGAAGTCCTCCGAGCCGGTGATGGGCTGCTTCATCTCGCGGAACCGCTCCTCGCCGAAGACCTCCCGCCCGGTCGCCGCGACGAATTCGTACTCGTCCGGGTTGTTCGAGGTGACCGGATATTCACCGTCGTAGTGCGCGTCGACCGACAGGCCGTAGGCGGCCGCGATGTTCTCGCACAGCTCGATGGCGTATTTGGAGACCTGGTCGCGTACCTCCGGGTTGAACGTACGGATGGTCGCCTCGAACGTCGCGTCGTCCGGGATGATGTTGCGACGCGTACCGGCGTGGAACTGACCGACCGTGATGACGACCGGCTCGAACGTGTCGATGCGCCGGCTCAGCATGGTCTGCAGCGCGGTCACCATCTCGCAGGCGGCCGGCACCGGGTCGAGTGCGGCGTGCGGCCGGGAGCCGTGACCGCCGGCGCCGATCACGCGGACGAACAGCCCGTCCGACGCCGCCATCAGCGGGCCTGGGCGCGACGCGAACACGCCGCGCGGCAGCACCGACGACTGGACGTGCAGGCCGTACGCCGCGTCGACCGGCCGGCCGGCCGCCTCGAGTACGCCCTCGGCGATCATGTGACCCGCACCGTCCCAGCCTTCCTCGCCGGGCTGGAACATGAACACCACGTCGCCGGCGAGATCCGCACGGCGCGCGGCCAGCAGTTGCGCGGCGCCGACCAGCCCGGCGGTGTGCAGGTCGTGGCCGCACGCGTGCATCGCGTCCACGCCGCGCGCGGTGAACTCTTCGCCGGACGTCTCGATGACGGGCAGCGCGTCCATATCGCCGCGCAGCAACACGACTGGTCCAGGCTTGCCGCCGCGCAGCACGGCGGTGATGGACGAGAGGCCGGCACCGGTGGACACCTCCAGCGGCAGCGGCGCGAGCGCGGCGAGCACACGCTCCTGCGTCTTCGGCAGATCGAGACCGATCTCCGGGATCTGGTGCAGCTCACGACGCAACGCCGCGAGCTCGCCCTGCAGTTCAGCGGCATCCTCGCGCAGAGTCATCCGTACCTCCCATAAGCGGCCGGCACCGGCGCCGGTCGTTACCGAACGTACCGGGGTCAGGCGCCGGCCGCGAGTCCCGGCACCCTGCGAGGATCGGAGCCGTGTACAACAGCGACATGCCGAGCAGCGACATACGTATCCGAGCCGCAACCGACGAGGACTGGCCGTCACTCTGGCCGATGCTGCGCGACAACGCGAGAGCCGGCGAAACCTACACCTGGGATCCGGACGTCGACGAGGCCGCCGCCCGAGCGTTGTGGATGAAGCAGCCGCCGGGTCGCACGGTGGTTGCGGTCGGATCCGACGGTACGGTGCTCGGCAGCGCGTACCTCCGACCGAACCAGGACGGCCCCGGCGCACACGTCGCGAACGCGAGCTTCCTGGTCGAGCCGCGGCACTCGGGCCGTGGTGTTGCGCGGGCGCTGTGCGCGTACGCGTTGGATCAGGCGCGCGCGGACGGCTATCGCGCGATGCAGTTCAACGCGGTCGTCGAGACCAACGTGCGCGCGGTCGCCTTGTGGCAGGCATTCGGGTTCGAGATCCTCGCCACCGTGCCGGAAGCGTTCCGGCATCCGGTCCACGGATACGTCGGCCTACACATCATGTATCGGCGCCTCTGACTGCAACGCCCGCCCTGCGGATGTTGGCGTACGCCTGACTTAACGTCGGCTGAGAACTATCGTCGCCATCTTGAGCGACCGCCAGGACTGGACCGGGAGCCAACCTCTGCGTTCTCAGGCGACTGCTCAGACCCGACCTGTCTCGATAGCAGTGGGGGGCAAATCCATGACTGGCAGTGGTACCGAAGCCATCCGCCCGTTTGAGGTGAACTTTCCAGAAGCGGACCTCGTCGACATGCGCGAGCGCATCAATGCCACCAGGTGGCCCGAAGAGGAACCGGTCGCAGACGACTCGCAGGGTGTGCCGCTCGCGACCATGCAGAGGCTCGCCCACTATTGGGCGACGGACTACGACTGGCGCAAGGTCGAGGCTCGGCTAGCGGCCCTGCCGAACTTCATCACCGAAATCGACGGCCTCGACATTCATTTCATCCACGTTCGCTCGGAGCATGAGAATGCTTTGCCGGTCATCATCACGCATGGATGGCCCGGCTCCATCATCGAGCAGCTAAAGATCATCGACCCGCTCGTCAACCCCACAGCGCATGGCGGTACGGCGGCCGACGCCTTCCATGTGGTGATCCCGTCGATGCCGGGATACGGGTTTTCCGGAAAGCCGACAACGACAGGCTGGGATCAAGCCCGGATCGCGCGTGCTTGGGCGGCGCTGATGCAGCGCCTTGGCTACCCGCTATATGTGGCGCAAGGCGGGGATTGGGGCGCGATTATCAACGACGTGATGGCCACGCAGGGACATCCGGAATTGATCGGCCTTCACACGAACCTGCCCAACGCGATTCCACCCGAAATCAACAAGGCGGCCGCGGCCGGCGGCCCACCGCCGTCGGGTCTGACGGCCGAGGAACAGCGCGCTTACGAGACGGTCGTCGACCTGTACAAGACCATTCCGACACAGTTTTTCATGGGATCGCACCCGCAAACGCTCTACGGCATCGCGGATTCACCCGTTGGTACGGCAGCCTGGTTACTCGACCACGACCCGGCTAGCTTGCGGCTCATCGAACGTGCCTTCGACGGGGAGTCGACCGGCCTTACCCGGGACGATGTGCTCGACAACGCCACGCTGTTCTGGTTGACGAACACGGCAGTCTCAGCGGCGCGTCTCTACCGGGAGGGGTTCGCCAAGACCGACTTGGGACCCAAGAACATCACCATCCCGGTCGCGCTGAGCGTCTTTCCCGACGAGGTCTACTACACGCCGCGGACCTGGGCGGAACGGGCCTATCCCAACCTCGTCTACTACAACCAGCTCGACAGGGGCGGCCACTTCGCGGCGTGGGAACAGCCGACGCTACTGGTGGATGAGATGCGCGCAGGTCTGAAGTCGTTGCGGTAATTCGCATCGTTGCGGAGTCGGGCGGGACAATCCTTCCCGCGCAACCACTCCCGGCCACGGACGTTAACGCGGTCGTGGCCACGGCCGTTAACACGGTCGTGGCCACGGCCGCTAACGCCTACACATCACCTACCGGCGCCTCTGACTGCCACGCCCGCGTGACGCCGAGCATCTCCTGCGCCTGCCGAACGAATGCGACGACCGCGTCGTGCGGCGGGTCTTGGGCGTCGCTCCCCCGCTGCCGCGCTAGGGCGGCCGCAATCACTGCGTCGTCCGAGTGTTCGCGCAGATACGACTCGCCGCCGGCGATCTTCGACACGAGCGAGCCGTCGCGCGCGAAGAGCATCGCCCGACAGGCGTTGAGGACGGCGTACTCGAACGGCGCGGACGCGAGACCCCACTCGAGCTCGGCGCGGATCGCCGCGACGAGGCGCTCGTGCGGGACAGCCGCGAACACTGTCGCGGCGGCCGGCCCGGTGACTGTGATGCCGGACCGGCGGCACACCTCGGCGTAGAGCACGAGATCCGGATCGCCCGGATGGTCGGCGCCGATCGTGACGGTGTCCGGCGCCGCGACATGCACCTCGAAGCGGCAGTCGCCGAGGTCCGCCGCGGTTCTCGCGGTGATGACGCTCGCCTCGAGACCGGTGCCTGGGCACGGGTACGCAGCCGCCAGCAATGCTTCGCCGGCCGCCGCCTCTTGGTCCGGTGCGAGCGTGTGCGCGACGACCGCGAGCACGTCGACATCGCTGCGCTCCGGACGGAACCCGCCGAGGGCGACGGATCCGTGCACGTACAAGCCGACGAAGTCATCGGCGACCGCACGGCGGATCGCGGCGGCCAACCGGTTGCCGTACCCGTGAATGTCGATCATTCGCCCTGCCCATCGGACCCTGCTTTTCGGACCGGGAGCCTACCGCGCACGCCGCGGTGTCAGCGGCATGTGCGCGCCATGTCAGCGACCTCCGCCATGCTTCCGTCATGACCTACGCGATCCAGGCGCAAGGCCTCGTGAAGCGCTTCGGCAAGACGCTTGCCGTGGACGGCGTCGACCTCGCCGTCGCGCCCGGTACGGTGCTCGGCCTGCTCGGTCCGAACGGCGCCGGAAAGACCACCGTGGTACGGATGCTCGCGACGCTGCTCCGGCCGGATGCTGGCACGGCCACCGTTGGCGGCTACGACGTCCGGCACGACGCCGAACAAGTGCGCGCGATCATCGGCCTGACCGGCCAGTATGCCGCCGTCGACGAGGACCTCACCGGATTCGAGAACCTGCTGTTGATCGGTCGGCTCCTCGAGCTGCCCACCAAGCGGGCGAAGCTCCGCGCGAGCGAGCTGCTGGAGCGATTCGAGCTGGCGGATGCCGCCCGACGATCGGTGCGGACCTATTCCGGCGGCATGCGGCGGCGGCTGGACCTAGCGGCGAGCCTGGTCGCGACGCCGCGGATCCTGTTCCTGGATGAACCGACAACCGGCCTCGACCCGCGGAGTCGGGGCGAGGTGTGGGCGATGGTCCGCGCTCTCGTTGCCGACGGCGCGACCGTGCTGCTAACGACCCAGTACCTCGACGAGGCGGACCGGTTGGCGAACGAGATCGCGGTGATCGACCATGGCCGGCTCATCGCGAGCGGGACGGCGGCCGAATTGAAGGCCAAGGTCGGCGGGCAGACGCTGGACGTACGCCCGACGGACCCGGCCGACCTCGATCACGTCACGCGCATCGTCGAAGACGCGGTCGGCACCGCGCCGACGCTTGGCATCGAGGATCCGGGTCTGCTGTCGGTCGCCGTCGACGACGCCCAGGCGCTGCCGGTCGTGGTGGCCCGACTGCAGTCCGACGGCATTCCGGTCACCGAGCTCGCGCTGCGCCTCGCCAGCCTCGACGAGGTGTTCCTCGCGCTGACCGGCCACGCCGCCGACGACGCCGCTGCCGAGCGGCCCGATGTCCCGGCGCCCCGCACCATGACACCCACCGGAGCCAAGCGATGACGACCCTCTCCCCTGCCTTGCCAGCCGCCGCCCCGGCCAAGCACATGAGCCCGCTGCGTGCCGTCAAGCACGCGCGTACCCTCGCCTGGCGCGCACTGGTCCGGATCCGGCGCAACCCGGAGCAACTTCTTGACGTCACGTTGCAGCCGATCATCTTCACGACGCTGTTCGTGTTCCTGTTCGGCGGCGCGATGTCCGGCACGGATCGGCACGGGTACGTGCAGTTCGTGCTGCCCGGCATCATGGTGCAGACGTTGGTGTTCGCGAGCGTCGGCACCGGCGTTGGGTTGAACACCGACATCACGAAGGGCATCTTCGATCGGTTCCGGAGCATGCCGATCGCCCGATCCGCACCGCTGTCCGGGGCGATCGCGGGCGACATGTTCCGCTACGTCGCGTCGTTTGCCGTTCTGTTCGCGTACGGGTCGCTGCTCGGTTTCCGGGTCGAGACGAACGTCTGGTTCGCGCTGGCCGGCTTTGGACTGCTGATCGTGTTCGCGTCCGCGCTGTGCTGGGTGTGGGCGCTGCTCGGCCTGATCGTCAGGTCGCCGCAGAGCGTGCAGGGATTCGGGTTCATCGTGATGTTCCCGCTCACCTTTGGCAGCAATGTGTTCGTCCAAACCAACACGCTGCTGGGGTGGCTGCAGGCGTGGGTGAAGGTAAACCCGGTGACGGCGCTGACCGACGCGATGCGCGGACTGTATCTCGGCGGGCCGATCGCCTCGCCAGTCTGGCGGACGCTCGCGTGGGCGGCCGGCATCGCAATCGTGTTCGCACCGCTCGCGGTGCGCCGCTACCGCCGGATCGCGTGACCGCCACGCCCGTCGCGCGTCTCTGACGGCGTGTCGACCGGTCCGTCGTCGGCCACGCCTGGGGCGGCATCGATCGTGGCCGCATCGATCGTGGGGGTATCGATCGTGGGGAGCGCTGCCTGTAACGCCGCCAGCGCGGCATCGATATCGCCGACCTGGCGCCCGCGATCGCGCGCCGAATCGTAGGCCTCGTCGCCGAGCCGTTCCCGGATCGCCGCGATGATCTGAGTCGCGTCGGGGTTGCCGAGTTCCGGCGTACCACGCATGGCGTCCGCCACGCCGATCAGGAATGCGGACTCCGCCGGATCGATGTCGCTTAGCACCGCGGCGAATGCCATGGTCGCGATCACCACCACGATGTGCTCGCGCACGGTCTGCGCCAGCAATGTCGCAGCGGTTCTCCGGACGGCGGCACGGTCGCCGATCAGGTGCTGGGTGAACATCAGTCCGGCCAGCAGCCCGGCGTAGGTCTCACGCGGAATCGCTCGTACGTCGACGATGCTCGCGATCGTTGCGACGTACCGGTCGCGTGCGCCGACGAGGTCGCCGCGGCGACGGGTGATTTCCGCCTCCGTACCGCCGACGCCAACGTGCAACACGTGTGAGTCGAGTCGCATCGCGGTCTCCCGGGCCCGCTCCGCATCGGCCTGCGCGCCGTCCAAGTCGCCATCGCGCGCGCGGATGCGGCTGAGTTGCAGCATCGACTGAGCGGCAACGTCCTCGACGCCGAGCGACTCGGCAATCGACGCCGAGCGGCGCAACGCGGCGACCGCGCCCTCGGTATCGCCGCGGAGTGCACGCAACTCGCCGAGTGCGCCGCCGAGCATCGCGCGCGCCCAATCGTCGCCGACCGCCTCGAACCCGGCCAGTCCGTCGGTGAGGTCACGCTCCGCGCCGTCCGGATCTCCGGCGTACATGTAGAGGATGCCGCGCATCGTGGTCGCCATCGCTCGTACCCATGGATCCTCGTGCCCGAGCGCGATCGGCAGCACCTCCAACGCGGCGTCGCGACGCAGCGGCAGGACGCCGGCGAGCACCTGGCTCAACACCACGATCGGATCGTCCGGCGCGAGCGCGGCGGCCTCGTCCACCGCGGTGTGGCCGTAATCCTCCGGTGCGACGACCGCTACGTTCATGCCGTAGAGCGCGAGCGCTCTCGCTCGCGCGGCGGGCGGCACTGGGCCGCGCAGTTCGAGCGCCTGACCGAGCCACGTGACCGCGTCGCTGTGATAGTCGCTCATCATCCAGTACCAGCCGAGCGCGCTCGCCAATCGGATCGCGGTGACACCATCGCCGGTGTCGACCGCCCACTGCAGCGCGGCGGTCATGTTGTCGCGTTCGGCTCGGAAGTGCCGCAGGGCTCGTTGCTGACCACGGCCGCGCAGGTGGCCGTCGGCACGCTCGGCGAGGTCGGTGAAGAAATCGGCGTGCGCCTTGCGAGCCACGTCGGCGCTTCCAGAGTCGGCGAGCCGCTCGGCCGCGTACGCCCGGATCGTCTCGAGCATCCGGTAGCGGCCGTCGTCGCCGAGCACCACGAACGACTTGTCCACCAGCCCGGCCAGCGGGCCGACGCTGTCCGCGCCGCACAACTCCACGATCGTGTCGAGGCTCGCGCCGCCGGCGAACACGGCGAAGCGCATCGCGAGATCCCGCTCCGACGGGTCGAGCAGATCCCAACTCCACTCGACCACGGCGGCCAGCGTCTGATGGCGCGGCAACGCGGTGCGGCTGCCGCCGGTCAGCAGGCGGAAACGGTCGTCGAGCCGTGCCGCGATCTGGTCGACCGGCATCGTACGCAGTCGGGCACACGCCAGCTCGATGGCCAGTGGCATGCCGTCCAGCCGACGACAGATCTCGGCGACCGCGCCGAGGGTGTTCGCGTCGGTGCCGGCATCGAGCCGGAACCCGGGGCGGACGGCGGCCGCGCGATCGGCGAACAGGCGCACCGCGGCGGCCGCGGCGACCTCCGCGGGCGCGGCACCGGAGGTCGGCGTGGCAAGCGGACCGAGCGGGCTCAGCACCTCGCTCGTGATGCCCAGCGGCTCCCGACTTGTGGTCAGAATGCGTACCCCCGGACACCGCGTCAGCAACTCTTCGACGACGGCGGCGCACTCCCGGATGAGATGTTCGCAGTTGTCGAGGATCAGCAGCAGATGGCGAGTGCCCAACAGCTCGACCAGGCGTGGCAGCGGTCCGGCGGTCCGCTCTTCCAGCCGGCGTCGTTCGTGACCGTGCAACGACTCGGCGATCGCACGAAGTACGTCGTCGCCGAGCCGCACCGGCGCCAGCTCCACCAACCACGCGCCGCCGGCGAAGTCGGCACGCAAGCCGTAGGCGGCTTCCACAGCGAGCCGCGTCTTCCCGGCTCCGCCCGGGCCGACGACGGTGACCAGACGGTTGTCGCGGACCGCTGCCGCGACGCGCTGGACCTCGGCATCGCGTCCGACGAAGCTCGTCAGCGCCGGCCGAAGATTGCCAGGTCTCGCGTCGTCGACGCGCTCGGTCGAGCCTGCTCCCTTGTTTTCGGCACCCTTGTTTCCGGCATCCCTGTCTCCGGCACCCTTGTCTCCGGCACCCGGGTTCGCCGCGTGCCCGACACTTCCGATCGCACGTGCGCCCAGGTCGAGCACATGCTGGCCCGCCGCCACGCTGCGTTCGCCGCGCAGCATGGCCGCATAGGCCGCGGTCATCTCGGGTGACGGGTCGAGCCCGAGGTCATCACCCAGCCGCTCGCGGAACCGCGTGTACACGACAACCGCGTCGCCCGCGCGTCCGGCATCGGCGAGCGCCGCGATGAGCAGGCGATGCGGTTGCTCCCGCAGTGGATGCGCGGCCGCCAACTCGTCGAGATCGGCGATGACCGCCTGGCCGCCGTCGATCGCGAACCGCACCGCGAGGTGTTCCTCGGTGGCCGCGACGCGTGCCTCGGCGAGGCGGGCGATCGGTGCCCGCGCGAAATCAGCGCCGGCCACGTCAGCGAGCGCGTCGCCGCGCCACAGGGCATGGGCATCGGCATAGCGTGCGCGGGCACGTGCGAGGTCGCCGTCCGCGACCGCGGCGCGGGCATCTTTGATGTGCGATTCGAACTCGTCGACGTCGACCGCCGCGGTCACGCGGTAGCCGGCCGGGTCCGCGGTGACGGCGGCCGCCGGCAGGCTGCGACGCAGCCGCGACACGAGCGTCTGTAGCGCGTTGGCGGTGCCCGCGGGTGGCTCCCCCGCCCAGACTGCGTCGGTCAACGCGTCGATCCGAACGGTACGGCCGGCATCGAGCGCGAGCCGGATCAGCAGAGCGCGAAGGCGCGCCCCGGCCACCGCGACCGGCCGGCCGTCCTCGTCCGTGACGTCGAGGGGTCCGAGGATCGCGATGCGCACCAGGTAAGGATCTCACTGCGATCCGACCAGGTCCCGAACGACATGGCCGGAGCAACATGGCCGGAGCGACACCGCCGGAGCGACACCGCCATCCTCGCCGGATCACGAACGGCCGCTAGCGGCCGGCGATCTCGGTGAGCCGCTGCGTGACGTTGTCGAGGTGGTTGCTGCCGGCGATCATCTGGTCGGCAGCCGTCGAGATCATGTTCACATTGGACGTCGTCGCGCCGGCCACGCAGTCCTTCGCGCCGGTGGCGTACGCGGCCAGCGCCGCGGACCACTCGCGCTGCGCCGACGCGTCGGGGATCGGCGCGTACGCCTGCGCGGCGGCCACGTCCTTGCCCAGCTGTACGCAGTTCGTGCGCATCGAACCGAGGTCGGCATTCTCGGCAGAATGTTCCAGCGAGCGGAAGTCGGTGCCGAGCGTGGTCAGCTGCTTCTCGCCGCCCTGTGACACCCACGTCGCGACACGACCGGACAGCGCTGGATCGGGCGGGTTGGCGGTCTGCGTACCGGGTGCCGGCGTGGTCGCCGACGCGCTGGCTGACTCTGTCGCGGTCCCGTGGGTCGCGGTCCCGTGGGTCGCGGTCCCGTGGTGGGCTGGCGCGGCATTGGCGGCGGATACGCCGATCAACGTACCGCCGGCGGCGAGTGCGGTCATGACGGCGCCGGCGATGGCACGGCGAAGCGTTACGCGCGAAGTCACGGGGGGCCTCCAGCAGGTCGTGCGCCTACGTTGCGTTGCAGCGCGCCTACGGTTCGTAATCAGTACCCGACCCAGAATAGGGAGGCATTTGCCGGAGTTGCGAGACATTCCCGCCCCGAATAATCGGACGAACCCGGCACGCGTTCACACCGGCCACATCCGCACTGTGACGCCCGTCGCACCGGGTAGCGTCGCGTCACTCGGCCGTCGCTGCGAGCGACGGCCGTTCGGTCTGCGTGCTAGCACGGGTCCGACGCGAGCGCCTGTGGTGTCACCCACCATTCCGCGGCGACTTCCAGACCGCAGGCCCGGAGTGCCTGACGCTTTGGCTGATCGAGTTGCGCCGTCACGACGACTGCTTGTACGGCGCCATGCCGGGCTGCTTCACGGAGGCCGGCCCGGAGCAGCGCCACGCCCGTCGTCGGCCATCTAGCGTCCGAGACGACGACGAAGTCGTCGATTTGGCAGGTCGGGCCGCCCGGGTCATAGACCGGCGGCGCCCCGGTCAGCGTCGCGATGACGAACCCCGTCAACTCGCCGGCGTCCTCGCTTACCAGCGCGATCACTTCCGGGCTGGCGACAAGGCCGGCCAGGTAGGGGCGGTGGTTGTCCAGCGCGTCGGTGGCGGGCCGCCAGAACCGCGCCTGGTACTGCGCATACTGCTCGCGACGGATGGCTGCCAGGGTGGCCATCGCGCCCACGTCGGCTTGCGCTGCGGCACGTATCTGCTCACTCACGCACCTAGTGTTATGCGTGCGCTGGCAGCGCCTTGACCTCGGGCGCAGAGACGGGTACGCACCGCGGCGCGTACCCGTACTCGACTGCCAGACCAATCAGGCGACGATCACTGCTCCACCGGTACAGCCGGCGACTCGGTCGCGGCGATCAGGACGGGGCGTTCCAGCAGGCCGACCGAGACGCGCCTGCCCTGCGACAGGTCCGGTGCACGGTGTGACGCCACATCGGCGAGCAACTCGACGCCGTCCGCGCGCAGCAGCCGCAATCTCGTCGTCGCGCCGCGGAACGTGGCGACCATGACGACCGTGTCGCCCGCGTCATCCGGTGTGACCACCATCGCCTCGGGGCGGACGAGGATCTGCACCGCCTGGCCGGACGCCGGGGAAGAGCCGTCCGCCGGCAACAGCTGCGCGCCGACCCGGACCATCGACCCGGCCTCGGCGACCGCGTCCAGACGGTTCATGGTGCCAACGAACTCCGCCACGAACTGCGTTTTCGGACGGTCGTAGAGCTCCTGCGGCGCGGCACATTGCTCGAGCCGGCCGGACCGCATGACGCCGACGCGATCGGCAAGTGACAGCGCCTCCTCCTGGTCGTGCGTGACGAATACGGTGGTGACACCGAGTTCGAGTTGGAGCCGCCGGATCTCGTCGCGGAGCTGTTCGCGTACCTTCGCGTCCAGCGCGGAGAGCGGCTCGTCCAGCAGCAGCACGCGCGGCGAAATGGCCAACGCCCTGGCCAGTGCGACACGCTGTTGCTGGCCGCCGGAGAGCTGGTGCGGATATTTCTTGCCGTGCTCGGCCAGGCCGACTAGGTCGAGCAGTTCACCGGCGCGACGGCGCCGCTGGACGGCCGACTGGCCGCGCAGACGAAGGCCGAATCCGACGTTGTCCTGTGCGCTCATGGTCGGGAACAGGCTGTAGGACTGGAACACCATGCCCATGTCGCGCTTGTTCGCCGGCAGCGCGGCCACGTCGCGTCCGTCGATGAGCAACTCGCCGGATGTCGGTCGATCGAAGCCGGCAAGGATGCGCAGCGCTGTCGTCTTGCCGCAACCGGAGGGTCCGAGCAGTGCGAGCAGCTCGCCCGGTTCGATCCGCAGGCTGAAGCCGGCCAGTGCCGAAGTCGGTCCGAACACCCGGTAGACGTCCCGGTATTCGACGGTGGTGCCGGCCTCTATGACGCCGGACGGGACAACCGAAGTAGCCGCGGACATGCGTCAGCCTCGCTTCTGATAACCGCGGCGCCAATTCAGCGCGCCAATCAACAACAACAGGACCTCGACCAGCAGCAGACTGAACACCGAGACGGCGGCCTGCACCTGGCCCGACGTGGTCGGCAACTGGTAGAGCCAGACCGGGAACGGCTTCGTGTAGAGCAGGATCGACGAGATCGTGTATTCGCCCATCACCAACGCGAAGCACAGGAACGCCGCGTTGAGGATGGCGGTGCGAAGCGGCGGCATGACGACGCGGAAGAGCACGGTCAACCACCCAGCGCCGAGGCCGCGCGCCGCCTCGGTGAGGGTACGCGCGTCGATGGACCGGATGCCGGCGTCGAGGGTACGGAAGACGAACGGCATCGCAAGCGTCACGTAGAGCAGCGCAAGCACGAGCGGGTGCCCCTGACCGCGGATGTAGGAGACGGCGGAGGACAGCGCGCCGCGACTGTCGCCAACCCAGGTGTACGTGTCGGTGACACCGACCACGAGCACCACCGGCGGGAACACGAGCGGCAGGAGTGTCAGCGTCTCCACGACGCCTCGCGCGCGTGGCACCCGCAGGTGCAGCAGCAGTTGGGTGGGCAGCATAAGCGCCAGCGTGATGAGGATCGTGATGGCGGACAGTTCCAGCGAGTAGACCAGCGCGGTGGTGAAGCCGATCTGCCCGGTAGCCGGCGCCGCGAAGATCTGCCGGTACGCCGAGAACGTGATGCCGCCGTGCCCCGGATTCTGCACGGTGAAGCTGATCGCGGCGAGTAGCGGGCCGACGAAGTAGATGGCGGCCAGCAGCAGGATGACCCAGCGCAGCACGGTGCCTCGCGCCGGGCGGCGGGGACCGCGGCGCGCCTCGGCCGGCTGCCGCGCGGCACCCGGCTCGACGACCTGTTCGACGGCGGCGCTCATGACAGCCACCTCATGACAGCCACCTCATGACAGCCACCGGGACGTACGCCGTTGCAGCAACTGGTAGATGACGGTCAGCGGCAGCACCACGACGATCATGTCGAGCGCGAGCGCGGCACCCAGGTTCTCTTGACCGGATAGCACGTTGCCGGACAGCACGCTCGCGATCTGCGTCGGCACCAACGGGAAGGACTGACCAGCGAGCGCGTTTGCGGTGGCGTACGCGGAGAACGACGAGCAGAACAGCAACAGCACCGAGCCGAGGAAGTTCGGCAGCAGAACCGGGCCGGCGACGTACCGCCAGTAGTGCCAACGGTTGGCGCCCAAGTTCTCGGCGGCCTCCGCCCATTGGGGCTTGAGTCCTTCGAGCGCCGGCGTCATCACGAGCACCATCAAGGGCACGAGGAAATACATGTAGACCAGCGCAATGCCGGTGATCGTCGCGAGTTGGAAGTGTAGATCGCCGGCCAGCGAGAAGCCGAAATGGTCGTTGAGGAAGCTGGTCACCACACCGGCGTTGCCGACCGTCGCGATGAACAGGAAGGCCAGCGGGATGCCGCCGAAGTTCGCGGTCACCGCCGAGGCCGACGTGACGATCTGCTTCAGCAGTTCGCTGCGGCTGTTCACTACCGCGTAGGCAAGCAAGATGCCAAGCACCGCACCGATGATCGCCACGATGGCGGACAGCTTCAGCGTGTTGATCAGCGACGTGCGGTAGATGCCCTGCAGCGATGCGGAGATGTTCGCGCCGCCAAATGATGTCGTCGTGGTGTGCACGAACTGCTGGGTGACCGGGTTGCGCACGGTCGACGCCGACGTCGTCTTCTTGATGAACGCGTTGTAGAGGATGAATCCGATCGGCACCAGGAAGAAGATCAGCACATACGCGAAGAACGGTACGAGCCCGAGCCAATCCAGGTTGAATCGGCGCGCGAGCCCGCGGCGGAGCCGGGGTGACCCGGCCCCGCCGCGATCGGCTGTCTCGTCACGGGGGTCAAGTTCCGTG
>Ga0126377_10001125_pt1 | contig 17179 bp, 11 predicted proteins | sample PanSoiMetPlot_22_FD_92647 | JGI IMG/M metagenome (GOLD analysis project Ga0126377, IMG submission 92647) | Tropical forest soil microbial communities from Panama - MetaG Plot_22 | ecosystem: Environmental > Terrestrial > Soil > Tropical forest > Bulk soil | place: Panama | collected 2016-02-17 | reverse complement strand
TGTGCCAACGCGCTGGCGTGCCTGTCGTGGTCGACGGCGCGCACGCACCTGGCCTGCTCGACCAGCCGGTCGTCGACGGAGCGGACTTCTGGACCGGCAACTTCCACAAGTGGCCCTGCGCTCCCCGCGGCACCGCAACCCTCGCCGTCGCCGAGCGCTGGCGGTCACGGACTCTGCCGCTGATCGCGTCGTGGGCCGAGCCCGAACCGCTCCCCCAGCGGTTCGACTGGCAGGCGACCGACGACTACGTCGGCTGGGTGGCCGCACCCGTGTCGCTGGAGGTGCTGGCCGAGCTCGACTGGCCGCGACGGCGGGCCGAGCTGTCCGCGATGCTGGACGAGGCGGCCGCGCTCGTCGCGAAGTCGGTCGGTACGACGCCGCCCGATGTGGCGAACCCTGCGCCGACCATGCGGCTGGTCGAGCTCACGGTGCCATGGCCGAGCGGCGACCACGAGGCGGGCGACGCCTTCAAGCACCGGGCGGCCGGCGAGATCGGCGCCGAGCTCACGGTGACGTCGCACGGGGCCCGGACGTTCGTACGGCTGTCCGCCCATGCGTACAACACGCCACGCGACTACGAGCTGCTCGCTGCGCGACTGCCGGCGCTGCTGTAGCCCTGGACCCTCAGGCGGTGGGACTCACACCTCGGAGGTGTCGCGTACGTGATCCCGCACCCAGTCGGCGATCTCGGTCGTCGTCGCCCCCGGCGTGAAGACCTTGGCGACCCCCGACTTCTCGAGCGCCGGAATGTCGTCGTCGGGGATGATCCCGCCGCCGAACACGACGATGTCGCGGGCGTCGCGCTCCTCGAGCAGGCTGAGCACCTTCGCGAACAGGGTCATGTGGGCGCCGGACAGCACCGAGAGCCCGATCGCGTCGGCGTCCTCCTGGATAGCGGTGTCGACGATCTGCTCCGGCGTTTGATGCAGACCGGTGTAGATGACCTCATTGCCGGCATCGCGCAGCGCCCGGGCGACGACCTTCGCACCCCGGTCGTGGCCGTCCAGACCCGGCTTGGCCACCACGATTCGCTTCGGCATCGATGCAGCTCCCTCGTCACGCGTGAAATGAGTTGTCTCCCCGGAAATCTAGCCGATGAAACAGTGGTAATCTCCTGACATAACGGGCACCCTTCGTTGCGTTGTGTAAGCCTCCAAGTACGCCTCGTACTCGTTGTTTGCTTTCACTTAGCGATCCGATATGGTCGCCGAGTCCGTGTTCGCCAACAGGAGGTTTCTCGGTGCCGCGTCCCGCTCCGAAGCGACGCGCAGATGTTCCCGCCGTGAGACTGGACACGGAGAGTGTTGGGGGAGAACGCTCCGCTAACAAGGGTCCTACCGCACCCAGGCACTGCAAGCCTGGCTCGCGTCGAGCGACCCGCCGCAGCAGTCTGATTCCGACGCCCGCCGTCCTCGGCGCCACGGCGCTGGTGATCGCCGGCGGCGGCGCGGTCCTGCTCTCGTCCAACAGCGGCGCCACCGAAACCAGCGACCCGACCGTCGCCCAACTCGCCGCCCAGCCAGGTGCCGGCCCGACCTACGCCCGTGGCGGTGGCGTGCTCGTCAGCCGCAGCGTCGATCGCGAGACGCTCCAGCGCCAGGCCCGGATGCAGGTCCGGCAGCGCAACCAGGCCCTCGCCGACCTCGCCGACCAGTCGGAGAAGCTGTCCGCGGAGATCAAGGCGAATCAGTGGGTCCTGCCGGTCGTCGGCTACACCCTGAGTGCCCGCTGGGGCGAGACCAGCTACCTGTGGGCGACCTACCACACCGGCCTGGACTTCTCGGCCCCCGAAGGCACCAAGATCGTGTCGGTCGCCCACTGCACCGTCATCGACACCCTCTACGACTCGGCCTACGGCAACCTGGTCAAGACCGAGCTCGATGACGGCACCCAGATCTGGTACGCGCACCAGACGTCCTACGTCGTGTCCGTGGGCGAGGAGATCGACCCGGGTCAGCTGATCGGCTACGTCGGCGCGACCGGCAACGTCACCGGCCCGCACCTCCACCTCGAGGTCCGGATCCCCGACGGCACCGAGGACGGCCAGGACATCGACCCCTACACGGCGCTGATCAACCACGGCGTCCAGCCCTGACGCACTGCGCCCTCGTTCAGAGCTGCGCCACCGTTCAGAGCTGCGGAGTGCTCAGAGCTTCTCCACCGGCGCATAGCGCAGCAGCAGCCGCTTGACGCCCTCGGAACCGAAGTCGATCGCGGCCACCGCCTGCTCGCCGCTGCCCTGCAATGACACCACGGTGCCCATGCCGAAGCTGTCGTGCACCACCCGGTCGCCCGGCGCCAGGCTCGGCACCGGACGGCGGTTGGCGGTGCGCCGGCTCGGCAGCGTACGAGACGACGACGCCTGGCGTACCCCCGTCGAGAACCCGGTCGAGACACCGGTCCAACGGGTCCCGTCCGCCTCGGTGCGCCGCCAGTCGACCAGGTCGTCCGGCAGGTCGTCGAGGAACCGCGAGGCCGGATTGTGCATCGGCGCGCCCCACGCCGAGCGAACGACCGCGCGCGAGACGTAGAGTCGCTGCATCGCCCGGGTCACGCCGACGTAGGCGAGCCGGCGCTCCTCCTCCATCTCCTTCGGGTCGTCCATCGACCGCGCATGGGGGAAGACCGAGTCCTCCAGCCCGGTGAGGAAGACGACCGGGAACTCCAGTCCCTTGGCGGTGTGCAGCGTCATCAGGGTGACCACACCGTCGCTGTCGGAGTCCTTGTCGGGGATCTGGTCGGCGTCCGCGACCAGCGCCACCCGCTCCAGGAAGGCACCGAGCGATCCCGGCTGCAGCCCCTCCTCGTCGGCCGGCACGGTGTCCGCCGCATCGCCGACGAACTCGCGGGCCACGGCGACCAACTCGGCGAGGTTCTCCAGTCGCGACTCGTCCTGCGGGTCGTGGGAGCGCTCCAGATCGTCCTGGTAGCCGCTGCGCGACAGGGCGGCCTCGAGTACGACGTCGGCCGGCTCCCCCGCGGCCACCATCTGCTGCAACTCCTCGATGATCGCGACGAAGCCCTGGACACAGGTCAGCGACCGGGTCGCGATCCCGGGCGCCTCGTCGGCCCGGCGCAGTGCGGACCAGAACGACACCCGCTCCCGCTGGGCGTACGCCTCGACGCAGGCCTCTGCCCGGTCGCCGATGCCTCGCTTCGGCACGTTGAGGATCCGGCGCAGCGACACCTCGTCGTCGGGATTGACCAGGACCTTGAGGTAGGCCAGCGCGTCCTTGATCTCCTTGCGCTCGTAGAACCGGACGCCGCCGACGACCTTGTAGGGCAGGCCGACCCGGATGAAGACTTCCTCGAAGACCCGGCTCTGTGCGTTGGTTCGGTAGAAGACCGCGACGTCGCTCGGTTTGGCCGCCTTCTCGTCGGAGAGCCGGTCGACCTCCTCGGCGACGAACTGCGCCTCGGCGTGCTCGTCCTCGGCGACGTAGCCCACGACGCGCTCACCGTCACCCGCGTCGGACCACAGCCGCTTCGGCTTGCGGCCGGCGTTGCGGGCGATCAGGGCGTTGGCGGTGTTGAGAATGGTCTGCGTCGACCGGTAGTTCTGCTCCAGCAACACCGTGCTGGCGTTCGGGAAGTCCTTCTCGAACTCCAGGATGTTGCGGATGTTGGCACCCCGGAACGCATAGATGGACTGGTCGGAGTCGCCGACCACCATCAGCTCGGCCGGCTCGACCGCATCGTCGCGATCCTTCGACGGTGCGCACAGCTCGCGGACCAGGACGTACTGCGCGTGGTTGGTGTCCTGGTACTCGTCGACCAGCACGTGCCGGAAGCGTCGCCGGTAGGTCTCGCGCACTTCGGGGAACGACTGCATGAGGTGCACCGTCGTCATGATCAGGTCGTCGAAGTCGAGCGCGTTGGCGTCCCGGAGCCGGCGCTGGTACTCGGTGTACGCCTCGGCGTAGGTCTGCTCGAGGTTGTTGCTCGCCTGGGCGGCAGCGGTCTCGTGGTCGTGCAACTCGTTCTTGTGGTTGCTGATCCAGTTCAGGATGGCGCGCGGGTTGTAGCGCTTGGGATCGAGGTCGAGCTCGCGGCAGACCAGCGTCATCAGCCGGCGCGAGTCGACGTCGTCGTAGATGGAGAACGAGGACGAGTAGCCGAATCGGGTGATCTCGCGCCGCAGGATCCGCACGCAGGCCGAGTGGAACGTCGACACCCACATGATCCGGGCCCGGCCACCGATCAGATGGGCCACCCGCGCCCGCATCTCGCCGGCCGCCTTGTTGGTGAAGGTGATCGCGAGGATCGACCCCGGATGGGCGTTGCGCTGCGAGATCAGCCAGGCGATCCGGCGAGTCAGGACCCGGGTCTTGCCGGAGCCGGCTCCGGCAACCACCAACAAGGGGCCGCCCTCGTGGACGACGGCCGCGCGCTGGGCGTCGTTGAGATCGTCCAGCAGCGATTCCGCGGTGATCTGGCGTCGCCGCGGTCGGTCCGCCTCGGAGTCTGGCTCAGCAGTGGATTCGGGCACGGGAAACAGCGTTGCGGTCTGGGATTCCATCTCGCCGTCCAGCCTACGAGGCCGTGACGACAACGTCGCGTCGGCGCGGCCGGACGGACCGGATCGCCGCCCTCAAGCCGACCAGTGAGTGAGATCGCGGTGCAGGATCTCCGACAGCAGCCCGACGTCGGCCTTGAAGTAGTCGGCCAGCTCACGACGCTCCTGCGAACCCACCGACGGGCGGGCCTCCGCACGCCACATCTGTCGCTTGAGCGTCGCCACCCCGGGTGCCCGGGTGGTGCGGGACCACTGGCGCAACCGCCGTACGCCCGGCTCCAGCGCGTGTGGCGGCCGATGGGTGAGCCGGCGCAGCGTCGGCCACCGGGCCGCCTTGTCACTCGCGTTGTACGCCGTGAACGAAGGCAGGTAGCTCGGGTCGATCCCGACGAAATCGGCCAGCGACCGCCAGGTCTGGGCCGGATCACGCGCGAGGTCGTTGAACACCACCACGTGGACCCGATCCCGGGGCACCACGCGAATCAGCCGCTCCATCGCCTCCCCGACGCCTCCGACCCGCGCGTAGTCGACCAGCTTCTCGTCGAGCGGATCGGTGCCGGGCAGGACCCCGTCGAGGTTGCGATGCCAGGCGGTGGCGAAGTCCGGCTCGTCCTCGTTGAGTGCGGTCAGCTGCGTACGGTGATACGAGATCACCAGGTCGATCGGGTTGCGGACGCAGACCAGGAATCGCGCGTTCGGCACCGCCTCGCAGATCGCCGGCACTGCATTCTCGGAATAGAGATAGGTGGTCGAGCCGTCGCCGCGAAAGCGCGCCCGCGCCGCCGACTCCGATGCGTAGAGCTGCTCGTATGCCGCCCTGGTGTCGAAGCCGTAGTAGGCCCGGACCCGGGGGTAGTCGGACGCCCAGTAGTAGGGCTCCTTGGGCACCGACCAGTAGACGTCTGGGTGGGCGCTGAGCCAGCGCGCGACGGTCGTCGTCCCCGCTTTGGGAGCGCCGACGAGATAGAGATCAGGCAGTGGCATGACATCTTCCCGAGCGCGGTGTGTCACTAGTAAAAACGTCATCTAGAACCAACGCGCGACGCTAACACCTGCACGGTTCGCCGAGTACGCGGCCCCGCAAATGCTCATCGCGCGTTCACGTGCCGTTGTCCTCGGGCTCCACGGGGAGTGCCGACCGCAGCACTGGCGGTGAGATATCCCGAACATTACGTCCAGAAGACCGCGATGGCGACGTTGCCCAACGCCAGGGCGAGCACGCTGAAGTACACCGAGTTCGGCACCTGCTCACGGCGCCGGTAGATCCAGGCCAGGGCGACGATGACCAGCGCGACGACCAGCTTGACCCCGATCTTCGCGTGGTTGACGTCCTCGTCGTCGGCTTCCAGGACCCCGACCAGCAGGATGCCGGTCACCACCTGGGTCAGCCCGCCATGCAGGATGCCCATCGTGATGCGGCGCGGCGAGCTCGCGACCTGGACCAGCGCTCCGCCGACGACGGCAGCCATACCGATCAGGTGGAGGAACAGCAGCAGTTTCTCCAGGAAGTCCACGGCGGCACGCTACTACAGCGTGTAGGAGTACGGCCCGACGGTCAGCGGGTCGACATCGCGACCGTCTAGCTCCCACCTCTCGTGTCACACCATGCCCAGGCGTTGCGTACGTGTGCCGAACCGACCACGCAGAACGGTCGGCGTAGTCGGTCCGACGCACACATGGTGCCCATGGGACGCATGTGGCGAGGCGACCCCGCTGATCGAGACCGACTGGACCGAGGCCTGAGCGATCCGGTCAGATCAGCCGGCGGTCGCTGGCCCAGCGGGTCAGCTCGTGCCGACTGGACAGCTGCAGCTTGCGCAAGACGCTCGACACGTGGGTCTCGACCGTCTTGATCGAGATGAACAGCTCCTTGGCGACTTCCTTGTACGCGTAGCCGCGCGCGATCAGGCGCATCACCTCGCGCTCGCGCTCGGTCAGCCGGTCGAGGTCCTCGTCGACCTGGGCCACCTCGATCGTGCCGGCGAAAGCGTCGAGGACGAAGCCGGCCAGCCGGGGCGAGAAGACCGCGTCGCCGTCGGCCACTCGTCGGATCGCGTCGACCAGCTCGGGTCCGGTGATGTTCTTGGTGACATAGCCACGGGCACCGGCCCGGATCACGCCGATCACGTCCTCGGCGGCGTCGCTGACCGACAGGGCGAGGAATTTGCGGTCCGGCGTCCGCTGGTGCACCCGGCGCACCACCTCGGCGCCGCCACCCCCGGGCAGGTGGACGTCGAGCAGCACGACGTCAGGGCCGGTCTCGGCGATGACCGACACGGCGCTGTCGACGTCCTCGGCCTCGCCGACGACAATGACCGACCCGCCGAGCTCGGACCGTACGCCGGTCCGGAACATCTGGTGGTCGTCGACGATCACCACGGTCAGCGGCGACTTCATCGCGCACTCTCCTCGTCTCGCTCCTGCAACGTCATCGACAGCCGCACCTCGGTCCCCTCGCCCGGTCCGCTGCGAATCGTCGCCGACCCGCCGTGCCGTTGCATCCGGCCCAGGATCGACTCGCGAACGCCGAGCCGACCATCGGGGATCGCGTCGGGATCGAACCCGGTGCCGCGATCGCGTACGAAGACCTCGACCTTCGGACCGGCCGTCTCGGCGTAGACGTCGACATGGTCGGCGCCGGAGTGCTTGGCCGCGTTGACCATCGCCTCGCGAGCGGCTCGCACCATGGCCGCCAGGGTGTCATCCATCGGGATGTCGCCGACGCCCACCACCTCGACCGTGACGTCGTGCAGATCCTCGACCTCGTTCGCGACTGCTGCGAGGGCTGCGCGCAGCGTCTGCTCGGACGGACCCGAGTCGGCATACAGCCACTCGCGCAGCTCGCGCTCCTGGCGACGGGCGAGCTTGGCAACCGTACGAGCATCGCCGGCGTGCCGCTGCAGCAGCGCCAGCGTCTGCAGCACCGAGTCGTGCAGGTGCGCTGCCATGTCCGCCCGCTCCTGCGACCGCACTCGCTCGCGGCGCTCGGCCGCCAGGTCGCGACTGAGCCGGTGGATCCACGGCCCGAGCAGCAGACCGAGGCCGAGCAGGGCCAGGACCGTCGCGATCGCGACCGCGCCGAGCGCCTCGGGCCCCTGCGACTGCGCGACGAAGAAGCCGACCGCGGTGGCCAGCAACACCGCGCCGAGACCGAGCCGGATGACCGCCGCCCATCCCCCGCCGCCGAGCAGCAGGCCGAGGATCGGAACGTCCGGCGACGTCCCCGTCCAGCGCTGCCGCTGTGCCTCGTCGGCCTGCCGCCACAACAGAGCGAGACCGGCGATCGCGATCATCAGCGGCCAGAGCAGCCCGCTGGCCAGGCCCCAGCCCAGCTGTTCCTGCAGCAGGAGCACGCCGAGGCCGAGGACGATCAGCGCCAGGGTCTGGCCGAGGTCGCCGCCCGGCAGCCGCGAGTTCCGCCCCGGCGTACGCAGGCCGCGCCGGGTCGCCGAGGCGAGTCCGGCCGGCTCGCTCGCATCGGCGGGATCGCCCTGCGGAAGCAGCCGCCACAGCGCGATGTAGACGAGGACGCCGAAGCCGTTCACCCAGGTGCCGATGACGAAGGCGAGCCGTACCCAGAAGACGTCGATGCCGAAGTGGTCGGCGAGACCGGCTGCGACACCTCCCGCCATCCGGCCCTGGACCGGCCGGTAGGCACGCCGAATCGGCCGAGACGGCTTGGCCGCCTGGCCCGACGCCGCCGCAGCGGCCACAGGGTGAGCTGGTGTCATCGGTTCGATCGTCACACGCTGCCAGGCTCGGCGCCATCGGGCGACCACCCGGGACGCACCCTGAGGCGGTCTCAGGGCTGCTCAGGGCATTGACCGGCGGGTTCAGGGCGTTCCCCGATGCCGTGACGCGCCCGGCACGGCCACGATAGGTGGCATGAGCGAGACATCCTCGGCAGACGCTGGCGGCTTCGAGCCGGGCAAGCTGCGCACCGCACCCACGCAGATGCGGCGCAGCCGCGACGACCGTTACATCGCCGGGGTGTGTGGCGGACTGGCCCGCTATCTCAACGTCGATCCCGTCGTCGTCCGCGTCATCATGGCCGCCCTCACCGTCGTCGGCGGCGTCGGCATCGTGCTCTACGGCGCGGCCTGGCTGCTCGTCCCCGAGGAGGGCTCGGACCAGAGCATGCTCGAGTCGCACCTGCCGGCCAGCCCGCGCGTACGCATGCTCGGCTGGATCGTCGCGGGAGTGATCGCCGCCATCGCCGTCATCGGCTCGGGCCCGTGGTTCGACTGGGGCTGGATCGGCCCGTTCCCGTTGATCGGCCTGATCGTCCTGATCTGGGTGCTGGCCCGGCCGCGCTCGTCGGCTTCGTCCGAGCCGGCGACATCGACCGCGCCAACGACACCGCCCGCTGGGTCCGCGGCGACCGCGCCCAGCGCAACGCCGCCCCCGCCCCCAGAGGAGTCCACGACCTCCGACGCAGCGAGCGCTCGCACCGACCCGGCCACCACCGCAATGCTGCCGGCCCGCGAGGACGACGACCAAACCACCCGGCTGCCGATGGTCCCACCGTCGAGCACACCGGCCGTCGTACCCCCTGCCGAGCAGTCGAGCCCGCCGCCACCACCGCCACCGCCGGCGCCGACCCCGGCCGGGCCGCCGCCGAGTCCGCCGAGGCCGAAGCGGCGCTTCGATCCGACGCTGACCCTGCTCACGCTCGCCACCCTGGTGGTCGCGACCGGACTGCTCTGGCTGATCGACCAGTCGGCCACCGACGTCAACGGCCCGGTCTATCTGGCCACCGGCATCGCGGTCGTCGGCGCCGGCATCCTGGTCGGCACCTGGTGGGGCAACGGCCGGGCACTGATCCCGGTCGGGGTAGCGCTGACCGTCGTCCTGATCGCCGTCTCCCAGCTCCCCGTGTGGCGATTCGGCGAGATCAACGAGGCACCGACCAACGCCGCTGACGTTCGCTCGTCGTACCAGATGGGCGCCGGCCAGATCCGGCTCGACCTGACCCGTGTGACGGACCTCCAGGCTCTCGACGGCGAGACGATCCATCTCGAGACCGGCCTCGGCCAGACCCGGGTGATCGTCCCCAGAGACCTCGACGTCACCGTGTACGCCCAGCTCAACGCCGGTGACGTCCGCGTCTTCGACCGCGAGGCAAACGGCGCCGACGCCAGCACCCAGTACACCGATCCCGACGATCTCGATCCCAACCTCACGATCGACATCGACGGATCACTCGGACAGATCGAGGTGACCCGCGCATGAAACGCCATTCGCTCGACGTCGTCACTCTGGTCGCCGCGGTGATCTTCCTCGGCGTGTTCGGGATCTGGCTCGGTGTGGACCGCGGCAGCCTCTCGATCGGTGACATCGGCTGGCTGACGCCGTCCCTGCTGATCGTGGCCGGCCTGGCCGGCGTCGCGGCCTCCCTGCGCCGCCGATAGACCGGCCATCGATAAACCCCGCAGCCGATAGACAGCGGCCGGCCCGCCCCGAACGCGTCGGGACGGGCCGGCCAACCCCCTGTTTGGAACCGTCGTCAGCTAGCCAGCGGCACACCCCGTCTTCTGCAGCGCGAAGTTCTTCGTCAGCGTCTTGCCCCTGACGAGCTTCGCGGTGCTGGTCTTCGGCTGGTAGCCGTCCTTGGCGACGATCATGTTGTACGGCATCGCCCGCGCGTCGAGCCACCACGCGTACTTGCCGTCCGGGTTGGTGAACAACGTGAGGTCGCCCACCTGGACCGTCGCTTCGTCCAACGGACCCGACGTGCCGTCGCACGCGATGCCCGTCACCGTGCCGGTCAGCTTGGCCCACGACGCGGGCGGCGTGACGTTCATCGTCACACCGACCGGAGCCACGCTGTACGGCGTGTCCTCGGCGATGTTCACCCGGCCGGTGTAGGCACCGGGCTGGTCGACGTGCGCGTCCATGCCGACCGTGACCTGAGCGCTCTGACCGGGGTCGAGCGTCGCGGTCTCGGGGGTAACCGACATCCAAGGCACGCTGCTGCCGGTCTCACCGGTCACGTTCATGACCAGGTGCATGCCCGGGAAACCGATGTCGCCGGTAGGCGTCGGGTCCGGCACACCACACGTCGCCGAGCGCAGGTACGTCGGCGCCGTCTGCCCGAGGTTGTTCGAACCCGGGAAGAAGAAGCCACCGATGTTCTGCAGGTTCGGCGAGTCGAGCTCGACCACGAGGGTCGACCCGGCCGGCGCCGTACCTTCGACCGGCACTGAGACGATGGTCAGGTCCTGCGGCTGCAGCGTGATGTCCGCGCTGCCGATCGGCGTCATGTTGGCGTATACGACGTCGTCGCCCTCGAGGGTGTAGAGCTTGACCGAGAGCGGCTGCGCCACTGTCGCCGACTCCACACCGAAGGACACCGACTTCACGTTGAAGTCACTGGTGATGTCGAAGTCCTCGAGTTTGAACGTCCGCAGGAAGCCGTTCTCGGCGTTGCCCGCACCGCTGTTACAGGAGACCGAGTTGCCCTGGATGATCTCCTGCGACACCGAGTGCGTGATCGTGACCTCGTCGGCTGGCGTCTTCGGCAGGGCCGGAGTCACCGACTTCCCAGGCTGCGGAGCTGCACCGTTGGCCGCGGTCCACGACGGACCCTGACCCTTGCCGATCGTCGCCGAAGCCGACCCGGAGACCTGCGTCTCGTGAGCGGCCGCGGCCAGACCGTCGGTGTGGCGGAGCGACGACGCGGCATTCGAGCCGCCACCCAGCATGACGAACCCGCCGCCACCGGTACCCAGGCTCACCTGCGCGGGCGCGGTGCCCTCGTTGGTGACCGTGAAGGTACGAGTCGCGGTCCCGTTCATCGGAACCGTTGCCTCGACACTGTCCTTGTCGACCGTCAGCAGACCGGCACCGAGCGAGAAGTCGGCCTCGGTGGCCGAGTCGGCCGCGATGTCGACGTCATCGGTCTCAGAGACGTACTTGTCGGCCGATGCTGTCAGCGACTGAGCGCCGGTCGCGCCGGTCACCATCCAGTAGAACCCGTCTCCGAGCGCCGGGTCGTCCGGCGTCTCCATCGTGGCAACACTCTGGTCGGTGCCGTCGATGGCCACCGTCGCGCCCGTGAGGCCCGCGTCGGTGTTGGCGTCGGACACGTTGCCGACGACCAGACCGGCGTTGACCGGGTCACATGAGCGGTTGCCGATGAAGGCGTTGTCGACCTCCCACCAGAAGCCGAACGTCGACTTGAAGTGCCACCGCACCTTGACGTTCGACTGGTTGGCGGCCTGCGGAATCGGGACGGTGTTCTCCCGAGGACCGCGCCGGCTGGACAGACCGTGGAACGCGTTCTGCCAGGTCGTGCCACCGTCGGTGCTCACGTCCACGTCGACGAAGACGTCCTGCGGCCAGGCGAGGTAGTCCTCGTTGAACCGGACGACCGGCGAGCTCGAGGACGACAGGTCAACGGTCGGAGAGACCAGCGACGAGTTCTGGGTGTGGCCGGAGCCGAATCCGTCACTGTCGATGATCGCGAACGTGCCGTCGCCACCGGTCAGGTTGTGCCGGTTCTTGACGTCCTGGAAGGTCCAGGTCTCGCCAGTCCCCTGCTCGTCGGTGATTCCCCAACCGGACGGCAGGCTGCCGCCGTTGAAGTTCTCACTCAACGTCTCGTTGAAGTTGAACGTGTAGCCAGGCGCCGTACACGAAGCAGCCACCGGCACCGCGACGTCGTGGGTGACATCGCTGGTACCGACGCTGACCGTGTCGGTCACCGTCTGGTAGCCCGGCAACTGCGAGGCGAACGTGAAGTCGTATTCCGCACCCTGCGGCAGGGTCACGCTGTACTCGCCGGTGGCCGGGTCGGTGAAGGTGCTGATGCCACCCGTACCGGCCACACTCACCTTGGTATACAGCGGCCAGCCGTGGCCGGACCCGTCGGTCACCTTGCCGTGGACGGTCACCGATGGAACAGCGTCGAGCGCGATGTTCTGCGTCGTCGTCTGGTCCGCGGTGATCGTCGACGTCACGGTCTTCTCGGCATAGCCGAACGCCCTCGCGGTGACCTGGTAGTCGCCGGTCGGGAGCTTCACCGAGTACGAACCGTTCGCCTCGGTCGTGAGCTGCCGGTCGACAGCGCCGGTGATCGTGATGCCGGCGCCCGCGATCGGGTTACCGGTCGCGGAGTCGGTCACGGCTCCGGCGAGGGTGCCCGTGGGACCGATCGGAGCCGCGTTGAGCAGCGCCAAAGCGTCCAGCTGGCCCTCACCGTAGACGTTGTTGTCGTCAGCGGTGCCGCCACACTGGCTGTCCGCGTGATCGGTCGCCGTCTCGTTCAGCAGCGCCCTGGTCCCGGCGACGTCGCCGAGCATTGCGGGTGCCGCCGACCACAGCAGGGCGACCGTGCCGGCCAGGTGTGGAGCCGCCATCGACGTGCCGTTGAAGCTGGCATAGGAGTTGTTCGGAACCGACGACCGGACGTTGACGCCGGGCGCCGAGATGTTCGGCTTGATCTCGCCGTCCTGCCCTGAGCCGCGGCCCGAGAACGGCGCGATGGTGTTGTTGATGTCGTACGCGCCGACCGAGTAGTTGATGGTCCGGCTACCCGGCGAGCCACTGCTCTGGCAGTTCGGCCCGCTGTTGCCGTTGGAGAAGACGCCGAAGATGCCCGAGTCGGTCCAGGCCTGCTCGATGTCCTCCATGAACGGGTCGTTGGACGGCAGCGTCGAACCCCACGAGTTGTTGATGATGTTGGGCCGCTTGCTGGCGTCCGGGTTCTGACCGTTGAGGTCGGTCGGCAGCAGCATCCACTGGCCGGAGGCGATCAGTGCCGCATCGCTCGGGCAGCAGCCGTTGGCCGCGATCCACTTGGCCTTCGGGGCGACGCCGATCTGGTTTCCGGCACCGTCGTCGCCGATCATCGTCCCCATCGTGTGGGTGCCGTGACTGTTCAGGTCACACGGTGCGTTCGGGCAGTTGCCGGCGGCGTCGAACCAGTTGTAGTTGTGGTTGAACGTGCCGTCGCCGTTGTTGCCGCGGTACGCGCCGACCAGCGCCGGGTGGTCGAACTGCACGCCGGTGTCGATGCTCGCGACGGTGATGCCCTCGCCGCGGACGCCGAACTGGCTCCAGACGTCATCGGCGTTGATGTTCGCGATGCCCCACTCGACGGAGTTGACCTGCCGGACGTCCTTGCCCTTCACCGGCTGCGGTTCTGGGACCTTGACCTCCGGCCAGAGGGACTCGACCTCGGAGTTGCCGGCCAGTTGCCGGGCGAGCGACAGGTCACCGTCGGTCACCTTGATCGCGTTCGTCGCCCAGAACGCCTCGTACTTGACGCCGGCCTTGTCGAGCTCCGCCTTCACCGATCCCTGGCTGGCGTTGGCGGTCTGCTTCAGGGCCCGTGCGACGGCCCAGCCACGTTCGGTCCAGTTCTGGATCGACTTGGCCTGCGACATGTCGGCCTTGGCTTGGAATCGGACCCAGAAGCTGGCCTCGTCGTTCTGCTGCAGTTGGTCGAGAAGCTTCGGACGGATCTTGGCATCCGACGCCGCTGGGCCCTGCGGCGATGAGGATGCGGTGGATGCGGTAGCGGCCATCGTGCCCGCTGCGAGGGTTATCGCAGCGATGCCCGACACGACCGCCCGTAAGTAGCGCCGTCGGCGCCGAGGTTGTGTCACAGCCGTCCTCCCTCTGGCTGCGTCCCGGTGGATCTCACCCGGACGATGCCCAGGACGCTAAGGAGGAAGGTGGGGCGTAACGGGCGCAAAAGCGGAGCAGTTGACGGGCAGATTTGCCCATATGACGGCTAATCCGGGCAGTGGTCTAGCCTCCACCGCTGCACGGACCGGGCTGGTCTAACCGTGTCGGTGCCGAAGGCGACCACCGCGTCCGCTCACGCGAGGCCTAACCGATCGCGGCCGCGGTCGTCGCAACGACTGCGGACCGTCACCGACATGGCGAACGAAGGATCGCCGGTCGCGCAGGAGCCCGGCGTGGCCCTGGAACGCGGACATCGTTTCGGGGCCGCCCCGAGCCGGTGTTCGGGACCGCCCATCGGGCCGCGCAAGCCGCGCCGTATCACCGCAACAAGCGGCGCCGTACCCCGACAAAACCGATGGCGGCGACGACGCCAGTCTCCATAGCCTGGTGCGGCTATGAAGTCGCTTCCGCTCGCCGATCCAGGTACGCCCGACACCCGTTCGTCAGGGCGCTATCTGCTGTGGATCATGCGCGTCCAGAGGTGGACCCTCGTCATGGCGATCCTGAGCGGCATCGTGTGGATGGTCGCGCAGGCGCTGATGCCCGCGATCATCGGCAAGGCCATCGACGACGGCGTCACGACCGGCGACACCAGCCAGCTGCTGTTCTGGGCCGGGATGCTGCTGGCGGCCGGCGTGACTCAGGCGATCGCCGGCATCATCCGGCACCGCTACTCGGTGGCGATGTGGCTCGACGCGGCCTACCGGACGGTCCAGCTGGTCAGCCGTAAGGCGACCCAGCTCGGCGCCAGCCTGCCCAAGCGGGTCGCGACCGGCGAGGTCGTCAGCGTCGGCGCCAACGACATCGCCCACGTCGGCAACAGCGTCGACGTGCTCGGCCGGGCGGTCGGTTCGCTGGTGTCCTTCCTCGTCGTCGCGGCGATCCTCCTCCATGCGTCGACGACCCTCGGCCTGGTGGTGCTGATCGGCCTGCCGGTGCTGCTGATCGCGATCGGGCCGCTGCTCAAGCCTCTGCAGCAGCGCAACATGGCCGCCCGGGAGCTGCAGGGCGAGCTCAACAAGCTGGCCAGTGACATCGTCGCCGGGCTTCGAGTGCTGCGCGGCATCGGCGGCGAGGAGGTCTTCCACCGCCGCTACGTGCGCGAGTCGCAGCGGGTCCGCGACGCCGGAGTGCGCGTGGCCCGACTGCAGTCGATCCTGGACGCGCTGCAGATCCTGCTGCCCGGGATCTTCGTGGTGTTTGTGGTCTGGCTCGGGGCCAGGTTCGCGATGGAGGGCGAGATCAGCCCCGGTGAGCTGGTCGCGTTCTACGGGTACGCCGTGTTCCTCGTGATGCCGCTTCGCACCGCGACCGAGTTCGTCAACAAGATGATCCGGGCCCGAGTCGGCGCGTCCCGAGTGGTGGCCATCCTCGCGTTGGAGCCCGACTTCCACGAGCCGGCGCACCCTGCTCCCGAGCCGATCGGCAACACCCTGGTCGACGCCGAGAGCGGCTTCGTCGCCGAAGAGGGACGACTGACCGCGATCGTGTCGGACGACCCGGCGGAGTCGGCTCGGATCGCCGACCGGCTGGGCCGCTTCGCGCCCGGCCCCGTGACCCTCGGAGGGGTGCCGCTCGCCGACCTGTCCACCGAGGTGGTCCGGCGCCGGATCCTGGTCTCGGACACCGCGAGCACGCTGTTCACCGGAACCCTGAGCGACGAGCTCACGGTCGACCAGCCGCATGTGGACCCGGCCGAGGACGAGCTGGCCCTGGCGCAGGCGATCGACACGGCATCGGCCGACGACGTCCTGACGGCGCTGCCGGACGGACTGAGCTCGCGGGTCGAGGAGCGCGGCCGGACCTTCTCCGGCGGCCAGCGGCAGCGGCTCGTCCTGGCCCGGGCGCTGGTGGCCGACCCCGACGTCCTGATCCTGGTCGAGCCGACCTCGGCGGTCGACGCGCACACCGAGGCGCGGATCGCCGAGCGACTGCACGGCGCTCGGGACGGGCGTACCACCGTGGTCGTTACCGCCAGCCCACTGGTGCTCGACCGCGTCGACGAGGTCGCGTTCGTCGCGGACGGCCGGGTAGCCGCCGTGGGAACCCATCGCGAGCTGATGGCGGCCGCCCCCGCCTACCGCCGCACCGTCACCAGAGGAGAGGAGGACGACGAATCATGAGAGAGATCCTGCCGGTAGCCAATGCCACTGACGTCCGTCGCTATGCCCGGCGGCTGATGCGGCGCTACCCGCGCGACCTGTGGGGCTCGCTGTCCCTCCATGCTCTCGCGGCCGTCTCCGGCCTGGTGGCGCCGCGGTTGATCGGCACCCTGGTCGAGGAGGTCGACCAGGGCACGACGACCGCGCACATCGACACGATCGCGATCGTGGTCGGCGTGTTCCTCCTCGCCCAGACACTGCTGACCCGGTGGGCGCGCTACCAGTCGTTCAAGCTCGGCGAGAAGGTGCTCGCCGATCTGCGTGAGGACTTCGTCGAGAACTCGCTCGACCTGCCAGTGGGCACCGTCGAGCGGGCCGGCACCGGTGACCTGCTCACCCGGACCTCGCGCGACGTCGAGGCGCTCGGCTGGTCGGTGCGGTTCGCGGTGCCCGAGACGATCATCGCCGCGGTGACGGCGGTGTTCACCGTCGCGGCAGTGCTGCTGGTCGGCGTCTGGGTTCTGCTGCCGCTGCTGCTCGGTGTGCCGGTGCTGTGGCTCGGTACCCGCTGGTACCTCGCGCGGGCCAAGGCGGGCTACCTCCGGGAGAACGCGTCGTACGCCGAGATCAACGCGACCCTGGCCGAGACGGTCGAGGGTGCCCGTACCGTCGAGGCGCTGCAGCTCGGCGAGCGCCGGCGACGCCGGATGGACGGCGACATTCGCGAGTCCTATCTGGCCGAGCGCTACACGCTCTACCTGCGTACGGTGTGGTTCCCGGTCGTCGAGATCGGCTACCTGATCCCGACGGTGGCGACCCTGCTGTTCGGCGGCTGGCTCTACTCCGAGGGGCACGCGTCGCTCGGTGC
>Ga0126377_10001124_pt1 | contig 17179 bp, 11 predicted proteins | sample PanSoiMetPlot_22_FD_92647 | JGI IMG/M metagenome (GOLD analysis project Ga0126377, IMG submission 92647) | Tropical forest soil microbial communities from Panama - MetaG Plot_22 | ecosystem: Environmental > Terrestrial > Soil > Tropical forest > Bulk soil | place: Panama | collected 2016-02-17 | reverse complement strand
TTGCAGGGCGCGCCGATCGGGATGTACAGCCAGCCGTCGGGACCGAAGCGGATGTAGCGCCAGCCGTGGTGCTTCTCGGTGGGCAGCTTGTCGGTCACCACGACCGGCCTGGGCGGCCGGGCCAGGTGAGCGTCGATGCCGTCGATGCGCAGGAGGCGGCCGACCTCGGCGATGTAGAGCGCGCCGTCGCGATAGGCGACGCCGTTCGGCGTGTCGAGGCCGTCGGCGACGGTGTAGACCCTGTCCACCTTGTGGTCGCCGTTCTTGTCGACCACCGCGTACACCTTGCTGTCGCGCCGCGTGCTCACGAACACCGTGCCGCGCGGCCCGAGCGCCATCGAGCGGGCGTTGGGCACCTTGTCGGTGTAGAGCTCGATCGAGAAGCCGGCCGGGAGGCGGAGCGCGTCGAGCTTCGGCGGGCCGCTGGACGGCGGCGCGTGGTTCTCGACCGTCGGCCCGGTGGGCTCGGGTGGGCGCAGCGGGTTCTCGCGCGTGGCCGACGCCAGATCGCGCGGCGGCGCGGGCGATGACCCGACCGGCGCCGTCCTCTCGGCGGATGCCGGAGCTGCCCCGGTCTCGGCCGGAGCGGATCGTGGGGTGCCTGGCGTCGCTCCCGGCGGCTGGTCCCTTGCACAGCCGGCCCCGGCGGCGGTCGCGATCAGCAAGATGACACCGAGCTTGTCGCTCACGCACTGACCATCGAGCATGCGGGCCGGGCGGTCAAGTCGCGCCGCCTCGACCATTGCGCTCGAGCGCGGAGCGGCGGCGGCGAGCGAGGGCGGCGAGCGAGGGCGGCGGCGCACGTTCACCGACGGTGTGCTCCCGGACGGACGGCGCGGGTCGTGCGAAGACGAGTCGGCCGCGCGGCCTCCGCGCGGCGCGATCAGACGCCGTAGCTCACTTCGGTTGACCTCAGTGAGCGACGGCGTCAGGGCTTCGCGCTTTCGCGCTCAGCCGGTCGATTTCGACGGGGAACCCCGCCGACTCCGTCGGCACCCCGTCTGACCCACAGCTCGCCTGGTCGGGTTCGACACAGGCGAACCGTGGGTCTAGTTGCGGGAGGTGGGGATGATCTGGCTGGTCGGGTGGCCCTGGCTGCGCGTCCGCGCGAACTCGATGCGGTTGCGGCCGTTGGCCTTGGCGCGATAGAGGGCGCGGTCCGCCTGGCGCACCAGCGCCTGCGGCGACGCGACCCCCTGCTCGTGGAGGGCGACGCCGCAGCTCAGCGTGACCGGGATGGCGAGGCTCTCGTAGGCGACCGGGGCCTCCGACACGGAGCGGTGCAGGATGGCGAGCCGCTCGGAGGCGGCGGCGACGCCGAGCCCGGGCAGGATCAGGATCAGCTCCTCGCCGCCGTAGCGTCCGATGAGATCGCCGGGCCGCACGCCCGCGGACAGCCTGCGCGCCACCTCCCGCAGCACCGCGTCGCCGGCCTGATGGCCGAACGTATCGTTGACCGCCTTGAAGTGATCGAAGTCGGCCACCACCACCGCGAGCGGGGTCCCGTTGCGCTGGGCGCGGGCAAACTCCTCGGTCAGGCACTCGAGCGCCGCGGAGCGGTTCCACAGGCCGGTGAGCGCGTCGCGCGTCGCGCGCACGACCAGCGCGTCGCGCGCCTCGGCCAGCTCGCGCTTCTCGGTCACCAGCTCGCGCGTGCGCTCGGCCACCAGCCGCTCCAGCCGCCTGCGCTCGCGCCGCATGGCGCGCGTGTGCACCTGGAAGCCGATCAGCACGACGAGCAGGAAGAGGAACGCGACCGCGGCGAAGAACGGCGGCGTGCGCCACCACGGGACCAGCACGCGCAGCGAGAAGCTCGCGACCGCGGACGAGCCGCCGGTCGACGGCTCCACCACCTTCAGCTCGAACTGGTAGTCGCCGGCGGCCAGGGCGGGGTAGCGCAGCGAGTGCGCGGCGGTCTCCTGCCAGTCCTCGTCGATGCCGCGCAGGCGGTAGCGGAAGCGCAGCGTGCTGTCGAAGCGCAGGCTCGGCGAGCTGAACGCGACGGTCAGGGCCGCGCGCGACCAGGCCACCTCGTTCACCGTGGTGATCGAGAGGGGCGTGCGGGCGAGGGCGGCCCCGTCGATGCGGACCTCCAGGCGCGGCGGGTCGAACAGCCCGTCGGGCCGCAGGAGGTGCGACAGGCCGCGGCTGGTGCCGAGCCACACGGTGTCGTCGTCGTCGACGCGGAAGCCGCCCTCGCTGGTGTCGTCCCACAGGAGGCCCTCGGCGGTCGTGAGGTGCCGCCAGGCCTTGCCGCTGTACACGTCGACGCCGCGGTCGGTGCCGACCCACAGCCACCCGCGCGGGTCGAACCTCACGAACACGATCCGCTCCGAGCTCACCGCCGGCCGCGACCACACGGCGCGCACGCGCGCGCGGGCGCCGGTCGGCCCGCCGGCGCTGACCTCGAGCTCGAGCAGGCCCGACAGGACGGCGCCGATCCACAGCGTGCCGGCGGGCGAGCAGCCGATCGCGGCGAGGCCGCGCTGGGCGCGCGCGTCGTCGATGGCCACGCGCTGCCAGCGCTCGCCGCGCAGCCGGAACAGCCCCGACGTGGAGATGAAGTAGAGCGAGCCGTCCGGCGACTCGGCCGCGTCGGTGTAGTGCTCGACCGGCAGCACCGGGTCGCTGACGAGCGTCGCGCCGCCGGTGCCGCCGCGGGCGTCGGCGCCGAGACGCCGGCCGCGGGCGCCGCCGCGGGCGCCGCCGCCGGTGCCGCCGCGGCCGCCGGTCCTGCCGGCGCGCCACTCGATGCGGTAGATGCCCTGGCTGGTCAGCGCCCACACGCGGCCGGCGCTGTCCGCGAACAGGCGCGCGCTGATCGGCAGCGTGGCCACGGCGCTCTTCGCGCCGCTCGGGTCGGTGCGGGTGACCTCGCCCGAGTAGCTCGACGCCCAGATGGCGCCGTCGGGGGTGCGGGCCAGCGTGTTGACCTGCCTCTGCGCGGCCGCCTCCGACGGCCACGCCTGCATCGTGCGGGTGTCGCGGTCGAGCGCCATGATGGCGCCGTCATTGGCGACCAGGAGCCTGCGCGGCGACACGCGCAGCGCATCCCACACGAGCGTGCTGGGCAGCCCCTGGCGGTCGGTCCAGCTCTCCCACTCGCCGTAGCCGACCCAGCGCAGGATGCCGTTTCCGCGCGTGCCCAGCCACAAGAGGCCCTCGCGGTCGATCGCGATCGCCGAGATTCCGTACGGCGGCAGCCCGTTCCGCGCGTCGAACAGGGTCCACGCGCCGTCCTTCCAGCGGGCGAGGCCGCGGTCGGAGCGGGTGAGGACGGCGCCGTCGCGGTCCTCGGCGAAGCCCTGCAGGGGCGAGACGACGCCCGACTGCCTCGGGATGTCGCGCGCGGCGAACGACTGCGCCCCGGCGCGGAGTACTCGCAGATGGTGATATCCGCGCGCCCACAGGCGCGACTGGCGGTCGGCGAAGATCGCCTCCCAGCTGTCCTCCGGCACGCCCTGCGCGGGCCCCCACACGTGCGCCTCGCCGGCGACCACCTGGCACAGCGCGGTGCCGCAGCCGAACCAGGTGCCGAAGCCGGACGACGAGTACACCGCGCGGACCGCGCCGAGCTCGGGGCGCTCGCGGATGGCGGCGGCGTCGAAGAACTCCGCGACGCGCCAGTCGTCGCCGGTCGGGCTGCGGTGCGCGCGCAGGAGGTGGCCGCGGCTGGCGATGAGGACGTCGCCGTCGGCGCTCGACGCGAGCGGGTGTCCCTCGCTCGACGGGATGTCGGCGCCGTCGAGCGTGAGGGCGGCGAAGGCGTCGCCGCCCTCACCGGCGGCGGCGCGGTAGAGACGCGACGCGCCGGCGACCCAGATCCCGCCGGACGAGTCCTGGTGCAGGGCGGTCAGCTGCGCGTCGGCGATGCCGTGCTCGGCGCCGATGCGCTCGAATCCGGCGCCGCGGTTGCGGTAGAGACCGCCCTCGGTCGCCGCCCACAGCGCGCCCCGGCTGTCGGACAGGAGCGCCAGGACGGAGAGGTTGTCGAGCCCCTGGTCGCGGCCGTAGGTGCGCCAGCTGATCTCCTGCGCGCGCGCCGCGGCTGGCGAGCTCACGATGGCGATCGCGAGCGCTGCGCGGACGAGGACCCGATGTGGGTCTACCACGAGACTCTCAGATCGACCGTCGACGGCAGCGCTTGAGCGCAGCCCGTGCGCGCTCGCGGCACGAGATGTCGGACGAGGAGGGACGAGGAGGGACGAGGAGGGACGAGGAGGGACGAGGAGGGACGAGGAGGTCAGCCGCCCCACAGCCTGCCGCGCGTCTTCTCGCGCAGGAGCAGATAGAGGAAGAACGGGCCGCCCAGGAGTGCCGTGACCACACCGACCGGCAGCTCGGACGGCGCCAGCGCGACGCGGGCGAGCGTGTCGCACAGGACCAGCAGCGCGGCGCCCCCCAGCATGGCGCACGGCATCAGCACGCGGTGGTCGGGTCCGACCAGCGCGCGGCTGGCGTGCGGCACCATCAGGCCGACGAAGCCGACCGGTCCGGCCAGCGCGATGGCGGCGCCGACCAGGAGCGACGCGGTGGCGAACGCCGTCGCGGTGGCGCGCGCCGGCGCCACGCCGACCGACGCGGCGGCGTCGCCCCCGGCGCTGAGCGCGTTGAGATCGCGCGCCTGCGCGAGGAGCAGCAGCAGGCCCACCCCGACCGCCGGCGCGGCCCTCGTGAGCGACGGAAACAGGAGGCCGTCGAGCCCGCCCAGGAGCCACCGGATCATGCGCTGGGTCTCGCCGAAGCCGGCCACGTACTGGACCAGCATCGATCCGGCCGAGCAGAAGAGCGCGATGGTGATGCCGGCGAGGAGGAGCGTGGCCGGCGGCAGCTCGCTGCCCACGCGCGCCAGCCGCCACACGACCAGAACCGTGACGGCCGCGCCGGCGAGCGCCGCCAGGCCGATGCCGCTCTGGCCGAGCACGCTCTCGTCGATGCCGAGCTGGATGGCGATGAACGCGGCCAGCGAGGCGCCTGACGACACGCCGAGCGCGTACGGCTCGGCCAGCGGGTTGCGCAGCGCGGCCTGAAATGCGCAGCCGGCCCCCGACAGCGCCGCGCCGACCAGCGCGCCGCCCAGCACGCGCGGCAGGCGGTACTCGAACAGCGTGCTGCCGCGGTCGAGGAGGTCGCGCAGGTCGCTCAGCCGCAGCCGGCTGCCGCGGCCGACGTCGAAGTCGATGAGGAGCGCGGCCGCGATCGCGATCGCGGCGGCCAGCGCGAACAGGCCGATCGACGCGGCCAGGCGCGCGCCGCGCAGGTGGGGCAGGGCCGCGCGCGCCTCCGCCATGCTCAGCCCGGCACCGCGAACGGCGCGCCCGAGCCGGGCAGGGTCCCGACGTGCATCGGCACGGCGAAGGCCTCGGCGGTGGCCGGCGAGCGGAGCACGTCGACCGGCGGGCCGTCGGCGGCGATGCGCCCTCCGCCGAGCAGCACCACGCGATCGGCGGTGCGCGCGGCCAGGTTGAGATCGTGGGTGACGATGAGCGCGGTGGCGCCGCGCCGGTCGCGTTCGGCGGCCAGCGCGGCGAACAGCGCCAGCGCGTGGGCCGGATCGAGCGACGCGGTCGGCTCGTCGAGCAGGAGCAGCTCCGCGCCCTGGCAGAACGCCTGGGCCAGGAGCACGCGGCGCTGCTCGCCGCCCGACAGCTCGTCGAAGCGGCGCCCGGCCTGCTCGAGCACGTCGCAGCGCTCCATCGCCTCGGCCGCGGCGGCCAGGTCCGCGTCGCGCTCGAGCCCGAAGGGCGACGCGCCCTGGTGGGCGTAGCGGCCCATCAGCACGACCTCGCTCACCCGGTAGGGGAAGGCCAGGCGATAGCTCTGCGGCGTGTACGAGAGGCGGCGGGCCATGCGCCGGCGCGGCTCGCGCGCCGGATCGCAGCCGAGCACGCGGATCTCACCGCGCGTGGGCGCCACCAGCCCGCCGATGAGCCGCAGGAGCGTGGTCTTGCCGGCGCCGTTGGGGCCGATCGCGCACACGAGCTCGCCGGCGCCGATCGCCAGGTCGATCGAGTCGAGCACCGGCGGCGCACCCGGCGCGTAGGCGAAGCCGACCTGCCTGAGCGCGATCACGCGCGGACGATAGCACTGGCCGCCGCCCCGGGCCGGCGCGCTGGCGGGCCGGGTGAAGGCGTCGTGCCCTATCGCCGCGACGGGCCGGGCCGGCGCGCGCTGGCCGCGCTCGCCCGACGCCCGCTGCCCGGGCGATCCGCGCCGACGGCGCTGCCCTCGCTGCTGGCCCGCGCGAGCAGCATGGCCCGGCCGCACTCCTCGACGGCGCTGCAGCGGCAGCCGTCTTGCAGCCCGCGAAGAATGTCCTGCATCGCGGCGATTCGCTCGCGCTGGGCCTCGAGCTCGTCGATCTTGCGGCCGGCCAGCTCTCGCCAGCGCCTGGACAGCGGCGTCCGCTCGGGGAAGCCGGTGAAGAGCTCGCGTATCTCGGTCAGGCTGAAGCCGATCGCGCGGGCCCGCTGGACCAGCGCCAGGCGGTGGAGGTCGCCGGTGTCGTAGCGCCGCTGCCCGCCTGCTCGCCGGGCCGGGCCGACCACGCCGATCTGCTCGTAGTAGCGGATGGCGGATGCGCGGAGCCCGACCTGCCGTGCCACCTGCGAGATCGTCCACTGCTCCATGCCTCGCAGTCTAGCTGGGCGCGAATCGAACGCGAGGCCTTGACTTCGAGTCGACTCGAAGGCGCAGCCTCCCTCCCGGAAGAGCAGAAGAGAAGGAGGAACCGATGAAACCACTGTCCATCGCCATGACGTCCGCGGCGCTCGCGGGCGCGCTCGCCGGTCTGGAAGCGCCTGTCTGCGCACAGGGCGCCCAGCCCGCCGCGTCCGCGCGGGCGCACAAGGAGAGCCCGCTGGCCTGCGATCGCCTCGCGCTGTCGCCGGCAGAGCGCAAGCGCCACTTCGAGGAGCTCGGCCCGGCGCTGCTGGCGCGCAAGACCGGCGTGCGCGAGCTGACCGACGGCTACGCGCTCTCGTTCCCGCCCGACGCCGCCACGCTCCGCATGGTGGCGGAGTGGGCCCTCCAGGAGCGGGCGTGCTGCCCCTTCCTCGACATCGCGATCGCCCTCGAGCGCGAGGGCGGGCCGCTGTGGCTGCGCCTGACCGGCCGCAAGGGCGTCAAGGAGTTCATCGCGGCCGACGCCGCGGCCTGGATCGGGAAGCAGCAGGGCCCTGCCCGATGACGCGGCACGGCCGCGCCGCGGCCTCGGCGCTCGCGGCCGCCGCGCTCGCGGCCTCGGCGTGCGCGCCCGGCACCGAGGGCGGCTCTCGCGGCCGCGCCGCGCCCGACTTCGCGCTCGCGTCGCTCGGGGGCGGCACGGTCGCGCTGGCCGACCTGCGCGGCAAGGTCGTGCTCCTCCACTTCTGGGCCACCTGGTGCGCGCCCTGCAAGGTGGAGACGCCGCGCCTCGTGGACCTCGACCGGCGCTACCGCTCCGCGGGTCTGGCGATCCTCGCCGTCTCGATGGACGACGCCGGCCACGAGCAGGCGGCCGCGGCATTCGCGGCCGCGCACGGCGTGACCTTCCCGGTCCTCCGCGGCACCGCCGACATCGCCCGCGCGTACGGCGGCGCCCGCCTCCTGCCGACCAGCGTCCTCATCGGCCGCGACGGCGCGCTGCTCGAGACCATCGCCGGACTGCCCGGCGAACACGAGCTCGAGGCCGCGGTGCGCCGCGCGCTCGCCCGGCCCGGTGGATGACACGGCCGGGAGGGTCGGACCCGATCGGAGGGGAGCGAACGGGACCGGACCGTCAGGGCGAGAGCGGGCCGAGCGAGGTCGGGTCGCTGCGCGCCGCCCCCATCATGTCGGCCGGCGCGTCGGTCAGGAGCTGACCGGCCGACGCCCACGGCGCGCTCGCCGCCGGCGCGAAGCCGATCACCGCGTCCGCGAGGGTGGTGGGGAACGCGGCGAACCAGCCGGCCTCCAGGCCGGTCTCGCGCAGCTCGCCCTCGCCCGGCTCGCGCCCCTCCAGCCGCCCGCCCACGTACGCGTTGCGGGTGAACTCGTTGGCGCCGCTGGTCCCGTCGACCTCCATGAGCAGCGCGTCCGGGTTGACCAGCGGCACCGCGCCCTGCGAGATGCCGAGCAGGAGGTTCTGGGCGAACACGTTGTCGGTCGACGAGTTGAGGAACTGCACCGACGGCGAATCGTTCGTGGTGACGAACAGGTTCTGCAAGATCCGGTTCGCGCGCGCGCCCAGCTGCGGGTTGTCGGTCTCCTGCCAGAAGCTCACCCCGTGGCGCTCGTACACGGCGAACACGTTGTTGCGCACGAGGCTGTTGCGCACCGACGTGAAGTTGGCGCCCTGCGACAGCCCGTCGTGGAAGTAGTTGCGCTCGATGAGCGCGTAGTCGGTCGCGCCGCGCCCGCCGGTCGGGTGGGTGCCGGCCACCGCGTCGCACTCGGGGCTGTCGTACGCGATCCCGATCTCGTCGCAGGTCGACAGCGGGTCGGCGTTGATCTGGAAGTCGCTCGACGAGTTGGCGTAGAGCTCGTTGCCGCGCGCGATGAGCCAGTCGCTGCCGTTGGACAGGTAGATGCCGTGCCCGTCGCTGTCGCCGGCGTCGTGCGCGATGACGCTCTCGATCACGTACCAGTCGGACTGGCCGGTGAAGAACGGATCCTTGCTCTGATCGTGGCCGCTCGAGCGCAAGACCGCGATCCCGACCTGATGCTGGTCGGCGGCGTAGTCGATGCCGACCGCGCGCACGCCGTAGCTGCCGCCCACCACCTCGACCGCGTCGATCGCCACGTTGTCGACCGCCTCGAGGTTGAAGCAGCTGGCCCGGCCGCTCGCGCAGCAGTTGATGTGGGTCGCGAGCGAGCCGTCGCCCGCGAACGACCCGGCGAACACGATCGGCTGGTCGTAGGTCCCGCTCTGGTCGTCCGCGAGCTCGATGCAGGTGTCGTCGTAGGTGCCGGCCGCCAGCTGGACGAGGGTGCCTGGCTCGACCGCCGCCGCCGCCTCGTCGAGCGTGGTCGGGCTGTCGGCCGAGCTGCCGTCGCCGCCGCCCGACGGGCTGGCGTGGATGACCGCCTGCGGCTCCCAGTCCGGATCGGTGTAGTAGCGGTTGAAGCGCTCCGGGGTGCCGAGGAAGTCGCCGCCGCGGCTCACCGCCGGCCCGTCGCCGATGCCGGGCGGCACCTCGGCGCCGCCGTTGCCACCGCCGCCGCCGCCACCGCCGCCACCGCCGCCGCCACCGCCGTCGTCCCCGCCTCCGCCGCCGCCGCCGTCGTCGCCCACGTCGTCATCGCCGCCCGCGCGGCCGCCGGTGATCGTTCCGGTGCACGCGGCGAGCAGACATATCGCCAGCGCTCCCCGCTGGAGTGCTCCTCGCCCCATCGCCCTTCCTTGTCCCCCGAAGCGTCACGGGCGGTCAAGGAGCCAAGGGCGTGACACACCTCCCCCCTGTGCGAGCGCTGACCACACCCCTGCTCTCCGCCGCGCCGGCACATCGCCGACATCATTCGCGCGTCGCGTCACGAGCCGATCGATCCGGCAAGGTCTACCGGTGCGCGTCGCGCCACAGCAGCGCCTCGAGGCCGTGCAGCGCGAGTGCGAGGCGCGGCCCGGGCGACTTGTAGTAAGTCTCGGCCAGGAGGTGGACGCGGCCGTTCGCCACGGCCGGCACCCGCGCGCCCAGCGTCTGCCAGTCGCGTGCTGCGGCGGCGGGGTCGTCGGTGTGGACCGCGTCGAGGATGACGTCGGGCCGCGCCTCGATGATCGTCTCCGGCGCGATGTTGGGGTAGCGCGTGCGCGAGCCGGACAGGACGTTCTCGCCCCCGACCATCGCGAGCAGCTGATCGAGGTAGCTGCCGGGGCCGGCCGCGACCAGCCCGCGCAGCGCGCCCAGCTCGCGGTCGACGATCATCAATGTGCGGACCCGTCGCGGCCGCGTCCGCCCGCGCGCTCGCGCCTCGCCGATCGCGCGCTCCAGCGCGGCCCGCGCCGCGTCGGCCTCGCGCTGGCTGCCGAGCGCGCGCCCGGCCGACGACAGCCCCGCGAGCACGTCCTCGACGGTGTGCATCTCGAGCACGAGCGTGCGCGTGCCCCCCTGGCCGAGCGCCGCGGCCGTCCGGTTCTGCACCTTGTCGAGCACGACCAGGTCCGGCCGCAGCTGCAGGATCGCCTCGACGCTGGGCGACATGAAGTCGCCCACCACCGGCAGGCCGACCACCTGGGGTGGATAGTCCGAGAACCGATCGATCCCGACGATGCGGCTGACCCCGCCCGCCGCGGCGACGATCTCGGTCGACGATGGCGTCGTGGTCACCACGCGCCGGACCGGCGGATCTATAGGTGGCGCCGCCCCTGCCTGGCCGGACCCGGAGCGCCGGTCGGCCTTTGCGCCAGCGCTCGCCTCTCCCTTCGCATCGGCCTTCGTACCCGCCTGCCCACCGGCCGTCACCTCCGCCCCGGTCGGCTTCCCGTCCTGCCCGCCGTCGCCGCGTCCGCGATCGCAGCCCGAACCGAGCACGAGCGCGGCCCCGGCAGCGACCATCCACGCCGTCGTCAGGAGCGCGCCAAGGCGCGCACCCCGTGCGGGCGCGGTGGGCCGATCCCGGGCCGAGGGGCCGGAGCGGGCGGGGCTTATCAACAGATGGACCCAGTTATCCGCAGAGTTATCCACAGGCATTCACAACCGGCCAGGATCGCCGGTGATCTCGGAGTTTCATCACAAGTCTTTCTTCCACAGTCCACATGTTCTCATCGGATGCCATACACAATACCTGGTAGACCGCTTCTGGGTCACCTACCAGATTTAGTATTTCGAGCGGCTGTTTTTGTTGACGTCCGTCCTTCGTGAGAGCAGAGTCTCCGGTGCAGACGGCGCGCGCCGGGCTGCCAGCAGGTGGCCGCGCGCTCGCGGCCCGACCGGGCGCGCCGATCTGTCTGATTTCTATTGTTTTCTGTCTGTATCGGCTGCGCCGCCAGGCCCGCCAGAACGCTCTCGCGAAGGGGGACCGACTCATGGAAGCTCGACCCGTCGGAAGGAAGCCCAAGGGCTCCACGCCTCCCCACGTCTCGATGGGGAACGGCAAGTCCAACCACAAGACCGGGAGGACCGCGCCTGGAGACACCAAAGGGCCTGGGCTCACCTTCCCGCGGACCTTCACCCGGGCGGGCACCGACCCGTTCGAGGAGGTCGAGTGGGAGCTTCGCGACGCGTCGATTCGCGGTGCGGATGGCCAAGTCTACTTCGAGCAGAAAGGGGTCGAGTTCCCCCGCGCCTGGAGCCAGACCGCCACCAACGTGGTCGTTCAGAAGTACTTCCGCGGGCCGCTGGGCACGCCGCAACGCGAGTCGTCGGTCCGCCAGATGATCGGCCGGGTCGCCGACACGATCTATGGATGGGGGAAGGCGGCCGGCTACTTCAAGACCAGCGAAGACGCGGTCGCGTTCCGCGACGAGCTGGTGCACCTGCTCCTCCACCAGAAGATGGCGTTCAACTCGCCGGTCTGGTTCAACGTCGGCGTCGAGGACCACCCGCAGTGCTCGGCCTGCTTCATCAACTCGGTCGACGACTCGATGGGCTCCATCCTCGACCTGGCCAAGACCGAGGGGATGCTGTTCAAGTACGGCTCGGGGACGGGGTCGAATCTATCGTCGCTGCGCTCGTCGGCCGAGCTCCTCAACGGAGGCGGCACCGCGTCCGGCCCGGTCTCGTTCATGCGCGGCTTCGACTCGTTCGCCGGCGCGATCAAGTCGGGCGGCAAGACCCGCCGCGCGGCCAAGATGGTCATCCTCAACGCCGACCACCCCGACGTCATCGACTTCATCGACTGCAAGGCGTCCGAGGAGAAGAAGGCCTGGGCGCTCATCGACGCCGGCTACGACGGCGGCTTCAACGTGCCGGGCGGGGCGTACGACTCCGTCGGCTACCAGAACGCCAACCACTCGGTGCGCGTGACCGACGACTTCATGCGCCAGGTGGTGGCCGACGGCCCGTGGCAGACGCGCGCGGTCCTCGACGGCCGCGTGGTCGGGAGCTACCGCGCGCGCGAGGTCATGCGGCGCATCGCGCGGGCCGCGCACCTGTGCGGCGACCCCGGGATGCAGTTCGACACCACGATCAACGACTGGCACCCGTGCATCCAGACGTCGCGCATCAACGCGTCCAACCCGTGCTCCGAGTACATGTTCCTCGACAACTCGGCGTGCAACCTGGCGTCGCTCAACCTGCGGAAGTTCCAGCGGGACGGTGAACTCGACATCGAGGCGTTCCGCAGCGCGGTGCGCACCACCATCACGGCGATGGAGATCATCGTCGACAGCAGCCGCTACCCCACGCCCCGGATCGCGGAGAACTCGCACCGCTTCCGGCCGCTCGGTCTCGGCTACGCCAACCTCGGCGCGCTCCTCATGTCGCGCGGGCTGCCCTACGACGGTGCCACGGGTCGCGCGTACGCCGCGGCGGTCACCGCGCTCATGTGCGGCGAGGCCTACCGGCAGAGCGCCGTCATCGCCGCGGAGGCCACCGGGCCGTTCGACGGGTACGCGGAGAACGAGGAGTCGTTCCTTCGCGTCATGCGCAAGCACCGCGGCGCGGTGTCCGGCCCCCACAGCAAGCTCGACGCGCACCTGGTCCCGCGCAACCTCATGGAGGCGGCGCAGCGCTCGTGGGACGAGGCGATCGAGCTGGGCGAGCAGCACGGGTTCCGCAACGCGCAGGCCACGGTGCTGGCGCCGACCGGGACGATCGCGTTCCTCATGGACTGCGACACGACCGGCATCGAGCCCGACATCGCGCTCATCAAGTACAAGCGCCTGGTCGGCGGCGGGATGCTGAAGATCGTCAACCAGACCGTGCCCGAGGCGCTGCGCAAGCTCGGCTACGACGATCGCCAGGTCGAGGACATCACCGAGTTCGTGGACCGCGAGGAGACCATCGAGGGCGCGCCGGGCCTGCGCGACGAGCACCTGCCGGTGTTCGACTGCGCGTTCCGCTCGACCAAGGGCACGCGCTCGATCCAGTACATGGGCCACATCCGGATGATGGCGGCGACCCAGCCGTTCCTGTCCGGCGCCATCTCCAAGACCGTGAACCTGCCCAACGACTGCACGGTCGAGGACATCGAGGCGGCGTACCTGGAGGCGTGGCGGCTCGGGCTCAAGGCCATCGCGGTGTATCGCGACGGCTGCAAGCGCACGCAGCCGCTCTCGTCCAGCGTCGAGCAGGCGACGTCGACGGGGGCAGCGGGGCCGAACGGGGCGAACGGGGCGGCGAGCAAGGCGGGGCGCCAGCTCGCGGCCGCGCCGGCCATGGTGCCGCTCGCGGCGGATGCGGTGCTCGGAGCGCTCAGCCCCGAGGAGCGGCGGGTCATCGAGGAGATGCGGTCGCGCGATCAGCAGCCGGCCGGGCCGCCGCCGGCGCGCCGCTACAAGCTGGCCGTCGAGCGGCGATCGCTCACTCACAAGTTCTCGGTCGCCGGGCACGAGGGCTACATCACGGTCGGGCTGTACGACGACGGCAACCCGGGCGAGATCTTCATCCGCATGGCGAAGGAGGGCTCGGTCATCGCGGGCCTCATGGACTCGTTCGCCACGGCGATCTCGCTGGCCCTTCAGCACGGCGTGCCGCTCAGCATCCTGTGCGAGAAGTTCCGCGGCACGCGGTTCGAGCCGTCGGGCTTCACCGGCAACCCCGAGGTCCCGATCGCCACATCCATCATGGACTACCTGTTCCGCTGGCTGTCGCTGCGCTTCCTCGGGCACGAGCAGCACCCGGCCGCGCAGGCGGCGGCGGGGCAGCTCGACCTGCCGCATGTGCCGGTCCTGGCCGATGAGGCGGAGGAGACGGCGGAGGGGGCGGTCATCCCGGTCGAGGTCGGGCACGAGGCGCGCGGATCGCGCGGCTACGTGAGCGAGACCGATGCGCCGCCGTGCCACGAGTGCGGCACCCTCATGGTGCGCAATGGCGCCTGTCACAAATGTCCCAACTGCGGCGCCACGTCGGGATGCTCCTGACGGGGGGATGGCGAGAACGGCGAGAAATCGGCCCTCCCGCCGCCGGGATGAGTCACACCGGCGACGGGCTGGGCTAGACTCGAGTGCGTGGCCGGTCCGGACGAACGGCGGCGATGGCGGCGTCTGCAGACGGAGCTGCGCCTGCAGCTCCACATCGTCGAGCCATCGGGCGGCGGCCGCACGCTGACCGCGGTGGGGAGCCACCTCAACCCGGAGGGGATCTTCGTGCAGCTGGCCGATCCGCCTCCGCTCGGCGCGCGCGTGCGCGTGACGCTGGCCGCCGAGGGGACCGAGGGCGTGCTGAGCGCGGAGGGGCTGGTGGTGGACCGCGTGGTGCTCGACGACGAGAGCGATCGTCCGCCTGGTGTCGGCATCCGGCTGGAGCACACCGGCGCGGGATGGCACAAGCTCTACCAGTGGTTGCTCGAGGAGTGACCGGTCGACGCTGCTGGTGTCGAGGCTCGCGTCGAGACGGCGCGTGTCGAGACCGCTTGACTTGATCCCGGGCGCGGGCATAAGAGGACCCGACAGAAGACCATCAACACAGCCAGGCGCGCGGGTGCTCGGGAAGCCGGTGAGATGCCGGCACAGCCCCCGCTACTGTATCTGGGACGAAAGCGGCAACCGGCCACGGGCGACATGCCCGGAAGGCGCCGCGAGTAGGACGAACCAGGAGTCAGGAGACCGGCTCGCGCGCAAGTGACGTCCTCCGGGTGGGGAGGAAACGGCTTGCACCGACGCCGCACACATACCTCTTTCAGCCTCGCCTTCGCGGCGCTCGTAGCGCTCGTAACGCTCGCCGCGCTCGCACGCGAGGCTCGGGCGCAGCCGGCCGCGCCCGGGGCCCAGGCGCCGCGCGGCGACGGCGAGCGCCGCGGCGGCGGCGATTCCGACGGCGACAGCAGCGACGGCGCCGGCGCCGGCCGCGGCGGCGAGGTCATCATCGTCCCGCCGGTCGAGACGCGGACCGGCTCGCCCCGCGATCTCGTCACCGGCGACAGCGAGCACGGCGACCGCGCGCGCGGGCTGGGCGAGAGCGGCTTCACCACCGTCGTGCGCGTCGACCAGCACGCCGGCGAGACCGTGCCGCTGGCCGAGGCCCTGGCCGAGACGGTGGGTGTGCACGTCCGCTCGCTGGGCGGGCTGGGCGGCTTCTCGTCGATCTCGGTGCGCGGCGCCGCGACCGGCCAGACAGCCGTCCTGGTCGACGGCGTGCCCCTCGCTCGCCTCGGCTCGGCCAGCGCCGATCTCGGCCGCTTCGATCTCGACTCCTTCTCGCTCGTGCGCCTCCACCGGGGCGCGGTGCCGGCCGCGCTCGGGGGCGCGCCGTCGGCCAGCGCGCTCGAGCTCGTCACCGAGCTCGGCCCGGCGCCCGACGCCCATCCGCTCCTCCTCTCGGTCGGCGGCGGCTCGTTCGGCGCGCGTCACCTGCGCGCGCGCTGGCTGGGCGGCGGCGACCACGGCGGCTACCACCTGGGCCTCGGCTACGCCGGCGCCGAGGGCGACTTCGTCTACTTCAACGACAACGGCACCAACCTCAATCGATCCGACGACCGGTTCGTCGCCCGCCAGAACAACGGCTACGACCGGATCGATGCGGTCGCGCGCGCGGCCCTGCGCCGCGGCGCGTGGTCGCTGTCCGGCGGGACCCGCGGCATGTGGCGCGAGCAGGGCGTGCCCGGCAGCGGCAGCGTGCAGTCGCGCACCGCGTCGCTCGCGACCTGGAGCCAGATGGCCGACGGCACTGCGGTGCGCGACGCCGCGTTCGGCAGCCCCGCGCTCACCGCGCGCGCCAGCGCGCAGGCCATGGTCGAGCTCGAGCGCTACCGCGACCTGGACGGCGAGATCGGCATCGGCACGCAGAACCGCCGCTACGTCACCGCGTCCGCGGGGGCCAGCGGCACCCTGCTGGCCGAGCTGTCGCCGGCCAACGCGAGCAGCGCGACCATCTCGGCGGGGACCGAGGTCTACCGCGACCGCGACCTGGCCGCCGGCGCGGAGGGCAACCGCGCGCGCGGGCGCGGGCTCCGCCTCGAGCTGGCCAGCACCCTCGCCCACACGGTCCGCCTGCGCGGCGCGGCCGGCGATCGCGCGCGCATCGAGCCGGCCGTGCGCCTCGACCTCTCGCGCACGACGCCGATGGCGGATCCGTCGGCCGCCCTCGACGACCAGGACCTGTCGCCGCGCGTGGACGTCCACGTCACGCCGCGCGCCGCCTTCTGGCTGGGCCTCGCCCCCGACCTGTCGCTCAAGGCCAGCGCCGGCGGCTACCTGCGCTCGCCGACCGCGCTCGAGCTCTACGGCGATCGCGGCATCCTGGTCGGCAACCCCTCGCTCCGGCCCGAGACCGGCGAGAGCGCCGACCTCGGACTGGTCGGCGCGCCGGCGGCCGCCGTCGGCCCGGTCGACCGCGTCTACCTCGAGGCGGTCGCGTTCGCAGCCCGCTCGCGCGACACGATCGTCTGGGTCCCGAACGCGGCGCTGGTCGCCGGCCCGCAGAACCTCGGCAGCGCGCTGGTGTGGGGCGGCGAGCTCGTCGCCTCGGCGCGCGCCGCCCGCGCGCTCACCGTCACCGCCGACTACACGTATCTCGACAGCCGCCAGAGCGACACGCTGCCCTCGTACGACGGCAAGGAGCTGCCCCAGCGCCCGCATCACCAGCTGCACGGCCGCGCCGACCTGGCCGGCCGCGCCGCCTCGCGCCTGTTCGTCGTCTTCGCCGACGCCGCGCTGGTCAGCGGCAACCACCTCGACCCGGCCAACCTGAACGAGGCGCCGCCGCGCGCGCTGCTGGGCGCCGGCGTCAAGCTCGAGGTCGCGCCGCGCCTGTTCGTCGTCGTCGACGGCAAGAACCTGACCGACGCGCGCGTCGAGGACATCCCGCTCGATCCGCCCCCGCGCCCCGACCTGACCCGCGCGCCCCGCGCCATCTCCGACTTCTTCGGCTACCCCCTCCCCGGACGCGCCTTCTACCTCACCCTGCAATGGGAGCCCTGACCATGACCGCTCGCCCCCCACTCCTCGTGTCTCTATCCCTCGGCCTCGCCATCGCCCTCTCCGCCTGCGGCGATGACAATGCCCCCGGCAGCGCGGCCGACGCCGGCGGCGACGGCGCCGGCAGCGAGGCCGACGCCAGCCCCGCGCCCGACAGCGGCGCGCCCGCCAGCGCCACCGCGTTCGCGGTCGCCACCGACTTCTTCA
>Ga0126377_10001123_pt1 | contig 17182 bp, 19 predicted proteins | sample PanSoiMetPlot_22_FD_92647 | JGI IMG/M metagenome (GOLD analysis project Ga0126377, IMG submission 92647) | Tropical forest soil microbial communities from Panama - MetaG Plot_22 | ecosystem: Environmental > Terrestrial > Soil > Tropical forest > Bulk soil | place: Panama | collected 2016-02-17 | reverse complement strand
GGCCGCCTGAAGGCGGCCCCTACGTAAGTACTTTACCCTCCGGAGACCGGGGGGAGGAATGCGACTTCGTCGCCGTCGGCGACTGTCGCCGACATCCTCGCATAGTCGGCGTTTACTGCCACCGACATCGTCCGCTCGTACTCGCTGAGCGCCGGCATTTCATTGACCAGCACCCGCCACACTGATTGGACGGTGGCAGGGCCGGGCACGTCCCGAACGAGCTCGCCCGAGCCGGCAAGGTCACGCAATCGCGCGAACAGGCGGATAGTTATGCGCATGCGATCTTGTATGCCGTCTGGCGTGCGGCCTCGTCCTCGGGGTCGGCGGTTGCCCCCTCGAGCCAGACGTCGCCACCGGCAAAATGCTCGTGTTTCCAGATCGGCACGATCTGCTTCACGCGCTCGATGGTGTAGCGGCACCCGGCGAACGCATTCGACCGGTGTGCCGATGCGGCCACGATGATGATGCTGGCTTCGCCGATCTCGAGACGTCCGATGCGGTGGTGCACGCCCAGCCTCGTATCCGGCCACGCCTGGCGCGCCTCGTCGACGATGCGTACGAGCGTGCGAAGGGCAAGCGCTTCATACGCCTCATACACGAGGAACTCCACCCGCCGTCCCTGATTGTGGTCGCGCACGAGGCCGCTGAACGCTGCGATCGCCCCATCGCCAGACCCTGACGCGCACACTGCGGCGGTCAACGCCTGCAGGTCGAGCTCACCAGCGCCGATGGCCACCAGGGGCACTCCCATCCAATCCAGTATAGCCAGACGCCCGCTTCCTCTACTTTTCCCTTTATCCCTACTTTTCCACTTCTCCACGTCTCCACTTTTCCACTTCGAAGAAGTGGTTCATCGGACCGTGCCCCTGCCCCAGGTCGAGACCAGCCCGAATCGCGCCAGCGACGTATTCCTGCGCGCGCGGAATCGCCTCTCGCAGCGATCCTCCGAGCGCAAGCGTCGCGGTGATTGCTGACGCGAACGTGCAACCCGTGCCGTGGGTGTGACGGCCAGGCACACGCGCGTGTCGGAACTCCATGAACTCGCCGTCGCCGTACCACAAGTCGACGATGTCGTCGACGGGCAGATGGCCGCCTTTGATCACCACGTTCTTGGCACCCAGGGCCGCGATACGTTTGGCCGCCTGACGACGATCGTGGTCTGTGCGAATCATTACGCCGCTCAGGGTCTCCGCCTCAGGAATGTTCGGCGTCACGAGAAACGCGCCCTTCAGCAGTTCCGTCCTGATCGTCGCTGCAACGTCGTCGACGACCAGGCTGTCGCCACTCTTGGCGATCATCACGGGATCGACCACGAGCAGCGGCAGCTCGAGATCGCGGACAGCGGCTGCGACCGCCTCGACGATCGCAGCTGTGGCGAGCATCCCGGTCTTGACCGCGTGCACGCCGATATCGGCGGCAACGGCCTCGATCTGGGCGGTCACCAGATCGGCGGGCATGGCCTCGACCATCGTAACGCCCAGCGTGTTCTGCGCCGTGACGGCGGTGATCGCGCACGTGCCGTACACGCCGTGCGCGGCAAAGGTCTTGAGATCGGCCTGAATGCCAGCACCGGCGCCCGAATCGCTGCCCGCGATGGTGAGCGCCGTACGCATGACGATCGAGTGGCTAGGGGACTAGCGTTGAGGACGTCCGATCGCGTACCACACCGCCGGGACGAGCCCAGCCGCGATCGCGAGCTTGATGATGTCGGCGAAAAGGAACGGATAGAGCCCGGTCGAGAGCGCCGCACTGATGCCAATCGGGGAACCACCGCTCACGGTGCGCGCGAAGAGAGCAAGCCACGCGATGCCGAATGCGAAGATGATCACAAGGCCCGCAAGCATCGCGAGGAACGAGCCGACGTACTGGCGATCGAGACCGCGCTCGGCGAGCCAGCCGGCGACGAACGCCGCGAACGGATACGCCATCAGATACCCGCCGGTCGGCCCGAGCAGTCGGAGCGCGCCGGGCGGCAACGTCGCCGACGCCGCAAATACCGGGAGGCCCGCGATTCCCGCGGCGAGATAGAGAATCTGACTCGCCGATCCGAGCCGCGACCCGAGCGCCAGGCCGCCGATCAACACGACCATCGGCTGCAGCGTCAGCGGCACATCGGTGAACGGAAGGGGCGCGCTGATCTGCGCCGCGGCGGCCGTCAGCACTGTGAAGAACAGCACCGACGCGGCTGGCACCAGATAGGGAACACCGGCAATGTCGCGACGTGACGTCGCCGACGTGAGAACGTTGAGCAGTGTGGCCGAGTTCGTAGCTGACATCGCGCGCAGATTGTACTACCGAGCTTGACCCTGATTCCTACTGCCTGCCGCCCGGCCTGATTCCTGATTCCTGGTTCCGGCTGATTCCTGACTCCCGATCCCTGATTCCTTCTGCGTGTACGGAGCCAACACGAGCAAGTACTGATAAGGCAGGCTCTCCTGCGCGATCACCCGAAGGTTCGCCGCGCGGGCATCGGTTTCGACCGACTCGCGAGGCACACGTGCGTCTTCCGCCGGTCCCGGTCCACCACGGCCCGGCTTCCAGTTGACGATGCCGATCAGGCCGTTGGGTTTGAGCGCTTTGGCGAGGTTCCTGAGGAGCGCCACGCGATCGTTGATCTCAACTTCCTGATAGGAGTCGACAACGAGCGCGGCGTCGAGCGAGGCGGGCGCCATCTTCGGATCGCTGCCGGAACCGAGCTGGGTCTGCACGTTCTGCAGACCCTCGCGGCTCACGCGACGTTTGATCGCCTCGATCATGAGCCGCTCCACGTCCTGCGCGTAGACGATGCCGTTCGGTCCGACGCGTCGTGCGAGCCGGATCGTGAACCATCCGGCACCGGCACCGATGTCAGCGACCTTCGACCCTTCGGCGACGTGCAACGCGTCCATGATTTGATCGGGCTTCTGCCAGGCTGCGCGGTCCGGTGCTTCGAGGAGTCCGAGGTCGAGAGGCGAATAGAGTTTGCTGTGCCTCTGAGGCGCGAGCGCCTGGCCCTGTGCGTATACGAGTGGTACGCGTGTGCCCAGATACAGCGCGACGATGACGAGCGCAATCAGCGCAGCACGAAAAGTCATGGCTTTCCGACGATGCCTGGACGGGTCATGGCGTCGACCGAGAGTATGGCATCGAGCTGCCTGGCGTCGAGCAGTCCCTGCTCGAGCACGAGATCTCGAATCGATCGGCCTGTTCGTACTGACTCCTTGGCGAGCTCCGCAGTCTTCGCGTAACCGATATACGGGCTGAGAGCCGTGGCCATGGCCGTGCTGCGGTCGAGCAGTTCACGACTGCGCCTCGTATCGGCTTGGATGCCATCGACGGTCCGGGTGCGAAGCGTGTCCATTGCATTCTTCAGTATCGTCGACGCGTGCAATGCGTTCCAGGCGATGACCGGCATCATCACATTGAGTTCGAGCTGGCCGGCTTCGGTCGCCGCTGAGATCGTCGCGTCGCACCCGAGCACCTGGAAGCAGACCTGATTGACCATCTCGGGAATCGACGGATTGACCTTGCCCGGCATGATCGACGATCCGGGCTGGACGGCGGGGAGCGCGATCTCGCCGAGTCCCGCACGCGGTCCCATGCTCAACAGGCGCAGATCGCTGGCAATCTTCGACAGTTCCACGGCAAGTCGACGCATCGCTCCCGAGTAGGCGAGCACGTCGCCCATGCTTTGCGTCACGCGGAACCGGTTTGCGGCCGGCACCACGTCCAGGCCGGTCAATGTTCTGAGGTTCTTGACCGCGCGGGACGTGTAGTCGTCGCCGGCATTGAGGCCGGTGCCGACGGCGGTCGCGCCGAGATTGAGCTCCTTCAACTGATCGGCGGCGTGCATCACGTCGTCGGCGCCGCGCTCGAGACACGCGGCGTAGCCGCTGAACTCCTGACCCAGCGTGATCGGCACGGCATCCTGCAGATGTGTACGACCGACCTTCAGGACCGACTTGAAGGCGTCTGCCTTGTTCGTGAACGACGCGGCGAGGGCGCGCGCCGAATCGACCAGGCCCCTGTTCGTCAGGAGCAGCGCCACGCGCGTCGCGGTGGGGAACACGTCATTGGTGGACTGTCCCATGTTGACGTGATCGTTCGGATGCACGAGACGATACTCGCCGCGCGTGCCGCCAAGGAGCTCCGAGGCGCGGTTGGCCAGCACCTCGTTGGCGTTCATGTTGTGCGACGTGCCGGCGCCCGCCTGATAGACGTCGACCACGAAGTGCTCGCGCAGCGCGCCACCGAGGATTTCGTCGGCGGCACGCGTGATCGCGCCGCCGATCCGGGAGTCGAGCCGGCTGAGCGACATGTTCGCCTGGGCGGCGGCCTTCTTGACCAGAATCGTCGCCGTGATGAGGTCGGCCGACGCGCGCAGCCCGCTGATCGGAAAGTTCTCGACCGCCCGGGCCGTCTGGATGCCGTAGTACGCATCCGACGGTACCGCGTGCTCGCCTAACGGGTCGCGTTCGATGCGCATATGAAAATGGGGTCGGGAGTCATTTTCTCAGCATCCCTCTGAAAATGACTCCCGACCCCATTTTCATATACTGGAGAGATGCCGCAAGCCTTCTTTGACAGTGTTCTCGATCTGATCGTGCGCACCTCGACCGACTTGCCACCCGACGTCCGCGCCGCGATGAAAGTCGCGATGCAGCTGGAACAGACCGACACGCAGTCCTCGCAGGCGCTCTCGATCATCGCGCAGAATATCGACCTCGCGGCCGACTGCGAGGGCGCGATCTGTCAGGACACCGGCATGCCGACCTTCGAGGTGAAGACCCCCGTCGGCGCGAACCAGATCGTCATGAAGCAGCAGATCCGCGACGCGATTGCCGAAGCGACGCGACGCGGCAAGCTGCGCCCGAACTCGGTCGACTCGCTGACCGGTGAAAACTCCGGAAACAATCTCGGTCCCGGCACACCGATCGTCCACTTCGAGCAGTGGGACCGCGACGAGATTGAGGTGAAGCTGATTCTGAAGGGTGGCGGCTGCGAGAACATGAACGCGCAGTACTCACTCCCGATGGAGCTCCCAAACCTCGGGCGTGCCGATCGTTCGCTCGAGGGCGTGCGCAAGTGCATTCTGCACGCGGTATGGCAGGCGCAGGGCAAGGGGTGCGCGCCCGGTGCGATCGGCGTGTGCATCGGCGGCGATCGCACGTCGGGCTACGTCCACGCCAAGGAGCAGCTGTTCCGCACATTGGACGATGTGAATCCGGATGCGCGGCTCGCGGAGCTCGAAGCGTCGATCATGCGCGAGGTCAACGAGCTCGGCGTCGGCGCGATGGGTTTCGGAGGGCGCGTGTCGCTGATCGGCTGCAAGGTCGCCGCGCTGAACAGACTGCCGGCGAGCTTCTTCGTGTCCGTCGCATACGACTGTTGGGCCTACCGTCGTCTCGGCGTGATCCTCGACGCGAAGAGCGGAACGATCTCGCGCTGGTTGTACCGCGACGCGTCGAGCCCGGTCGTGCACATGGCCGACCAGTCAGGGTTCCCACGCACGGGGCGCGAAGTTGTTCTTCGTGCGCCGATCACCGAGGAGCAGGTGCGGTCACTCAAGGTCGGCGACGTCGTGCTGCTCTCGGGGCGCGCGTACACGGGCCGCGACGCGGTGCATCATCACTTGATGAAGCACGAGCCCCCGGTCGATCTGCGCGGCGGCGTGATCTATCACTGCGGTCCGGTCGTCGTCAAAGAGGGCGGTGGCTGGCGCGTGACCGCGGCAGGGCCCACGACGAGCATTCGCGAGGAGCCGTATCAGGCCGACGTGATCAAGCGTTACGGTGTGCGCGCGGTGATCGGAAAGGGCGGCATGGGAGGCAAGACCCTGGCCGCGCTCCGCGACGCCGGCGCTGTCTACCTCAACGCTATCGGGGGTGCGGCTCAGTTCTATGCGCGCACGATCACGAGCGTGGATGGGGTCTCACTCCTGGAGTTCGGAACCCCCGAGGCAATGTGGCACCTGACCGTGGATAATTTCCCGGCCATCGTCACCATGGATTCACACGGCCACAGCCTGCACAAGGATGTGGAGGAGGCCTCCGCCCGGGAGCTGGCGGTTCTCGGTAAGTAGCGGCCGGACAGTGGGATACGCTTCACGAGCACCACAAGCCCAGCTTGCCCGCGAGTCGGGCGGATCGTATAATTTCTGAAGGTTTCAGGAGCCGAAATCATCATGATCAATGTGTCCCCACTGGCAGCCACCAAGATCAACGAGCTGCTGGCAGAAGAGGGCAAGACCGGAAGCGGGCTGCGTGTGTTCGTCCAGGGCGGCGGTTGCTCGGGCTTCCAGTACGGACTGATGATCGAAGAAGGCGGGGGGACCGGCGATCAGGTCTACGAATCGAACGGTGTCCGGCTGTTCGTGGATCCGGTCAGCATCAGCTATCTGAAGGGCGCGGAAGTCGACTTCGTCGACACCGTCACTGGTGGCGGGTTCACGATCAAGAACCCGAACGCGACCTCGACGTGCGGATGCGGTTCCTCGTTTAGCGTTTAACCGTTCTCCCCGTTCAGGGTGATCGTGACGACTCTACCCGATCTGAGCAGGCTCAAGCCGGTCGGCAGCAAGCGCTCGAGCAAACGGGAGCAGATCGTCAACGTCTTCCTTCGACAAGAAGGACACCTCAGCGCCGACGATCTCGTCGATCTGATTCGACACGAGGATCATCGCATCAGCCGCGCGACCGTCTACCGCACGTTGCAGTGGATGGTCGACGCCGGCATCGCGCGCAAGGTCGACTTTGGCGAGGGGCGCTTCCGATTCGAGCACTCGTACCGACAGCCGCGCCATTTTCATCTGATCTGCAAGACCTGTCACCGATCGTTCGAGTTTCTCAGCTCGGACATCGAAGGACTGGTCGAAGAAGTGGCGGCCGCGCGCAACTTCACGGCGTCACAAAGCGTCGTGCAGATCTACGGCACGTGTGAGGCCTGCCGGACCGGGCGCAGCTCGGCGCTCGAGGGCGGCCATACCGATCTGGTCTTTGCGCGCGACGCGCTGCGCATCGCCATTGCTACCGAGCGCAGCGGGCTCGAGTTCTACACCCGCGCGGCACGTCTGACACGCGACGCGCGCGGCCGCAAGGTCTTTCAGGATCTCGCGCTCGAAGAGAAAGAGCATCTCGGCAAGCTCGAGGCGAGATACGCGGAGCTGCTGCAGCGCGATCCGCAGCTCGAGTCGCGTCCGACGTTCCTCTTCTTCAAGGGCGCCGCCAACGGCCTCTTCGCCGAAGGCGCCGAGCGTCTCGCGCGTGGCGTCGACGATCAGCAGGCGCTGATGATCGGCATCCGCTGCGAGCGCGGCTCTCATCGCTTCTTCAAGAAGTACGGCGAGCGGTTCGAGGATTCAGAAGGCAAGCAGATTTTCCTCGAGTTTGCCGACGAAGAGCGCGATCACCTCGATTTGTTGCTTCGCGAATACCAGGCGCTCGTCAAGCGCCAGGGTCGCACGCGCCGACGATCGCGCGCGGCGTCTACTCCGGCCGCCGCGCGCGCCAACGCACGCTGAGGTCCGGCCCAGCCGGACGCGACAGCCCTGACCGATCTCCACCTCCACACCACCGCCTCCGACGGGCGCTCGAGTCCATCCGAGCTGGTCGATGAAGCCATACGCGTCGGGCTCACGGTCATCGCCGCTACCGATCACGACACCGTCGCAGCCGTGGACGAGGTGCGCCGGCTCGCCGGCGAGCGCGGCATCGAGGCGGTCCCGGGCATTGAAGTGACAGCGGTCGAAGACGGTCGCGATGTCCACGTCCTTGGGTACTTTCTCGATCCGACTGATCAGACATTCGGCGCGTTTCTCACCACGCAACGTGCAGCGCGCGTGGCCCGGGTGTTCGCCATCGCCGAACGCCTCGCCGCGCTCGGTGTGCCAACGGATCTTCAGCCTTTGCTCGCAGCGGGACACGAGCGCGCGAACCGCTCGATCGGACGCCCTCAGATCGCGCGCGCCATGGTCGCCGCCGGCCACGTCGCCAATACCCAGGAGGCCTTCGATAGATGGCTGGCTCGCGATCGCCCCGCGTTCGTTCCGAGAACCGGCCCCTCCCCTGAGCACGTCATCGACGCGATTCATCGGGCCGGAGGTCTCGCGTCGCTCGCGCATCCGGGCCGCACGCAGATCGACGCGCGCATTCCGGCGCTCGCGCGAGCAGGCCTCGATGCGATCGAGGTCTACCATTCGGATCATGATGCCGCCGCGATCGAACGCTATCGCCTCGTGGCGCAGGATCTCGCGCTCCTGGCGACGGGCGGGTCCGACTATCACGGCGAGCCCGGTCACGGCGTGCGTCCCGGGGACGCGACGCTTCCTCACGACGAGTGGAAGCGCCTGAACGCCGCGCGGCATCGACATGCCGTCGCGTGACGTCGTGGTTTCTCTGCGACGAGTCGTCAAGGACTACAGCGGCCTGAGACCGCTCCGCGTCGATGCGCTCGACGTGCACGAGGGACAGGTCGTCGCCGTCGTCGGCGTCGATCAGATGATGGCGGAGGTCCTCGTCGATCTGATCACCGCCGCGATCGCTCCCGATACGGGAGATGTGATCGTCTTCGGACAGTCCACGAAGGAGATCGGCGACCGTGACGCGTGGCTCACGACGCTGGATCAGTTTGGCCTGCTCACCGAGCGCGCCGTGCTGCTCGAGCAGCTCACAGTGGAGCAGAACCTCGCGCTGCCGTTCTCGCTCGCGCTCGACGAGCTGTCGACCGAGGTGCGCCAACGTGTGCAGAAACTGGCCGTGGAGATCGGTCTCGAGCAGAGCCTCGCGGCTCGGACCGCGAGTTTGTCGGCGGCCTCACGGCTCCGCGTGCGGCTCGGACGGGCCTTGGCGCTGGCCCCGCGGGTGCTGTTGGCCGAGCACCCGAATGCCACGTTGACCGACGCGGAGCAGGCCAGTTTTGCGGCCGACTTCTCCCAGATTGCCAAAACACGGGGGGCAGCCAGTGTGGTGTTGACCGCGAGTCGCACTTTTGCCCGCGCGGTCGCGGACGACGTGTTTGTACTTCAACCGGCGACGGGCGTACTAACGCCGTCCTCGGGATGGCGCCGCTGGTTCACGTAAACTCGGGAAAACTCGGGAAGGTTTGGGGGCCGCGGCGAACGAGTGACTCCGGCCCCACCGGGGGCCGGCCGACGGACGCGATTCAGTTTTCGATCAGTCGGACTTCCCCGGCGCGTGGACCTTTCGTCGATTCCTCGGACGAGAACTCCACTCGCTGTCCTTCGCGCAGCAATTCAAAGACCGCCTGGCGGACTGCGCTGCGATGGAAGAAGTGCTCGATGCCCCCCTCATCCCGGATGAACCCGAAACCCTTGTCGATGAGGAGGCGTGCGATTGTCCCGGTCGGCATAGCCGTGCCCTCCGATGCGAACGAAGCTGCGCCAGTGTAGGGAAGTCCCAACTCGGAAGTCAAGCACCCCAAACCCTTTGCGCCGCCGTGGTTTGCGGCCTGCTCGACGGCGCTCAGAGCACCGTGGGAGCGCTCCGGGGTGGTGGCTTGGGTGGTCCACGTTACGATCGACCGTGCTCACGGGAATCATTCTTGCCGCTGGCGACTCTACCCGAATGGGTAGTCCAAAAGCACTACTCACCACATTCGATGACCGGATCTTCGTCGCGCGCATTGTTCGAACATGGCACGCGGCTGATGTACACGACATCGTTGTTGTGACCGGTCGAGATCACGATGCGATCGCGGCCGGGCTTGCTCGCGACGCGCCGACCCCGTTTCCTCTGATCGTGCAGAACGTGGATCCGTCGCGAGGCCAGCTGTCGTCGCTGCTCGTCGGCTTCGATGCCGTCGTACGCGACTCGACCACTGGCGTGTTGATGACGCTCGTCGATGTTCCGCTTGCTCGTGATGAGACGGTGCGCGCCGTGATCGAGGCATGGCGTCGATCGCGCGCGCTGATCGTCCGCCCCGCGATCGGCGATCGTCACGGGCACCCCGTGCTGTTCGATCGCGCAGTGTTCGAGGAATTGCGGGACGCGCCCGCGAACGTGGGCGCAAAGGCCGTCGTCCGCGCGCATGAGCATGAGATTGTGAACGTGCAGGTGTCGGACGAGGGATGTGTCGTCGACATCGACACACCCCTCGACTACGAACGCTATCTGAAGAGGAACCTCACTCCGCCCCAGAACTGATAGTTGACGTCGGGATCGCTCAAGCGATCGAAGAACTGACGCCACTCGATGCTGAACTGCAGTTGGGGCTCCCTGGCACCGCCCACGATCGGGAAGTGAGCGGTCCCCAACCACGCCAGCGTGACGGTGTCGTGATTCGAGTGGTTGAAGTCCCACAACGACACGCCGGTCCCGAGCTGCATGCCCCGGCCGCGCACGAACCTGTATCCAACCTCACCGTCGACGAAACCGCTGGAACGATCGCTTTCATCGACGTTGAACGCCCAGCCGATCGCGGGCGCGAAGTACACGCCTTGATTGCCGAACTGGACGCCGCCCTTGATCCCGACCAGCTTGTTGCCGAACGATGGCACCCAGTTGTCCGGATTGATACGACCGAGTCCGGCCGGATCGTTGGTGTCGTACTGCCGCTGCTGCTTGCCGAAGTACCCGCCGATGAAGGGACGGATGCGAAGCGCTGCTTCTTCAGCCGCCAGTCGATCCGCTTCGGCCTTGGCTTCGGCAGCCTTGCGCGCTTCTTCAGCCTTGCGTTCGGCCTCGGCCCGGGCCGCTTCTTCGGCCCTGCGCGCTTCTTCAGCCCTCCGCTCCTCATCAGCCTTCGCCGCTGCCGCTCGCTTGGCTTCTTCGGCTTTGCGCGCGGCGTCTTCTTGAGCCTTCTTCGCCGCCTCCGCTGCTGCGGCCGCCTTCTTGGCTTCCTCGGCGCGACGTGCGGCTTCACGGCTCGGTTCGCGCGAGAGCAGCGAGAGGTTGCCGCAGATCTTCGGCACGAAGAACGTATAGGTGCCGACGAGATCGTCGACGACGAACTGGAATCCTTCGAGCGGCTTCTTCCCGTCCCATCGCACCGGGCCAGTGATGTCAGGTTGTTTCCCATCACGGCGGAGCGCCATCCACTGCAGCTCAGCACCGGAGGGCAGTGTCGTTTCCATCACCGTACCGTCGGTGAGCGCCTTGAGGACTTCACCTCGCGTCGAGCTGAGCCCCGCTTTGTCGAGCACGGTCCCGATGTCGGTCTGAATGCGCGGTGCCGACATCGTCTTCTTCAACGCGTCGATGGTGTTGACCGGTGCGGTGAATCGGGTCGGGCCTCCGAGACTCCGCAGCGACTGCACCTTCGGCGACGCCTGTTGCGCCGACGCTGTCATCGTCAGCGCCGCACACACGAACGCCACGAAGCCTGCGGCGAGCAGGCCACGGATGCACACACGTGAACTCATGGTCGAATTCCTCGAAAGGGAGTGGCGATGCATAGCTTCACAGAATCAACAAGAAACCCTCGTGTTTCCTACCGTACCGTGACGACGCGGACGACCAGGGGATTGGTTGCGGCTGCCGTCAGCCAGGATCGACCGTGTCGCCTGCCTGCATCACCGCTCTCAACTCGCCGGTGAGTTCCTCGGAGAGTTGAGGCCGGCCGTGGAACGCCGCCGGCGTGTTGTGCAGGAGCGCGACCTTGGGGACACCGTCATCGAGCACGACGACCACGCTCTGTACCGCGTTGACCGCGGGGTTCAAGTCGTGCTGTCCTGGCGCGATCATGCCGACGACAGCACGGAGCAGCGTGACGTGTGCATCGAGTGGTGTGACCGCGCGGATCTTCGCGACGTACGAAGCCGTGGGATGGTTCGCGAAGATCGTGCGCAGCTCCGAGGCGGTCTCCGTGCGGCCATGCATCTGAGACCCGTCGAAGCCGATCACATTGCAGTCTTGGGTGAACAGATCCGCGAAGCCATCGGCGTCGCGTCGGTTCCATGCCTCGATCACGCGTGTGTAGAGCGGTACGACTTGTTGGGACGACAGACAATCTGCAGCGGCCATCGTGACGTCTCGAAGTTGATCTCAATCATACCGGGTCTCGAGCCACTGTTCGAATGTGATCGCATAGAGAAACGACGTGCACCACATCTCTTTCGCGAACTTGTGCCGGTCGAGTGTGGCCTCACGGCGCAGCCCAGCCTTCTCGAGGACGCGCGCCGATGCATGATTTGCGACGTCGCACGTCGCAAAGATGCGCTTGACGCCGAGCTCATCGAACCCGGCGCGCACCAGCGCGCGCGCAGCCTCGGTCGCGTAGCCGCGTCCCCAGACCTCCCGCGACAACATGAAGCCGAGGTCAGCCTCATCCGAGTGTTCTAATGTGAGATCGCATGCACCGACGAGCCGATCCTCGGCAGTCTCGACAATCGCCAGCTCCCAGACTCGACGGGGCGTGCTCACCTGGGTGGCGAGCACGCGCTCGAGGTAGGCGCGGGTGTCTTCCTCGGAACGAGGCCCGTAGAACATGTATCGGGTCACGTCGGGATCGGAGGCGTAGGCGTGAACCGCCTCGAAGTCGGCGGCGTACATGTCGCGCAGCGTCAACCGGCTCGTGTGACGAGGCAGGGCGATCGTTCCGCGCTGCACCCGGCTCGACAGTGATTTCGACATGAACACGCACGGCATCGATCGCCCCGACCACAGACGATGAACCCCACGGCCGACGTCGTCGAAGCCGTGGCGTTTGTAGAAGTCCACGGCTGCCAGCGAGGCGTCTATCCGCAAGCCCGCCGCGCCGCTCGCGATCGCGTGATCCTCCGCCGCGCGGAAGAGCGCCGATCCGACGCCGCGGCGGGCGACCGAGCCGCGGACGTACACGCCCACCCGGTGCTGCGTTCCGTCGACGGAGTGCGACGCGAAGCCGAGCACCGTACGCGCGGAATCGCGTCCGTCGATCGCGATGAAAAAGACCTCGCCCCGTTTCATCGCCCGAAGGTACAACCCGGCCTGGACGCGTGCGCCCCAGTCGCGCACGATTGCGTCGTCGTAATAGCCGGGACCGATGGAGCGAATGGAATCGAGGTGCGCCGCCGCGATCGCTTCTGAATCGGACGCGTCCGCACGACGGATTTCGAATGAAAACAAGTGATTCATGACGCAGTACAGGAGGGCATCAATAGGATACGATTCACGCGCACCCAATCATGCCTATGCGCATCTCAGTCCTGACGCTTGTCGCGCTCACGCTGGCCGCACCCGTCTGGGCGCAGGGCCACGGCTATATGCCCGCCGACATCGAAAACGGCGGACTGCTGTATCAAGCCAATTGCACCGCATGCCACGGTCCCGATGGGGACGGCGTGCCCGGCATCAACCTCGGCAATGGCAAGTTCCGACGCGGGACCAGCGACGACGAGATCGCAAAGATCATTCTCGGAGGTGTTCCGGGAACCGCGATGCCGCCCAACAGCTTTTCCGAGAGTCAGGCGGGGACGATCGTGGCCTACCTCCGTTCGCTCGCGACCTCTCCTGCGGGCGGCCCGACCATCCCTGGCGACACGCGTCGGGGACGGACGCTGTTCGAGGGCAAAGGACGGTGTGTGTCGTGCCATAGCGTCGCCGGCATCGGCGGGCGCACGGGCCCGTCGTTGACCGAGATCGGCTCATCACGACGCGCCGGCGACCTGCAGCGTGCGCTGCTCGACCCGAGTGCAGACATCCGATCCGACAGTCGCCAGGTCCGCGCCGTCATGCGCGACGGAGCGACCATCACCGGGCGGCTGTTGAATCAGGACACCTACACGCTCCAGTTGATGGATTCGAGCGGACGCCTGCGGCTTCTCGACAAGGCGACGTTGAAAGAGATCACCATTCTCAAGGAATCGCCGATGCCGTCGTATAAGGACACGCTCGACGCACAGGAACTGGCCGACGTGGTTGCGTATCTCCGCTCCTTGCGGGGCCGGCCATGACGCGCCTTCGCCATGTGACGAAACCGCAGTGGCTGCGGCGAGGCAGGCTTCTGCACGTGATCGTTGCGTGTGGCGTATTGGTCGTCGTCGGAACCACGGCGCTGCGGGCGCAGGTGACGTTCGATCGGATTCTTCGCGGCGACACCGACAAGCAGGACTGGCTCACCTATTCAGGAAGCCCGACTGGCCAGCGGCACAGCCCGCTCACGCAGATCACGCCGGACAACGTCAAGAACCTCGAGCTCCAGTGGGTGTTCCAGGTGCGCTCGCTCGAGAAGTTCGAGGCCACGCCGCTCGTCGTCGACGGTGTGATGTACACCGTTCAAGCTCCCAATGATGTGATTGCGCTCGACGCGGCGACCGGCCGTGTGTTCTGGGTGTACCCGTATATACCGTCGCCGCTGTCGCGTCTGTGCTGCGGGAGAGTCAATCGCGGGCTGGCGATTCTCGAAAACACGCTCTACATGGCGACGATCGATGGACATCTGCTCGCCATCGATGCAAAGACCGGCGGCCTCGTGTGGAATGTCACGGTCAGCGGCGCGAGAGCCGAAGCCGGCTACTCGTTCACCACCGCGCCTTTGATCGTCAAGGACAAAGTCATCATCGGCACCGCCGGCGGCGAGTACGGGATTCGCGGGTTCCTCGCGGCCTTCGACGCAAAGACCGGTCGTGAGGCCTGGCGCTTCCACACGATCGCGGGACCTGGCGAGAAGGGCACCGAGACGTGGGCAGGCGAGTCCTGGAAGATCGGCGGCGGATCGATCTGGGTCACCGGGACGTACGACCGCGATCTGAATCTCACCTACTGGGGCATCGGCAATCCCGGGCCTGACTGGAACGGCGACGTGCGCGCTGGTGACAACCTGTACAGCGATTCGGTCGTGGCGCTCGACGTCGATACCGGCCAGTTGAAGTGGCACTTCCAGTTCACGCCACACGACGTGTACGACTACGACTCGGTGCAGGTGCCGGTGCTCGCGGATATCAGCTGGCAGGACTCGATGCGCAAGGTGATGCTGTTCGCCAATCGCAACGGGCTCTTCTATGTGCTGGATCGAACGACGGGTCAGTTCCTGCTCGGGAAACCGTTCACCAAGGTGACGTGGAACAGCGGCCTCGACGACAAGGGAAGGCCGCAGAACATGGTGCCGCTCACCGAGGACGGCGTGCTCGTGTACCCCGGCGTCCAAGGGGCCACGAACTGGTATTCGCCTTCGTTCAGTCCACGAACGGGGTTGTTCTACGTCCCCACCTGGGTCAACACCTATTCGACGTTCACCAAGCGTCCGGTCGAATACAAGGAAGGGCAGCGATACACCGGGGCGCTTCCAGCGATGCCGATTCGCCTGCTCACGCCCGGCCCGGCAATCAACCGTCGCCGCCCGGAAGAAGGCTCTGGCGCCATTCAAGCCATCGATCCGAAAACGGGCGTCAAGAAGTGGGAGTACGCGATGAGCGACGTCGTCGACGCCGGCGTGCTCACCACAGCGTCCGACGTCGTGTTCTCGGGCGGACGCGAAGGCTACGTGTTCGCGCTGGATGCGCGCACCGGCACAATGCTGTGGAAGGCCAACGTGGGCGGACCGGCTTCGAACGGGCCGATGACGTATGCCGTGGGAGGCCGTCAATACGTGGCGTTTGCCGCGGGAAATGCGATGTTTGTGTACGCGCTGAAACAATAGCGCGAAGCAAGACCGGTTCAGCTATCGCGGCAGTCCAGCCCGTATCCGTCTGTTGTCTTCGAGGAACGGCTCGAGCGCTTTGGGGTCTTTGGCAAACGACTCGCGCAGTACCGCGAGCGCGCGCTCTGAGTAATCGAGTGCGAGTACCGTCTTGCCCTGCTCCGAGAGGATGATGGCGCGGTTGTTCAGTGCCGCGCCGTAGTGTATGTCGCGGGTTCCGACGGTCTTCTCGAAGATCTCGAGCGCGCGATCGCTGGCGGCTTCGGACTCTGCCCACTGTTCCTGTGCGCGCCTGATCATCGCGACGTTGTCGTAAACGATACCGAGGTACGCGCCGAGGTCGCTGAATTGACCGGCGAGCGAGATGACGACGTTGTATTCGAGCACGGCGCCGTCAAGATCGTCGAGCTGGCGCATCAGCGAGGCGAGATCGAAATGTGCGCCGATGCGTTGAGCCAGCGAATACCCCTCCGACAATTCCACCACGCGCCTGGCGATCGGCAGGGCGTCGGTCCATCGACCGGCGTCGAGCAATTGACGGAGTTCACGCTGACGCGCGCGCAGGTCCGCGGACTCCGCGGTGACCGCCTGCGTTCCCGTCGATGGCGGGGCAGCGTCCTGCGCCGATGCTTCGACCGACAGCGCGAGGCCGATGAGCGCGAACGATGCCGCGTGGCGGAAGGCCCGGACGGTCATGAATCGGTTCGGCGAACAGTGCTCATTCTCGCACGCGGAGGCCGACCACTTTCGCTCGCCGCACACGCTGCGGTGGTCCGCCGCAGCCGTGGCAAAGGCGAAGGCCTCCGCTCCGACGTCTTCAGCGGAGCGACCACCGCTAGGACGCGGGTCTGCCATGGTCGACCGGCACAGAGTATTGGATGACCCTGGTCGCGCCTCGTTGCGCGCACGCCGTGACGATCAGATTGCCGGCGATCGAGACATCGCTGAACCAGCAATCCTCCCGCATCGGAGCGAGCATTCGTATCGTGGCGGAATCGAGATCGATGAGGGACAGGTTGCCGTCGACCCTGGCGCTCAACAGACTGCGTGTGTATTGACGGACGTGCCCGAACCTGCCTCGTGTCTGACCCACGGGACGCAGGCCGCTGATCGCCGAGTCGAGCCGCCAGATGCGAGACCATCTTCCGTCGAACGAGAGGCAGACGAAGCTGTCGATGCCCATCGGCGGTGAGAGACAGTCGAGAGTCAGTCTCGACGTCACGATGTCTGCGGAACCCTCGGCGCTCGCCCGCAACAGCGTCGTCTGCCGCGAACCGATTCCGAGCAGGGGGCTCGGCGGTGGAGTGTCCAACATAGTCGCCAGGCCAAGTGCGACAGCTCCTTCCGCGATGCGTGGGGGCGCGACAGACGCGCGGCGATCGGCGGCGATCGTCCAGTGTGTTTCGGCGACGTCGTCGCTACCCACGTGACCCTCGATCCGTGTGAACCCGTTCCCATGTCGGGCGAGCACGCGCCATCGTCCGGATGCATCGGTCTGCAGCAGTGACGCGTTGACGGCAAGCGATCGCGTCCACAAGACCTGGCCGGTGCGCGCATCATCCGCGTGCAGCCGGCTGGTGCCGTGGCCGCGATCGAGTACCAGCACCCGCTCATCGTCGATGGGGGAGGC
>Ga0126377_10001122_pt1 | contig 17184 bp, 13 predicted proteins | sample PanSoiMetPlot_22_FD_92647 | JGI IMG/M metagenome (GOLD analysis project Ga0126377, IMG submission 92647) | Tropical forest soil microbial communities from Panama - MetaG Plot_22 | ecosystem: Environmental > Terrestrial > Soil > Tropical forest > Bulk soil | place: Panama | collected 2016-02-17 | reverse complement strand
GTCGAACGCCATCACCACGACGGCCGCTCCGTAGCGCCGCACGAGGGCCGCCTTTCGGAGAAACTCCTCTTCGCCTTCCTTCAGGCTGATCGAGTTCACGACGCCCTTGCCTTGCACGCACTTCAGCCCGGCAACGATGACGGACCATTTGGAGCTGTCGATCATCACCGGGACGCGCGCGATTTCAGGCTCGGTCGCGATGTAGTTCAGGAACTCCGTCATCGCATGCTCGGAATCGAGCATGCCCTCGTCCATGTTGACGTCGATCAGGTTGGCGCCGCCCCGTACCTGGTCGAGCGCGACGGCGGTCGCCTCCGCGTAGTTGCCGCTGCGGATCAATCGCGCGAAACGCGCCGAGCCGGTCACGTTCGTGCGCTCTCCGATCATCTGGAAATTCGAATCCGGACGAATCGTGAGCGTCTCGAGCCCGGCGAGCTGTGTGTGTCGATGAGCGGCGTCGCCCGACGGCGGCCGGACGCGGGGAGGCAGATCGTCCACGCCTTTTGCGATCGCGGCAACGTGGTCGGGCGTCGTTCCGCAGCAGCCACCGACGATATTGACGAATCCACTGGTCGCGAACTCACGGAGGTACGAACCGGTCTGGCCGGCCTGCTCGTCGTACTGGCCGAACGCGTTTGGCAGTCCGGCGTTCGGGTAGCAGCTGACATAGCACTCCGCGACGCGGGCGAGTTCTGCGAGATACGGACGCATATCGCGGGCGCCGAGCGCGCAGTTGATGCCGACGCTGAACGGTTTCGAATGCGCGATCGAGACCCAGAACGCGTCGATCGTCTGCCCGGCAAGGGTTCTGCCGCTACGGTCCGTGATGGTCACCGAGACCATCAGCGGGAGCCGGTGTTCATCGCGCGTGCCGCGCTCCTCGTAAATCTCTTCGAGCGCGACGATGCCGGCTTTGACGTTCAAGGTATCGACGATGGTTTCGAAGAGCAGCAGATCGCAGCCTCCGTCGATCAAACCAAGCAGTTGCTCCTTGAACGCCGCCTTCAGCTGGTCGAACGTGATGTTGCGGAACGACGGGTTGTTGACGTCCGGCGAGATCGAAAGGATCCGGTTCGTCGGGCCCATCGAACCAGCCACGAAGCGGGGCCGGTCAGGAGTCCTGGCCGTCCATTCGTCGGCAGCCGCCCGCGCGAGCTGCGCGCCCGCGACGTTCAGCTCATAGACAATCGATTCCAGCGCGTAGTCGGACTGCGCGATGGACGTGCCGCTGAACGTGCAGGTCTCGATGATGTCGGCGCCGGCCGCGAGGTACTGATCGTGGATGCCGCGGATGATGTCGGGCCGCGTCAGCACGAGCACGTCGTTGTTGCCTCTGAGGTCGCGGGGGTGCTCCTTGAACCGCTCCCCGCGGAAGTCGGCTTCCGTCAGCTTGTGCCGCTGAATCATCGTCCCCATCGCGCCATCGAGGACGAGAATCCGGCGGGACAGGAGCTTTTCAAGCGTGTGCGTCGCGTTTGCGCGTTCTGCTGCCTGCATGTGGTTTGGTTCCGGAAGCAATCAACACCGTAAAAGGATCACCCGCCTTGCGCGCACCCACGCCAGCTTTTGCGCCGGCCAGGCCCGCGGCGGTCATCATCTTCTTCAGTTCGTCGTCGTCGAATCCGAGCCGCCTGTCGCCAAGTTTCGCCCGCACCCATTCCTCGTCGTGGGCACGCAGGTCGAGGATGAGCACGCGGCCGCCCGGTACGGCTACGCGAACGGCTTCGCCGAGCGCACGGGCCGGATCATGCGCATGATGAAGCGCCTGCGAAAGCATCACGACGTCGACCGAATCGGTTGGAATCGGAAGCTTCTCGAGCTCCCCTTTCTTCCAGACGACGTTGGAGACGTTCCGCCGGCGCGCGAGCGCGCGGGCCCGGGCCAGCACGCTTTCCGATCGATCGACAGCGATGACCTGTGATGCCCAGCGCGCCGCCTCGATAGTCAGATAGCCCTCGCCGCAGCCCACATCCGCGACGCGCAACGGCGGCAGCAGCAGGCCGAGCGCTCTCGACCACGCGGCCCAGCTGCGCCCGGGTACGAGCTGACGCGCGTCACGCGTATCCGGCCCTGTATGCGCGTCGAAGTTCTCCTTGCGAACCCGCAGCACCTCCTGCAGGCGGGCATCGTCGGCGCGAACGACCGCGTCACTGGCGGCGTCTTCGAACTGCCGCCTGAGCGCGTCGGCAAGGGGGCCCGGTACTGGCGCGGCACGGTAATAGCTGAATCCGCCGTCCCGTTCCTCGGCAACCAGCCCTGCATCCTTCAACAGGCCGAGGTGCCGTGAGACGCCGGACTGGGCGAGGCCGAGCACGCCGGTCAACTCCGTGACGTTCAGGCGTTCGGCCGACAACACGCGCAGGAGGCGCAGCCGGGCCTCGTCGCCGAGCAGCCGATAGAGCGACGAGGCCTCCTTCACATCTATAAATCTACATGTATTGATTCGATTCTACAAGACAGGTGTCGCTCGAGATCATTCCAGCTGATCGATCGACTTCGGCCAGTCATCCTTCAGAAGACGCGAGAGCGACCGGTCGGCCAGCAGGCGGCCGCCGGTCTGGCAGACCGCGCAGTAGTTGCATTCGTTGTCCGCGTAGACAATCCGCTGGACTGGCGCACCACAGACGGGGCACGGCTTCTTGAAGCGGCCGTGCACCGCCATCTCGTCATGGAATGCGGTGACCTTCTCAGGAAAGCCATCGCCGGTTGCTGCACGGAGGCGCGCCGTCCATTCTCGAAGTGTCGCGCGCGTCGCCTCGTAGAGACGGCCGATCTCGGCGTCGCTGAGCGACCGTGTCAGCTTCAGAGGCGACAGCCGGGCAGCGTGAAGAATCTCGTCCGAATACGCGTTTCCGATCCCGCTGAAGAGATGCGGATCGGTAAGGCTCCTCTTCACGGTGTGGTTTTCGCGCACGAGCGCCCCGCGGAAATCGTCCAGCGAAGCCTCGAGCGCCTCGATACCGCCCGGGTTCAACGCGTGCAGAGGCTCCTCGCCGCGCACGACCTGGATGGAAGCGCGCTTCTTGGAGCTGGCTTCGGTGAAATACATCGTGCCGCTCGGAAACGTGAATGATGCCAGCAGCAGCTTCGAGCCGATCCCCAGCTTTTCGCCGGGCGCCCTCCAGCGCAAGCGACCGGCGATCATGAGATGGATGACGATGAACAGCGGCGGATCGGCGGGCGTTTCCTTTTCGAACTCGAGGACGATGCGCTTGCCGACACGACGGACGGTACTGACGCGGCGGCCGAACACGGCGTCGAGAGCGGGATCCACCGATCGAAGAACGAACGGGCTGAAGAGAGTAATTCTCTCGAGAGATTGGCCGACGACGTGGCGCGTCAACGCCTCGAGGTAGATCGTGACGTCGGGCAGCTCCGGCACGCCCCGACGATACCGCGAGTGCTACTGCTTCAACCAGTCAGCGATTTGTTCGCGCGTCCAGTGGTGATCGTCGTTCAGATGAAGGATGATCGCGTTCAGCGGCAATCGCTTCTCGCACCCGACGGGGCATCGGCGGCGCACGTTTTCGAGGCAGTCGAAGATGCGTTCGAGCCGCGGCCGGATGGCGTGCGCATCCTCGGGCAGTGAATACGCTCCTTCGTAGGCCGCACCGAGCGCGCAGGAGCCGCCGTGATCGTCGAAGTACTCGCCGAACGCCTGGCTCGGTCGCCGCTTCGCTCCCGCAACAATCGCAGCGGCAAGTTCGAGCTGGTCTTCGCGGGGGACCTGATGCATCGGTATCTCCGTCGTTGCCCAGATTTTACGCCTCCCGGCGCAGGTACGCATCTGTTCGGAACCGGACGGGTTTCCCGGTGGCGCGACGCATGCAATCCCGCTAATCTTGTCAGCCGGCGGCCGGTGTTGGCCGGCTTACGTCTTAACGCTATGCGTCTGACAGTCCTGTTGTTTGCGGCGATTCTCGCTGCGGGTGCCGTACAGGCACAGACGGTTCAGTCCGGCCAGACGCCGGCCCGGATGGAGCCCGCAGCAGGCCCGGACGTTCGCTTCAACCTTCCCGTGTCAGTCGAGCGTATCCGAGAGGCACTCGAGCGGCCGTCGCTCGTCTCGCTCCGAACAGTAGACGAGCGCCCGACGTTCAGCATGCTGATCCTCGAAAAACGGCGAATCGACGACTTGCTGGCAACACTGGACTTCAAGACTACGCGCGCCTCTCCGGGCGGTCTCTACTGGGACGAACTGCAACGCGTGACGTGGCCGTCAGTCGACAACCCGCTCGTTCAGCCGTATGCGCCGTTCTCCGGCGGCGAGATCATTACGCTCACGATTGAAAACGTGATCGGCAAGCTCGGCGCAGGGAAGCTGATGAACGCCATCAGTAACGCAGCGAAGAATCGGGCCCAGGCAGCGGCGCGCGACGAAGTGGCGCAGGCAATCCAGGACTACTGCGCGGCGCAGCCCAACGGTGGCGCCGGCATCCAGATTTGCGCCCCGGCTTCGACCATCCGGTAGCTTCATCCCAAGAACCTGAGCTAGAGCACTACGCCTTCCCAACGTCGCCGCTTGACTTCCCCGCGTCCGGTCTATATCCTTGCATCCGGCTTTACGGATGAATGCCAGAGCGCCTGTCATACTCGACCGGATGGCGTCCCTCGCGGACACCACGCGAAGCAGAATTCTGCTGCTGCTCGATCGCCACGAGCTGACGGTCGGCGAGTTGTGCGGCATCACGCAGTTGCCGCAGTCGACGGTCAGCCGCCACCTGAAAGCACTGGCCGACGCGGGTTGGGTCACCGCGCGGGCAGAAGGCACCAGCAATCTCTACACGATGACCAGGGACGATCTCGATGCGTCCGCGCGGAAGCTCTGGCAGATTGTTCGGGAGCAGGTGAGCGCGTCATCGTCTGCGGCGCAGGACCAGCGGCGCCTGGCCAGCGTGCTGGCGGAGCGGCGCACGAAATCGCAGGAGTTTTTCTCATCGTCCGCGGGACAGTGGGACCGGCTGCGCGACGAGATGTTCGGCGACCGCTTCCATCTGGGCGCGCTTGGCGCCTTCGCCGATCCGTCATGGACCGTCGGGGATCTGGGATGCGGCACTGGCCAGGTGAGTGCCGCGCTCGCGCCGTTCGTCGCGCGCGTCATCGCGATCGACGGCTCAGCGGCGATGCTGCAGTCGGCGAGGCGGCGCCTTCAGGCGTTCGACAACGTCGAGCTGCGCCGCGGCGATCTCGAAGAGCTGCCCGTCGACGACGCGCGGCTGGACGCGGCAATGCTGACGCTGGTACTGCACCACGTTCCCGAGCCGGACAAAGCGCTTGTGGAAGTCGCGCGCGTCGTCAAACCGGGAGGACGCATCGTCCTCGTCGACATGCTGCCGCACGACCGGGACAATTACCGACAGCAAATGGGTCATGTGTGGCTGGGGTTCTCCGACGAGCACGTCCGCGCTCTGCTCGCCGGCGCCGGCTTCGACGATGTGCGGGTCGTCGCGATACCTCCAGATCCGAAGGCAAAGGGACCGGCGCTGTTCGTGGCTGCCGGCGTACGAAAGCATTCGTAACCGTTTCGAAGGAGAGACGAGATGGCGTCAGTTCTCGAGAAAGTTCACCCGTTCGCCGCCGCGAAGGCCGCCGGCCGTGAGCCGTACAAGGTCAAGAACCTGGCCGAAGCCGATTTCGGTCGCAAGGAAATCCGCCTCGCCGAACAGGAAATGCCGGGCTTGATGGCGCTCCGCAAGCAGCACGGCGCGAAGAAGCCGCTCGCGGGCGCGCGCGTCATGGGCTCGCTGCACATGACGATTCAGACCGCGGTGCTCATCGAGACGCTGGCCGAGCTCGGCGCGGACGTCCGCTGGGTCTCGTGCAACATCTTTTCGACGCAGGATCACGCCGCAGCCGCCGTCGTCGTCGGGCGCCCTGAATCAGGCGGGACGCCCGCGGATCCGAAGGGCACTCCGGTATTCGCATGGAAGGGCGAAACGCTCGACGAGTACTGGTGGTGCACGGAGCAGGCCCTGGAGTGGCCGGATGGCAGCGGCCCGACGCTCATCGTGGACGACGGCGGAGATGCGACGCTGCTCGTGCATAAAGGCGTCGAGTTCGAGAAGGCCGGCAAGGTGCCCGCGTTCAACGCGGACAACGAACCCGAGGAGTGGGGCGTCATCCTTGAAACGATCCGCCAATCCATGGCGAAGGATAAGGGGCGCTACACGCGCATTGCATCCACCATCCGCGGCGTCAGCGAAGAAACGACGACTGGCGTTCATCGGCTCTATCAGATGATGGAAGCCGGAACGCTGCTCTTCCCGGCGATCAACGTCAACGACTCGGTGACGAAGAGCAAGTTCGACAACATCTACGGCTGCCGCCACTCCCTGCCAGACGGGCTCGCGCGCGCGACCGACGTGATGCTCGGCGGCAAAGTCGCGGTCGTCTTCGGATACGGCGAGGTTGGCAAGGGCTGCGCGCAGGCGCTGCGCGGCCAGGGCTGCCGCGTCGTCGTCACCGAGATCGATCCGATCTGCGCCCTGCAGGCGGCGATGGAAGGCTACCAGGTCGTCACAATCGAGGACGTCGTCGAGACCGCGGACATCTTCGTGACGGCAACCGGCAACCACAACATCATCACCGTCGATCACATGAAGCGGATGAAGGACAAGGCCATCGTCGGCAACATCGGCCACTTCGACAACGAGATCGACATGGCCGGCCTGAAGAAGTTCCCCGGCGTCGAGCGGATCACCATCAAGCCTCAGTACGACGAGTTCCGCTTCCCGGACGGCCACAGCGTGATGGTGCTGGCCGAAGGGCGGTTGCTGAACCTCGGGTGCGCGACCGGGCATCCGAGCTTCGTGATGTCGGCTTCATTCACCAATCAGGTGCTAGCGCAACTCGAATTGCACGCCGCCGCGGAGAAGTACGGCAAGACGGTGTTCATGCTGCCCAAGAAGCTCGACGAGGAGGTCGCGCGGCTGCACCTCGACAAGCTTGGCGTCAAGCTGACGAAGCTCACGAAGGATCAGGCGGACTACATCGGCGTGCCCGTGGAAGGACCGTACAAGCCGGGGCACTACCGATACTAGGCAGGACAGGCGGGATGGGCAGGAAGGGTGGGGCCTGTCCCGCCCTCCCTGGCCTTCCCCACCTACTCGGTATTCTTTCCTCTGTTCGCGATCGCTTTTCTGATCGCATCCACCGCTACCGTTGCGCGGTACTCGACGATCTTCTTCGCAAGGTCCGCGCTCTTTGCGCGGTTCGACAGGTCGACGCCGTTGATCGACGCCTTCCCTGCTTTCACCCGCTGCTCGTAGCGGATCGTGTTCGGATCGGTATTGAACATGTTGAGCGCGATGATCGGATCGTCGTGCATCTCGTCGCTCTTGCCGTCCTTGATCAATCCTTCGTCGGCGAAGTGCTTCGCGGTGCCCGGGTAGTCGTAGTACTGCGGGATATGGGCGACGACGGTCTTGCCCGTCCACTCGGCATTGAGCTTCTCGGCAACGGCCTTCTGCCCTTCCTGGTTGCCGCCGCTGTCTCCGATGAAGATGATGTTCTCGAAGCCGTGCGCCTTGAGACTGCGGGCGACGTCTTCGAGGATGGCGCGGAACGTGTCCTCGCGCATGGTGATCGTCCCGGGGCTCGCCATGTGGCCGGACTTCGTGTTGTAGTCCCCTTCCGGCACGAACTTGACGATTGGAGCGCAGAGCGCATTGCCCAGCGCACGCGCGATCGCGGCGCAGTTACTCTGCAGCACGTAGTTGTGTTTACCGAGCGCGAGCCAGGGTCCGTTCGGTTCGACGCCGCCGGTCGGCACGATGACCGTGCGTTTGCCGGCCTTCATCGCGTCGCGCACGTCCATCCAGGTCATTTCCTCGAGCCACACGGTGCTGACAACCGGCAGCGGGTTGGCGGTGTCGGCGCAGTTGTACGGGTTCGCGGCGCAGCGCCCGCCGCCCATGTCGCGCGGATCAGGAGCCGGACGTTGTCCGCGCCCCGCCGCCGACCCTGCGGGCGCCTGCTGGGCGGACAGCACGGCTGCAAGCACGAGGCATGAGGCGATGCCGATTGACATTCTCTTCATCACACCCTCCCTCCGACGAGGCGCCACAGTATAAAGGTTTCGAAAAGACCACGCCGAGCGGACGTATGATCGGCGGATGAAGCAGGTGATCCGTCACGCCGCCCTCGGTTCCCTTCTAGCCGCCATCGGGGCAGTCGCAATCACCTTCGCCCAGCAGCAGGGCGGCATGGCCGCCGCCGAAAAGCAGCGGCGCTGGGACCTCGAGAACGAACTCCAGTCCATCGCCATCGTCGATCGCAAGGTCATGATGCCGATGCCGGACGGTGTGCGGCTCGCGACCGACATCTATCGGCCGAAGAATGCGGCTGCCAAGGTGCCGACCGTATTCGTGCGCACGCCGTACAACTTCAACTTCTGGGACGTTCACAACGGCGTTCCCGCCGACATGAGCGCGCAGCTCGCCGCGATCAAACGCGGCTACGCGTACATCGTGCAGAACGAGCGCGGCCATTTCTTCTCGGAAGGCAACTACGACATCCTCGGGTCGCGGCAGGACGGCTTCAACACGATCGACTGGCTGACCAAGCAGTCCTGGTCGAACGGCAAGGTCGGCACGACCGGTTGCTCGTCGACAGCGGAGTGGCAGATGGGTGTCGCGGCGCTCGGGCACCCTGGTTTTTCGGCCATGAACGTCCAGGGTTTCGGCGCCGGCGTCGGCCGTGTCGGCCCGTACTACGAGCAGGGCAACTGGTATCGCGGCGGCGCCGTGCAGATGCTGTTCATCGCGTGGCTCTACGGGGAGCAGAACCAGGTCCGGCCGATGTTTCCGCCCAACACGTCGCGTGAAGACTTGATACGCGCATCGAAATCGTTCGATCTGGCCCAGCATCTCCCGCCAGTCGACTGGTCGAAGGAACTATGGCACCTGCCGGTGCAGGACATCATCAAGAACGTCGACGGGCCGCACGGGATCTTCGAGACGTCGATGCCCGTCGAAACTGGCGGCCGGATGGTCGCGCGCGCACCGAATGACGCCGCGTGGTATCGCGGCGGGCTCTATCACGACGATCAGAAGTTGAACGTGCCTGGCCTCTGGTTCATGTCGTGGTACGACGTGTCGGTGGGGCCGAACCTGGCGCTCTACAACCACGTGCGCAAGACGGCGTCGCCGGACGTTGCGAACGAGCAATGGGCGGTCATCGCCCCGGTCGCGCACTGTTCCTACACGCGCGCCACGGCCGACACCGTCGTCGGCGAGCGCAGCATGGGCGACGCACGCCTCGATTACAACGAAATCGTCTATGGATTCTTCGATCGTTTCCTCAAAGGCGAGTCGAGCGCGCGGCTGAACCAGCTGCCGAAGGTCACGTATTTCACGATGGGGATGAACAAGTGGCAGACCTCCGATACGTGGCCGCCGTCCGGCGCGCAGCCGATGACATTTTTCATGGGAAGCGGTGGACACGCGAACTCGCTGAACGGCGACGGGACGCTCTCGGCCGGCACGCCTGAATCGGACAAGCCCGACACCTTCACGTACGATCCGATGAATCCTGTGACGTCGTACGGCGGCAACGTCTGCTGCACCGGAACGGCGGTTCAGGCTGGCGCGTTCGATCAGCGCCGCATGGAGGCCCGCGAGGACATCCTCGTCTACACCTCCGAACCCTTCAAGGAAGGCACCGAGGTGAGCGGGCCGATCACGCCGACCCTGTACGTGTCGTCGGACGTCAAGGATACGGACTTCACCGTGAAGGTTCTCGACGTGTACCCGGACGGCCGCGCCTACAACCTGGACGAATCCATCCAGCGCATGCGCTACCGCGACGGCTACGACAAGCCGCTCGCATGGATGGAGAACGGCAAGGTGTACAAGGTGACGCTGCAGCCGCTGACGACGAGCAACTACTTCGACGCGGGTCATCGACTGCGAATCGAAGTTTCGAGCAGCAATTTTCCGCGCTTCGATCGCAACCTGAACACCGGTGGGCACAACTACGACGAGAGCAAGGGCGTCGTCGCGCACAACACAGTGCACCACTCGAAGCAGTACCCGTCACAGGTCACGATCACCGTGGTGAAGAAGAGCCAGTCGACGGCGCAGTAGCCCTCTCAGGTCAAGGTCATCGCGTTGGCCGGGTCGGTCGCGTGGGCGTGTGGGTCTAAAAGACCCACCGCCACCAGCCGATCGCCGCGAGCACGATGCCGACAATCGCCAGCAGAAGACGAAGCCACAGAACCTGTGGGTCGATCGAGTCTGTTGACGCCATGGCTCACCTCGTCAGGTTCAGCGATTCCTGTCAGCGCTAGGTCGCGTCCGTCTTCGAGCTGCCGTCGCGCGATGTGAGCTGCTGCTGCTGCAGCGCCGCGGCGCCCAGCAGTCCGCCCATCCCCATCGATTCGACAGCGCTGCTCGGGACGAGCATCAAGGCACCCTTCTCCTTCAAACCCTCGTAGAGCATGTTCATCGCGCGAAGGTGAAGCGCGGTCGGGTTGTCCTGATAGGCCTTCGCCGCTTCCTGGAAGGAGCGGGCGATTTCCATCTCCGCCTGCCCCAGGATGATGCGCGCCTGCTTTTCGCGCGCGGCCTGCGCCTCGCGCGACATGGCGTCCTGCAGTTCGTTGGGAATCACGACGTCACGCATCTCGACGGACTGCACCGTAATGCCCCACGGATTCGATCGAGCGTCGATCAGCTGCTGCAGCTCGTTTTCGATGCGCTCGCGTCCGCGCAAGAGATCCGTCAGCGCCGTGCGTCCGATGATGTCGCGCAGCGCGGTCTGCGCGGCCCAGCTCACCGCCTGCGAATACTCCTGCACTTCGAGCGCCGCCTTCTGCGCGTCGTGCACCATCCAGAACAGCACAGCGTCGACGTTCACCGGCACGGTGTCTGACGTCAGCGTCTGTTCGGCCGCGAAGCTCGTCGTGATCGTCCGCTGATCGATCCAGGTATCGACTTTGTCGATCAGCGGCACGATCCAGAAAAGGCCCGGGCCGTAGAGCCCGACGAAGCGGCCGAGCCTCAGGACAACCGCGCGTTCCCACTGCTGCGCCACTTTCGGGGACTGCATGACGACAAGGCCCACCAGCAGGCCAGCGACGATGGGAATCGGGTTCTGCACCAGGACGGCGCCCGCCGCGCCGATGAGGATGAAGAACACCAGTGCCGCGACGGCGACGACGTTGGGACCTCGAAAGGTGGACTGCTGCTGCGGGACCTTCAATGAAAGACCAGGCACAGTTACGCTCCTTCCTTGAGGTGCGACTGAATTCCGGTGACGATTTCGCGCGGTGACAATCCCGCCGCCGTCGCGTCCGCGAGCACGCGCGTCACGAACGCGCCGAGCCGGCGCTGATGCTCGTCCGGAGGACGCGCTTCGGCCGGCGAGGCGCTGATGAACGAGCCGACGCCACGGCGCGTCTCGAGCACGCCGCGGCGTTCGAGGTCTGCGTAGACGCGGGCGACGGTGTTGGCGTTGATCCGAAGGTCGACGGCGAGCTGACGAACCGTTGGCAGCTGATCGCCGGCCTTGAGGCGGCCGGTCGCGATGGCGGCGCGCAGTCCACGCTCGATCTGCGCGTAAATCGGCGTGGAGTCACGGGGGTCGATCTGGATGACCGCCATTTGCTTGGTAATACTAGTTCATTAGTACAATTGGCGCAAGCCTTCCTCAACCCATCTCCCTAAGCCCTTCATCCTCAGCCCTTTCCTAATCCCTAAGCCCTCACCCCTGAGCCCTTCGCTATACTCCCCGCATGCGCTACACCATCTTCATCGTCCTCGGCCTTGGCGCCTCCCTCGCTGCGGCGCAGCCCGCATCGCGAGTCACGCCGACAGTCGATCAGCTCCTGTCGCTGAAGCGCGCAGGCTCGCCAGAGATTTCACCTGACGGGCGACTCGTCGCGTACACGATGCGTGAGACCAACTGGGACGACAACTCGTACGACACGCAGATCTGGATCGCGGACGCGGCCAGCGGCGCAACACGGCAGCTGACGAGCTCGAAGAAGTCCAGCCAGTCGCCCCACTGGTCGCCGGATGGATCGCGCCTCGCGTTCATCTCGGATCGAAGCGAGAAGCGCCAGATCTACGTGATCAACCCCTCAGCCGGCGACGCGATGGCGTTGACGTCGGTCGAGGACGGCGTCGAGAGCTTTGCGTGGGCACCCGACAGCAAGACCATCGCATACACCGCGCGCGAGCCGAAGAGCGGTGCGGTCAAGGATCGGGACAAGAAGTACGGAGAGTTCGAAGTCGTCGATCAGGACTACCGCATGTCGCATCTGTGGACCATCGACGTGCAGTCGAAGGCAACAAAGGCGCTGACGTCAGGCGCATTCACCGTCGGCGCCTTCGCCTGGTCGCCCGACGGCAAGAGCATCGCCTTCGATCATCGTCAGAACCCTACGCCGGCAGCCTCCGGCACGACGGACATCTCGGTCGTGACCGTGGCCGACGGAACGATCAGAAAGCTGGTCACGCAGGACGGCCCGGACACGAATCCGGAGTGGTCGCCGGATGGATCGCGGATCGCGTTCGAATCCGCGATGGCAAACCCATCCTTCTATTACACGAACAGCGTCATCGCCGTCGTACCATCGGCGGGAGGCGCGCCGACCGCGCTGACGGCGGCATTCGACGAGGAACCGTCGCTCGTGAAGTGGACGGCCGACGGCTTGTTCTTCGCCGCGATGGAACGGACCTACGCGTACTTGTATCGCCTCGATCCCGCGACGAAGGCCGTCGCAAAGGTCCAAACGAACGAGCGAACGGTTAATTCGGCGTTCTCGTTCTCCTCCGATGGCCGACGCGTGGCGTTCATGCGCTCGAGCGCGACGTCGATGCCCGAAGTCTACGTCTCGACCGACGGCGGCCGCGGAAGTGACAAGAAGCTCACCGATACGAACGCGCAGATCTCGACGTGGCCGACGAGTTCCCTCGAGATCGTGTCGTGGAAGAGCCAGGACGGCGCGACGATTGAGGGCGTTCTTCACAAACCCGGGGACTTCGATCCGTCGCGAAAATATCCACTGCTGGTCGTGATTCACGGCGGACCGACCGGCGTCTCGCGCGCAGTTCTGTATCAGAGCGCCATCTATCCCATCGACATCTGGGTTCCGCGTGGAGTCCTCGTCCTCGAACCGAACTACCGCGGCAGCGCCGGATATGGCGAGAAGTTCCGGTCGCTCAACGTGCGCAATCTCGGCGTTGGCGACGCCTGGGATGTTTTGTCAGGCGTCGATTCGCTGATAGCAAAAGGACTGGTCGATCCGGCTCGTGTCGGCACGATGGGATGGAGCCAGGGCGGTTACATCTCGGCGTTTCTCGCAACGCACGACGCGGCGCGCTTCAAGGCCATTTCGGTCGGCGCGGGCATTTCCGACTGGATGACGTACTACGTCAACACGGACATCCATCCGTTCACGCGCCAATACCTGAAAGCGACGCCATGGGACGACCCGGCAATTTACGCGAAGACGTCACCGATCACGTACATCAAGCAGGCCCGGGACGCAAAAACGCCGACGCTCATCCAGCACGGCGCGACCGACCAGCGCGTGCCGCTTCCGAACGCGTACGAACTGTATCAAGGACTTCAGGACAACCGCGTCCCGACGAAACTGATCGTCTACCAGGGCTTCGGCGGAATTGGCCACGGTCCGACGAAGCCGAAGAGCCACCGCGCGACGATGGAGCACAACCTCGAGTGGTTCGATCAATACATGTTCGGGGGAACGGCCAGGCCAAGCCAGCAGCAATAACGGAAGAGCGACGGCTTCAGCGGTGTGGTTGCTCCTCGAACCGGCGCCTCAACGACTTCAGTGTTTCTTCGAGGCTGCCACGCGCCCGCCGCTCGGCAATCGACTTGCGTAGACCGCTCAGCCTGCCCTTCAGAGAGCTGGAGCGCGACTGGTTCACGTACACGAGGTAGAACGCCCGCGCATCGCCGGTATCCAGGCTCGTGACGCTCAGCGCCAGCGAGGCGTCGATGTACCGGCTCGAGTAGACATCTTTCGACGCCACGAGACAGAGGGACTCCGACGGGCACGCAATCACGACGTGCGTCACCGTGATGAACGGCTCGATGCCGAACTTCTCCTTCGACCAGTACAGGAAATCCTCGGCGCCCGCCATGCGGTTCGCGGGGAATGACGCCAGATGATTCATGAGGGTCGGTGACAGCGCGCCGATCGCCGGCGCATTCTTCATCAGACCGTTCAATTCCTCCACCGGGCGAATCTGCTTTTCGTCGTCGTCATACGTGAGAAATCGCCCGGCGGTCCCGGACCAATAGGCGTTGACGTGCGTGAACAGCGCCTGCTTGAACCACTGGGCCGCGTGCTCCTGCGCGTCCGGGGCGTTCACGTCCACTTCGGACGGGAGACGACGGATGACGTCGGCAGGCAGGCGGACGCCGCAATCGTTGACACGGCAGGAGGCGGCATCGAAGTCCGACTTGTCGACGCTCAGCGCGCGCAAATCGTCCAGCTGCGGAGGATCGCTGAAGCGGCCGATCTGCAGCACGTCGGGATTTTTCTTGAATTCGACGATGTTGCGGACGGCATCGACGAATGCCGACGGCGAGGCCACGACGCGAATGGCGCCGGCGACGGCGATCTCGCCGGTGGAAGGCGTCTCGAGGCTGTGCTTGACGACGCGGCCCTTGCGAAGGTCCGCCATGTCGGACGTCGTGAATCGCCAGTAGCGCGTGAACACCGCGCTGATGCCGGGATCGAGCGATGCCGTCTGTGCCCCCGCGAGCAGCGCGACGAGCGCTGCAACGATCCGAGTCACTTGAACGTAACGGCTCCTGCCCGGGCAAGAAGATCGACGTACTCGGCCACGAGCTTGATATCGACGGGCTCGAATTCAGCGCTGACGGCATCGCGGATCTCGCTGATCGAACGCTCGCCATCCATGAAGTTCACGATCTCGTAGGTTACGTCGTCGGCGTTGTCGATGCGGGCAATCGCGATCTTCGCGGCGTCCGCACCGGCCTTTTCGACGAGCCACTCACCGCCCGGCGGAAGCGGACCCTTGACGGTTCGATTACGAACCGGAATGCGCGCATCAGTCGGCGGCATGTGGAATCCGGCGCTCATGTACTTTTCGGCCTCAGCTCTTGGCATGAACGTCAGCAGCAGCCTCAGACCCGTATCGCTGAGACTGCGGCCAAGTTCCGCCGCCTTTCCGGCGTCCGCCTGGACAAAGCCCCTGATGGACGCCATACGACGCTGCTCGCGAAGCACCGCTTCTCCTATGACGACAGCAGCCTCGCGCTGGCTGGTGGAGACTCGAGCCAACGCCCTCCGGCCATCCTCACCCAGTCGAGCCAGCGCGTTTGCGTAGCTGAGCGGCAACAGGCCGGTTCCGCCGTTCGGAACGCGTGAGAGGTAGTAACCGCTCGCCGCGGCGATGAATGCCGAACGCTTGATCTTTGTCGGCTCGATGTTGTCAGGCAGATCGCCCGTGGTGTGGATGTAGATGTCGGGGTGATCGCGCAGGTAGATGGAGGGAATTGCGAACGCGCCCTCCTGATAGATCCAGTGATCGCTTCCACTCTCGTACGGTGTCACGTCCGCCCAGAATGCGTCCTTCGACGCGCCTGCCGACTGGATCGATCGACTCATGTCTCCGTCGCCGGCGGCATGCATCGCGCCGTCTATGACGTACCGTCCGAAGGTTTCCTGCACGTCATCCGTGACCGTGGCTATCGACCACGGCGATCTGGTCACGTGAAGCACGGACTTCGTGACGAACGGATCGCCGCCCACCATGTCGAGGTGAACCGCGGCCCTGATTCGGGAGGCGACGTCCGGATACTTCGTCAGGTACGCGATCGTCCCGGTCATCTCCGATGGCCAGATGAACCTGATCGTCCGGGCCGGCGGTGGAATCCGTTTCGCATCGATCAGCGTTTTCAGCGTCCTCGCAATCTCCAGGTTGGCTGAACACCCGCTCGCGTTGTCGTTCGCGCCGGGCTTCTCGTGATCCAGGTGGCAGGAAAAGACGATGTCGCCGGCAGCAGGATCGGTTCCGGGAATGGTCGCGACTGCAGTTTCATACGGCATCGCGTCGTCGTTACGCGCCAGGACGACGGCATGGAGCGTGATGCGTTCGCCCCGCGCCAGACGCTGCTGGAGGGAACGCGCCTCTCGAAGCGAGATCATGATCGCGAACGCGTTGCGGCGGCCGCGGGCATCGAGATGGCCCCAGCGAATCAGATCCGCGTTGTCACGCCACCACGCGCTCACCTGGTTCGAGTTGTAACTGACGAGTCCGGCGGCGCCAAGCTCCTCGACCGCCAGCCGATGACAGGCGGACGGAACGGCGTCGCAGAGCACGAGCTTGCCCCGGACGTCCTTGCCCTCGTAGTCGCGCTTGTCCGCGCCTCGGCCAACGTCGACGAGCTCGGTCGTGACATCACCGCTTTCGCTGTTGTCCGCAACGGCAAGCCGGACGTCGTCGAACGACGTGATCCGGCGTGGACGAGGCCGGATTTCATCCAGAGATCCGCCGTCGACTCGCCAGCCGCGATTCCCGTGCAGCGTGCCGAACCAGGTGGTTCCCTCGCCCGGAAAGGTCTCCACATGGACCTCGCTGAGTCCGAAGGCGCGCGCGCGGCTCGTGACGTACTCAATCGCGTCGTGGAAACCCGGCGACGCCGGAACGCGATGCAGCTGAGTCAGTCGATACACGTGATCCTTCGCCGCGCTGCCCGACAGCTCATCGTCGAGCGCCTGCAGCGTCGCCCGATCGAGCAGCGTCTCTGCCGGCACGGGTGGCCCGGCCTGCGCAGACGTGCGGGTGCCGAAAACGCCGCCAATCGATATCGCGAGTCCGAGAATCACCAGACGAGTGCGCATACGGAGTAGTGTCCGCCTTCCCGCAGACCTTTGTATACTCCCCCGCACATGACCCTTTCTCCAGCGGCCGGCCGTACGCGACTCACATCGAATCAGATTCGAGGATTCTGGGCAGCATGGGCAGGCTTCACGCTCGACGGAATGGACTCGTTTATCTACTCGCTGGTACTCGTTCCGGCGATGAGCGAGCTGTTGCCTTCGTCGGGGATCGAAGCAACGCCAGGCAACATCGGTTTCTACGGCAGCGTGCTGTTCTCGCTGTTCCTGATCGGCTGGGGTCTCTCGATGATCTGGGGACCGATTGCGGATCGGTTCGGACGCGTCAAGACGCTGATGCT
>Ga0126377_10001121_pt1 | contig 17210 bp, 13 predicted proteins | sample PanSoiMetPlot_22_FD_92647 | JGI IMG/M metagenome (GOLD analysis project Ga0126377, IMG submission 92647) | Tropical forest soil microbial communities from Panama - MetaG Plot_22 | ecosystem: Environmental > Terrestrial > Soil > Tropical forest > Bulk soil | place: Panama | collected 2016-02-17 | reverse complement strand
TCGTCGGGCGCGATGTGCACGACCCCGAGGCAGTCCTGGTTGGAGTCGCGGAACCCGATGCCGCGGCCGCGCCCGGTTTCGAAGAGCGAGGCGCTGCGTGCCAGGTTGAAGTTCACCATGCACTGGTACGGGTTCCAGGTATTGACGAGCTCATCGAATTGCGAGTCGGGTGTTTCGACCTGGAGTCTGCCGAGGATGGAATCCCAGCGGCGCTTCAGACTCTCACGTGCACGCACGACAAACGCCTTGTCGTGCAGATTGGCGCGCACCTGCCGTGCAGCGCCGATGTTCGGCGATCCGTCGGGGCTCCACTTGTTGGTGGCCGCGTTCTCGGCAAAGCCGGTGGCGAAGATCAGCTCCTCGGACTGACCCGGTCGCAGCGTGAGCGGCACCGCGAGTGAAGCGATCGGCCACCAGCCGTTGACCCGCGAATTGCCCGAGCGCCGCGCGCGCACCACCGCCGGATCCTTGAGATCGCCATAGTTGCCGAGGAACGCGCTGCGGTCGGTATCGAACCCGGCGATCGGCCGGTTGACCGCGTGGAAGCTGTAGTGGTTGCGTCTTTCGCGATAGCCCGTGATGTGGCAGATCATCGAGCCATCCACCAGGCATTCGCCGAGCGAGAGGTTGCGCTGCAGGTTGCCGCTGTCGTCCTCGGCATTCCACTGGCACCACTCGACGAACGAGAACACGGTGATGGTCTTGGTCGCGGACGTGTCGTTGCGCAGCTGCAGTACCTGCAATTCGACGTCCTCGTCGTCGGCGACGAACACCTCGAGATCGGCATGCAGGCCGTTCTTGCCTGAGCGGAATCGCGAATAGCCAAGTCCATGGCGACACTCGTAGTGATCGAGCGGGGTGCGCGTGGGCCGGAACCCCGGGTTCCACGTGTACACGTCGTCCGCGATGTAGAGATACTTGCCGACGCTGTCGAGCGGCACGCTGTCATAGCGGTAGCGCGTGAGCCGGCGCAGTTTCGCGTCGCGATAGAAGCTGTAGCCGCCGCCGGTGTTCGAGAGGATGGAATAGAGCGCCTTGTTGCCGAGGTAATTGATCCACGGCAAGGGCGTCAGCGGCTCGCGGATCACGTACTCGCGCTCGCGCGAGTCGAAGTGACCGTAGGCTCCGGTGAGCAGCACGCCGTTGTCGGGTCGCGTGGCCATCAGTCGTTCGCCAGCCGGTCGTACCAGGTCTTCTTGAGGATCGCGCCGCCGATCGCGATCGCCGCCAGGCACACCGCCATCGCATCGAAGCGTCGCAGCACGAGGTAGATCGGCAAGGCGACGAGCACGGTCTGCAGGCAGGTCCCAAGGACCACGTTGAACATGTCGCGCCGGAAATTGCGGTTGACCGCAAAGCCCGGGTCTTCCTTGAGCACCGCTTCGCGCACCGGGCCCCAGAAACCCCAGGGCCGCACGCGGCGGTAGAAGTTGACGAGCAGTCGCATGTCATCGGCCGGCGTCGCGTACGTGCCGATCAGGCAACCCGCGGTCGAAAGCAGCAGCAGGACCGGGAAGCTGTAGAGCGGGAACACGTCCGGTGCGATCTGGGGGAAGAGCGGACCCAGCAGGCGCGGCAGCGCCAGCGCACCGATCATCCCGAGCAGCATGCCGCAGAAGAATCCGTAGCCGTTGAAGCGCCACCAGTACCACTTGAGAACATTCGCCGCGGTGTACCCGCCCCAGAGCCCCGACACGATCCAGATCAGGAGCGAATTGATGCTCGGGATGTACAGGCCGATCGCCGCGCTCAGGTACACGAACGCGATCGATACCGCATAACTGAGATAGATGAGCCGTCTGCGGCTCGCCTGCGGATTGATGTGACGGCGATAGACGTCGTTCACCAGGTAAGCGGGTGCGGCATTGAGCGTCGCGGCGAACGTCGACACGAACGCGGCCAGTAATCCCGCGACGATCAGGCCGAGAACGCCGGGCGGCGCGAACTGGCGCATCGCCGCGGGCAGGATCCGGTCGTAGTCAGCGGCATCGGCCGTGGCGATCCCGAGCTCGTTGAAGTACGCGATCGCGAGGATCGCAAAGCCCGCGACCAGCAGGTAGCGGATCGGCATCAACACGACGGACACGAAGCCGCTCATGAGCGCGGCCTCGCGCGGCGAGCGCGTCGAGAGAATCTTCTGCATGTCGTAGTTGGGCGCAGGTCCCGCCGCGCTGATCAGCACGCCCTTGAACAGCATCATCATCATGAAGGCGCCGAACAGCGTGAAACCGTCGCTCGCGATCTTGTGATTGAGCGGCGCGAGGCCTCCGCTCCAGTCGAGGTCGAGCGACCAGCCGAAGAAGGGCGTGTGCCAGCCCGCCGGCGTCAGCCCCGCGATGGTGGCGGGATCCACACGCTGGATCGCGATGACGGCGACGATCACCGACACGATCAGCATCAGCACGAACTTGAGCACGTCGGTCCAGACGATGCTGAACATGCCGCCCAGCACCGCGTAGATCATGGTGATCGTCGTGAAGACGATGCCGTAGAAGTGGGCGACGTTGGCGGGTGCGACCTCGAACGGAACGTAGGGAGCGACGGCCGACCACGGCAGGAAGATCTCGATGAACTTGCCGATGCCGACGAAGCCGTAGGCGAGAAAGCCGAGCACGCTCAGCACCGCGAATCCGATCACGACGAACTGGGAGAGTTGTCCACCCGTGCCCTGGCCGAAGCGCGTCTCGATCCACTCGGCGCCGGTCAGCGCGTTCGAACGTCGCAGCCAGCTCGAGAGGTACACCATCAGGAAAATCTGGTTGAAGACCGGCCAGACCCACGGAATCCAGACGCTCTTCAGACCGTAGACCACGCACAGCGTCACCAGCCACATCGTTCCGGTGATGTCGAACATGTCGGAGGCATTGGAGAGGCCGAGCATGTAGAAGGGCAGCGACTTGTCGGCGAGGTAGTAGGACTGCAGGCTCCGCGCCGCGCGCCTGCGCGCCGCGAGACCGATCGCCACGGTGGCAAGCACGTACAGGCCGACGATGGCGATGTCGATGCCCTGCATGTTGCGGCGATCCCCCGTGCGAGTTCTTGTGAATCGACCGAGACTCCGGCCCGGCGCGAGTACCAATGCGCGGCAAAGTGCCGCAAATCGCGCCGGCCGACGCAGGCTGCTCCCACGCCTGCGACAGAATCATTCCATGCTCGTGACAGCGCTGTCAATAAAGATTATGATGCCGCAGCCGCGCACTGCTGCAGCTCGAGCAGGTCCGGGCATCACATTGGAGAGCGGAAGTGGTCGCGCAGCCGCGCAGTGCTATCGTGCCGCGTAACGTGCCTCGAGGGGATGGCATGAGAATGAAGCAGAGTCCGAACAAGACCATCGATGACGTGGCGCAACGGGCCGGAGTGTCGATCAAGACGGTTTCGCGCGTTCTCAACCGCGAGCCGAACGTGCGCCAGTCGACGCGCGACAAGGTCTTCGCAACCGCACGCGCGCTCGGATACGCGCCCAACATCTCGGCGCGCCGCCTCGCGGCTCGCAGGTCCTTCATCGTTGCGCTCGTGTACCGCGACGATGACGTCAATCATTACATTCCCGACATCCAGCACGGTGCCCTGGATACCTGCCGGGAGCGCGGCTACAACCTGCTGCTGCATCCCTGCCAGGGAGACATGGACGATGCGGCACACGAGATCCAGCAGCTCGCGCGCCAGGCGCTGCTCGACGGCTTCATTGTCACGCCGCCACTCGCGGACTCCCGCAAGCTGCTCACCGCCGTGGCGCGGCTCGCGCTGCCGTTCGTACGCGTTTCGCAGCTATTTCGCGGGCAATTTTCGCCCTCGGTCTCGGTGGGCGACCGCCAGGGTGCATTCCGCATGACCGAATACCTGGCGGGCCTCGGTCACCGCGACGTCGCGTTCATCGTCGGTAACGAGAACCAGGGGGCGAGTGTCGACCGGCTGCGCGGCTACCGGGAGGCCGTCAAGGATTTCGGCCTGACCGACAACCCGGAGTGGGTCCGGCAGGGCGACTTCACCTTCGAATCGGGCAGCCGCTGCATGACCGAGATCCTGACGCTCAAGAAGCGGCCCACGGCCGTGTTCGCCAGCAACGACGACATGGCGGCGGGCGCGCTGATGGTGGCGCACCGCAGCGGACTGGAGGTGCCCGCCGAGATGAGCATCGTGGGCTTCGACGACATCGCGATGTCGCAGCGCCTATGGCCGGCGCTGACGACGGTGCGCCAGCCCACCAAGCGGGCGGCGGCGCTCGCGACCGGGATGTTGCTCGACAGCCTCAGGACCGACGATCGCACACCTGAAAACCGGGAAGTTGCGACCGAGCTGGTGATTCGCGAAAGCGCTGGTCCGCGGGCGCGGGACTAACTGAACAGAAGGCCCTGGGCGACAGGCGGGAAATTTTCGTTGGACAGCGCTGTCATTTTGTGCCTAATATGATAGCGCTGTCATAGGGACCACAGAGTCCCGCAGTGTTTCGGGGTTCGTACATCGTTACGTGACACGCCGAGTAAGAGGGGGGCAAGACATGAGAAGACTGAGTCTGTTATTGGGCGGCCTGGCGCTCTACCTGTCCGTGGCCGTCAGCGCATATGCGCAGCTCATGGACGAAATCGTGGTCACGGCGACCCGCAGGGCGACGGACCTCCAATCCACGCCGCTGGCGATCTCGGCGTTCAACCAGGTGACCCTCGACGAGAATCACGTCGTGTCACTGCTCGACCTGCGCGGCCTGGTGCCGAACCTGCAGTTCTTCGAGAACGGCGATCACGCCGTGCCGCTGATTTTCATCCGCGGCCTCGGCACGCGTAACCAGACCGAGGCGGGCGACCAGGGCATCGCGTTCTACTCGGACGGCATCTTCGCGGCACGTTCGCAGGGCACGACGGTCATGATGTATGACCTCGACCGCGTCGAAGTGTTGCGCGGTCCGCAGGGCACGCTGTTCGGGCGCAATTCCACGGGCGGCGCGATCCTCATCAATACCGCGAAACCGAGCCTCTCCGGCTTCGATGCCGCCGGTGAACTCACCGCCGGCTCCGAATCGCTCCTCGGCCTGCGGGGCATGCTCAATGTGCCGATCGGCGACAAGTGGGCAGTGCGCGTGGCCGGTGCCAAGGAAGAGCGAGACGGGCTCACCGAGTTCGCGCCCGGCAATCAGTTCGAGACCAATCGCAATTACGGCACGATCGACCTCGCCTCGTATCGCATCAGTTCCATGCTCCAGCCGACCGACAACATCAGCTGGTACCTGGCGTACGAGAATTTCCGCAACACGGGCACGGGAGACGTCGGCAGCATCGACTTCGATAACCGCGTCAACAATGCAACGGCGCCGGGCAACATCGACCTCGATTCGGACAACATCCGCACGCGGCTCGATATCGGCTTCGGCGACGGCTACACCGTGAGCTACATCGGCGGGCATTCCGAGTTCGACCAGAGCCAGCTCTACGGCAACGGCGCGCAGGGCGATACGCGCAACACCGTTTACTCCACCTACGATGCCGACCAGCACGAGCTGCAGCTCGTGAGCCCGTCCAATCAGAAATTCACATGGACCGCGGGCCTCTTCTACTTCAAGGAAGACAACAGCATCCGCTTCGACATGCTGCACGGCAGCTGGGGGTTCACCCCGCAGGACGACCCGAACGGGGTTCTCTCCACGTTCGTGCAGCCGAGCCGCAGCCTGGAATCACAGAGCGCCTACGCGCAGGGGACGTTCAGCTTCACGGATTCCTTGCGCTTCACCGCGGGTGCGCGCTACATCGATGACACACGCCAGGACAAGGGTGGCCGTTCCATCGACTGCACTTTCGGCCTGGTGGGCGCGCTGCCGACCAACATTGCCGCGCAAGCCTCCGACCTCAACGGCGCGCAGGGCTGCTTCTACCGCCAGTACAACGACATGAAGGGCGAGTGGAGCAAGACGACATGGATGGCGCGCGGTGAGTACGACCTCACCGACTCGACACTCCTTTATCTCTCCTATGCGACCGGCTGGAAGTCGGGTGTGCTGCAGGATGGCAAGGGCTACTCAGACCTCCTCACCACCGGCGGGACTCTCGACTTCTCGCGCAACGATGCGCTGCTGCAGAAGCCCGAGGAAGTGGACAGCATCGAGCTCGGCGTCAAGACGGACTTCCCGACCTGGCGCCTGAGTGCCAATGCGTTCTACATGGACTTCAAGGACATGCAGGTCACGGGCGCTGTGCTCGACCCGGTGACGGGGCAGTCGACCCTGGTCAATACCAACGCCGGCAAGGCGACGATCCAGGGACTGGAGTTCGAAGGCTCCTGGGCGTTCTTCGAAGGCAAGGGTCGCCTCGACCTGACGCTGGCGTATCTCGACGCCACGTACGACGAGTTCCTCGGCAACGAGAGCAACTTCGGCGACGCGCGTGGGCGCATCTGGAATCCGTGCGGCATCGGCGTAGAGCCGAGTGGTGCCTGCACCAGCAACGTGTTCGATTTCGCGGGCAATCACCTGCCGTACGCACCGGACTACCAGGCGACACTCGTCTACCAGCACACGTTCGACATGCCGGGCGGCGGCACCCTGGTGCCGCGCGTGCGTGCGAGTTACTACGACGAGATGTTCCTCGGCTGGGAAAACCGCACTGATCGTCCGCCGGGCACCTTGAGCCCCACCGATCCCGGTGAGAAGGACTTCGGCGTGCAGCCCGCCTACACGATCGTCGACCTGAGCCTCGGCTATCACTCGCCGAAGGATCAGTGGACGGCGGAGCTCTTCGTCGATAATGCGACGGACGAATCGGTGAAGACCGAAGCGTTCTACGGCACGCCGCAGACCTTCTACAAGTGGGGCGACCCGCGCATCTACGGCGTGCGCATCGCGTTCCAGTACAGGTAAGACGGCGGCAGTTCGACCCAGTGGCGCTGAATCGGGGGAGGGTCGGCGAAATGTGGGAGCAGTGGCAGCGAGTCCTGGCGCACACGAGCGCGCGGGCAATCGCACTGGGTGTACTGAGCAGTCTTCTGGCCAGCTGTGGCGGAGGGGGAGGCGGCGAGGGTGGCTCTACAGCGCCACCGCCACCACCGACCTCTTCGCCACCTCCTCCCAAGCAGTTCAGCAACGAGACCAATAACTCCGGCATCTCGTTCGTGTACGGGGTGGTCAACGGCACGAACTCGAAGGCCGAGAACTTCGCGGGCGGCGTCGCGGCCGGCGATTACGACAACGACGGCGACATCGACCTGTATGTCGTGCGCGGCAACGTCGGCCCGAATCTCCTCTATCGCAATGACGGCAGCGGCCACTTCACGGATGTCGCTGCGGCCGCGGGCGTGGCGCGTGCGAAACCCTCAGGCGGCGGCTACCTGCAGAGCGGTCCGGTGTTCGCCGACATGGACGGTGACGGCGACCTCGACCTCTTCATCGGCGGGCTCGAAGGCGATCCGTGCGCGCTGTTCGTGAACAACGGCAACGGCACGTTCACCGACCGGACCGCGCAATCCGGCATCGGCACCCTGGGCGCGACCAGCACGATCTCGGCAGCCTTCGGCGATTACGATCTCGATGGCGACCTCGATGTCATGCTCGCCCATTGGGGCACGGCGCGACCGCCGGACGGCACCGGCGGAAATGGCGACACCGAATCCCTGTGGCGCAACGATTCGGATGCCACCGGCATCCACTTCACCAACGTGAGCGTCGAAGCGGGAATCGCCGGGGCGATCATCGCGCGGCGCGGCGGATACGGGGAGTTTCAGCCCACCGCGCTCGACTACGACTACTCGTTCGTGCCGAGCTTCGCGCGCATGAACGGCGACCGCTATCCGGACATCCTGAGCGTTGCGGACTTCAACAACACGCGCTACTTCATCAGCAACGGCGCGCAAGGCGGCAAGGTCACGTTCCACGACGCCACCGACAACACCGTCATCATCGACCGCAACGGCATGGGCTCGGCAGTCGGCGATTTCGACAACGACGGCGATCTCGACTGGTTCGTCACCGGCATCTTCGGCGCATCCGAGACGGTCGGTAATCGCCTCTATCGCAACGACGGCACGGGCGTCCTGCAGGACATCACGGTCTCGGTCGGCCTGCAGGATGGCGGCTGGGGCTGGGGCGCGTGCTTTGCCGACTTCAATCTCGACGGGCGGCTCGACATCTTCCACACCAACGGCTGGGCCAGCCTCAACCCGATCGATGACTTCGAGCACGATCGCAGTCGCCTCTTCATCCAGCAGGCCAGCGGCGGATTCGTCGACGAAGCGGGCACGCGCGGCATGACCGATACGGAGCAGGGACGTGCGGTGGTTTGCGCGGATTTCGATCACGACGGCGACGTCGATATCTTCATGACCAACCGCGGCCTGGCGAACTCGGGCGCGCTCTGGATCAACCACGGCGGCGATGCCTCCAATCGCGCGCTCGCGGTGCGCCTCTCGGGCGCCGCACCCAACACGCAAGCCATCGGTGCGCGGATCCGCGTCACGATCGGCGGCACGACGCAGTTGCGCGAAATCGCCGTCGGCAACTTCACCTCGCAGACTCCGACCACGCAGATCTTCGGCCTGGGGGCGGCGGCCACGGCCGACAAGGTGGAGATCGAGTGGCCCGACGGGAAGGTCGATACCTATCCGACCGTCGCCGCCGGCAACGTGGTGTTCTTTCAGCAGTAACGGATCGAGACTTCGATGAAAGCATCAGTCCTTCGTGCCGGTTGCGTTGCGATCGCCTGTGCGCTCCTCGTGAGCGCCTGCTCGAGCGGCGGCGGCTCCGAGTCCCCCGCGCCGCCGCCGCCGATTTCCCAGACCGCGGACGCACGCAACCCGTCGATCGCACGTCTGTGGAACGAAGTGCTGCTGAACGGCATCCGCAAGGACCTGGCGCGCCCCACGGTGCACGCTCGCAACCTGTTTCACGTCTCGGCCGCCATGTACGACGCATGGGCGGTGTATTCGAATACCGCGTCCGCGTATCTCGCGGGCAAGACGTTGAACGGGTACACGTGCTCACTGACCGGGCTCGTGACCAACGTCGACCGGCAGGTCGCGCGCGAACAGGCGATCAGCTTTGCGGCGTACCGCATGATCCGTCACCGCTTCGCCAATTCCCCGGGCGTCACGCCGACGTTCGCGGAGATGGACCAGTTGATGAGCTCGCTCGGCTACGACGCGGCGAACACCTCAACGGACCTGAGCACGGGCGCTGCGGCGGTGGGCAACCGGATCGCGCAGTGCTACATCGAGTACGGCCTCGCGGATGGCTCCAACGAAGGCAATGGCTATCGCAACCAGCACTACCAGCCGGTGAATGCGCCGATCGAGCCCTTCAAGTCCGGCGATCCAACGATCACCGATCTGGATCGCTGGCAACCGATTTCGCTGCCGATCGCCATCGACCAGGCGGGCAACCCGGTCAATTCGACGCCTCCCGCGCTGACGCCGGAATGGGGCGCGGTATTTCCGTTCGCACTCAAGGACAGCGACCGCACTACGTATTTCCGCGGCGGTTATGGCTACAACGTCTATCACGATCCCGGCGCGCCGCCGCACGCGCACGGCCTCACCGCCGATGACTACAAGTGGAACTACGCGCTCGTGGCGATCTGGTCCGGCCATCTCGACCAGGATGACGGCGTGATGATCGACATCTCGCCGGCGAGTAACGGCAACAGCGGCGCGTTGCCTGCCACGCTCAGCGAATACCAGGCGTTCTACGACACCGTGAATGGCGGCGTCACGCACAGCGGCTACACGGTGAATCCTTCGACGGGCGCGCCGTATGCGCCCCAGATGGTGCCGCGGGGTGACTACACGCGCGTGCTGGCGGAATTCTGGGCGGACGGCCCGACGTCGGAGACGCCGCCCGGTCACTGGTTCACGATCTTCAACAAGATCACGGACCACCCGCTCCTCAAGCGGCGCATCGGTGGCGCAGGTACCGAAGTCGGTCCCCTGGAGTGGGACGTCAAAGGCTACTTCGTGTTGGGCGGTGCGATGCATGACGCGGCGATCACCGCCTGGGGCATCAAGGGCTGGTATGACTCGATCCGGCCGCTTTCGGCGATTCGTGCGATGGCCGACCGCGGGCAGAGCTCGGATCCGAATCTGCCGTCCTACAACCCGGACGGGATGCCGCTGGTGCCGGGGCACATCGAGTTGATCCAGGCGGGCGATCCGTTGGCGGGTCCGAACAACGAGAACGTTGGCAGGGTGAAGATCTACGCATGGCGCGGACCGCCGACCATCACCGATCCGAAGACGCAGCAGGCACACGCCGGGTGGGTCCTGTGCTCGGACTGGTGGCCTTACCAGCGACCCACGTTCGTGACGCCACCGTTCCCCGGCTACATCTCCGGACATTCCACCTACTCGCGAGCGGCCGCTGAAGTTCTCACCTCGCTCACGGGCGATCCGTACTTTCCCGGCGGCATGAGCGGGTTCGTCATCAAGAAGAACGAGTTCCTGGTGTTCGAAGAAGGCCCAAGCGTCGACATGACGCTGCAATGGGCGACGTACCGCGACGCCGCGGAGCAGAGCAGCCTGTCGCGCATCTGGGGTGGCATTCATCCGCCGGCGGACGACATCCCGGGGCGCATCGTCGGCCAGAAGATCGCGACGGACGCCTACGTGCTCGCAACCGACTACTTCGACGGACGCTGAAGCTGCACGCGATCGACCGGGCCTGACTCAGATCTGCGCGGCGGCCGCGAACACCTCGAGATACTTCGTGCGGTACTCGGCCAGCCGCTTGCGGCGGTATTGCATGATGAAGCGCGGATGATCGAGTGCGAGCAGCTTGCCGAAGAAGCGCTGCTCTGCGTTGAGCGCAGCGAGGAACCGGTAGTTCTCGCCCGTGCCGAGCACGATCGCAGCGTCGGTGCGCGCACCGAATGCCAGCTGCTCGCGCAGCGTGCGCAGGATGAATGGCTTCAGCCTCGCCAGTAGCTCGCGATCGTCGTAGTAGTTCATGTTGAGACCGTTGCGGACGAAGCCGAGCGGCGACACCGCGGTCAGGAAGAATCTGCGGTAGAAGTCCCGCGCCCCGCCATAGTGTTCGATGAAATCGTAGATGAACTCCGATGACAGCTCGCGACGCTTTTCGAGCTCGTTCTCGATCCCGCATTCCGAAGCGAGTGCGACCGGATCAGTGAACATGACACCGGTGCGTCCGGCGCCGAAGCGTCCGGGGTTGATGCCGAACACGAGCACTCGCGGCGCCGTGTCGCCATAGAATTTGCGGAAGAACTCCTCGACATAGGCGCGGACCCGACGGTCGCGGTGCGGGTTCATGATCGCGACGCCCCTGGGCAGGTCGCGCGGGGCGCGCAGGCGCGCGTAGAACTGCAACACGCTCTCGCCGAATGTAACCGTGGCATCTGGCATCTGCGCAGATGCTGCGCTTGCAGGCGCGCTATGGGAACATACGCGCGAGGTTCTCGCAGGCATGTTTGCATACCCACGGCCCACTATCGTCGTCGCGGCGCTCGCGCTCGCCGCTGCGCTGGCGCCCGCGGCCGCTGACGCGCAGGACTGGCAGTTCGCAATCACTCCGTACCTGTGGCTGCCCAACATCGAGGGCACCGGTGACGCCGAGACCGACAGTGGTGCGCGGCCCGATGTCGAAATCGGTCCGGTCGACTACCTGGAGCGGCTCGAGTTCGCGCTGATGCTGTCGGGCGAAGCGCGCAGGGAGAACTGGGTCCTGCGCGCGGACCTGGTCTACGTCGATTTCGGGCACCAACGCTCCTCCGTGAGATCGGTGAGCGGCCCCGGTGGCCTCGTGGAGTTTCCGGTAAACACCGATACGACCACCTCGCTCGACGGACTGGAATGGCAGGCGACGCTCGGCTACCTCGTGGTCAACGAGCCGAACCTTTCGCTCGAGCTCCTCGGCGGGTTCAGATACCTCGACGTCAGCTTCGATCTCGACTGGGAGTTCGAGAGCCCGTTGAGCCTGCTGCCGCAGTCGGGACACCTCTCGCAGGATGTCTCGCTCCTGGATGTCATCGTCGGCACCCACGGCCGCTACACGTTCGGCGGCGGCAAGTGGTTCGTGCCGTTTCACTTCGACATCGGCACGGGCGACTCCGATCTCACCTGGCAGCTCCTCGCCGGCGTCGGCTACGCGTTCTCGTGGGGCGATGTGCTGCTGGCGTACCGCCATCTCGACTACGACCAGAAGCACGGCGATCTGCTGCAGGGTGTGAGCTTGAGCGGACCGGCGATCGGTGTGAGCTTTCGATTCTGACGGCGGTCGCGCAGGACGCACGACCACCATTGCGACGCAGTAGTGAGGTAGCTTCCATGCAATACGCTCGTCTCGGCGACACGGGCCTGATCGTGTCGCGGCTCGCTCTCGGCAGCATGACCTTCGGCACGCTCAAGGAAGGCCCCTTCGCATCGACCTTCAAGCTCGATCAGGCCGGCGCGACCGAGGTGGTGGCGCGCGCGATCGATCGCGGCGTCAACTTCTTCAACTCCGCCGACGTCTATGCGGGTGGCGAGTCTGAACGCATGCTCGGCAAGGCGATCGGCGCCAGGCGCAAGGAAGTCGTGATCGCGACCAAGGTCGGCAATCGCATGGGCCCGTCGGTGATCGAGACCGGCCTGTCGCGCCGGCACATTCTTGCTGCCGTGGAGGGAAGCCTCAGCCGTCTTGGAACCGATTACATCGACGTCTACCTGGTGCACAAGGTCGATGTGCTGACGCCGCTCGAGGAGACGATCGAGGCACTCGAGGACGTCGTGCGCCAGGGCAAGGTGCGTTACGTCGGCTTCTCGAATTGGCCCGCGTGGCTCGCTGCGACAGCGGTGGGCGTGCAACGCGCGCGCGGCTGGAGCCCGTTCCGTGCGGCGGAGGTCTACTACTCGCTGCTGGGCCGCGATCTCGAGCACGAGCTCGTGCCGTTCTGTGCCGACGCGGGCATCGGCGTGATGGTGTGGAGCCCGCTCGCCGGCGGATTCCTGAGCGGCAAGTACACGCGCGCGAACCCGAAGGGTGACGCGAACGCACGGCTGGCAAGCTTCGAGTTCCTGCCGTATGACAAGGAGCGCGGCTACCAGCTGGTCGATCTGCTGCATTCGATCGGCAAGAAGCACAACGCCGTTCCCGCGCAGGTTTCATTGGCGTGGCTCCTGACCCGGCCGACCGTGTCGTCACTCCTCGTCGGCGCCGCCAATGCGAAACAGCTCGAAGACAATCTCGGGGCTGCCGATCTCAAGCTCGATGCCGATGACCTGGCGAAGCTCGATGCGGCGACCCGGCCGACGCCGATCTATCCCAACTGGTTCACCGCCCGCGTTGCCGACACCAAGGCGCACGAGGCGCTGGGGATACCGCTCGCGACGCCGCCGATCCAGCGCTGACCGTGAGCTGGGGTCGTCCAAGCGGGCCTTGCCCCAAGGGCCAATACCTCGGGTTCATCGCTCGCAAGACAATCCAGATGATCGGGCAGCACCGGTCGACACAGCGCTCGCCCGAGCGCAATCAGAGGAGGAGCGGCGAACCATGAATCATTCACGCATTCGACGCGGTGCGGCCCTCGCGGCCGCGATCTGCATGGGTGTCTTTGCTCTCGCGCACGCAGATCCATCGAACAAGTGGCGCATCGAGCTCGATAGCAGGTCCGACAATGACGGGAGCGTTACGTTTCGCATCGCGCCCGTCGGCGGCACGCCCATCGACGTGCAGACCAGTATTCCGGCCAAGACCGGCGAGAACGCCGCCGCCAAGCTGATTCGCGATTCGCTGCGGACGAAGCTCGGCAAAGGCTACAAGGTCGAGGTCGACGACGGTGAGGACGTGCTGGTCAAGAAGAAGGGAAAGACGCCGGACTTCGAGCTGACGCTGGTCAACTCCTCGGTGACCGGGCTGACCATCAAGCTGGATCGCGAGTAGCCTCAGCGGTTCGTGCGGCCAGCGCCGCCTCGGCCGCGCGCAGTTTTTGCAACGCCGGAGTAGAGGACCGATTTCGGATTCTTGAACTCCGCATCGTCCTTCGGGTCAGTGCAGACAACCCAAACCGGAGGAGCGTATGAAAAAGTTTCTGGCAATCTATCTTGGTACTGCGGCTGCGAGAGCTGAATGGGACAAGCTCGACCCGGCCAAGCGCAAGGAGCGCGAAGCGTCCGGAATGAAGGCCTGGGGTGCCTGGGCGGAAGAGCACAAGGCCGCCATCGTCGAGCAGGGCGGGCCGCTCGGAAAAACCAAGCGCGCCGCGAAGCAGGGGGTTTCGGACATCCGCAACAACATGGCGGCCTACACCGTCGTCCAGGCGGACTCTCACGAGGCGGCCGCCAAATTGTTCGTGAACCACCCGCATTTCGCGATCTTCCCCGGCGATGCGGTGGAGATCATGGAAGTGTTGCCCATTCCGGGGCGTTAGCGGGTCGATTGGTAGCGCGCAACGACCGTCTGCTGCGGCCTCAACCGGTCGCAGCGGACGCGTCGCGTTCCCGGTCTTCAGTCCAGCGTGCGAATGCGGATGTGACGCAGGGCGAGCGTGCCCGGATGGTCGCCCTGGATGCCGAGGTAGCCCGACTTGGCGAGTCCGAAGTTCGGGTACTTCGCGAACTTGCTCGCGGCCACCTTCGCTTTCCAGTCCGCGCTCCAGAGCTCGTAGCTCACGACCTTCTGGCCGTTCAGCCAGTGCTCGACGTGCGCGCCCCTGACGATGATGCGGGCGCGGTTCCATTCGTCGAAGGGTTTGACGATCCCGGCGGGCGCGGCGTAGAGCGCGTAAGCCGAGGCGGCTGAGGTGAGGCGATTGCGCCCGTCGGGCGCGTTCGCATCGTCCAGCAGCTGGTATTCCGGCGCGCTCCAGTAGATGTGATCGTATTCGCGCGTGCCGCGGTAGAAGAGGCCGCTGTTGCCGCCCTTGCCGATCTTCCATTCGAGCTCGAGCTCGAAGTCGCCGAACATCTCGCGCGTGACGAGATCGTCGACTTCGCCATCCTTGGAGATCGTGTCGTTCTCGACGTGCCAGCCCGCGGGCAGGCTCTCGGACTCCCAGCCTCGCAAGGCACTCGCCTGGTCGGCGAGCAATGAGCGCCACGCATGCATCGAGGCGCAATCCTGCGCCGCTGCGCTGACGAACAGCAACGGCGCCGCGAGCATGAGCAACAGTTTCACTTCGAGCCACCCTTCCAGGTTCCGCGGGCCACCGCAGGAACGAATTTGTCGAGCCCCGGCGGCGGGAAGGCGAGCGTGCGACCTTCCTCGGCGCTCTGGTACGCGGCCATCAGGATCTGCACCACTTCCAGTCCGTCCTCGAACGTCAACTGCGGAGCCTCCTTGCCGAGGAATGCGCGCACGAAGTGACGATCCTCGTTCTCATAGCCGTACGCGGCCGCTTCGTCCGCGATCACGGGCATGAGGCCGATCTCCGCATTCTGCTTCTCGATGAGGTCCTCACCGGCTTGCGCGCGCACCTCGCGCGAGAAGAAGACCTTGAGCCCGCTGTCGAGCGTGTTCCACGACATCGAGTACTCCGGTCCGAGAAGCTCCGCCGAAAGGCGCAAGCCCGCGCCCACGAAACTCCACGACGTCGTGGCTTCGCCAATCACGCGGTGCCCGTCATCGGTCTCGAACTCGATCGTCAGGCTCGCAAAGTCCTCCGCGGGCTTGCGCGTGTAGTCCACCTCGCGGCCGTGCGTCGCGGCGAGTTGGCTCGCGTACTGCGGGCGCGTCCACTTGAGACTCGCGATATGCGCCGTCACGCGTACCGGCCGTACCGATGAACGCGGCGCTCCGGGCGCGGTGAGGAGGTGGCGCACCAGCAGCGCCGAATGACACATCATGTCGTTGAGCACACCGCCGCCCTGCAGCTCGCCGCGCCAGAACCAGGGCGCGTGCGGGCCGCTGTGCTCCTCTGCGGCGCGCGCCAGGTAGGGCCGACCGGCCTTCGCCGCACCGCGCGACCAGGTGAGCGCGTGTCCGGTCTGTACTTGCGGCGCGAAGCACTGGTTCTCGAGATACCCACTCGGCATGCCGACACGTCTCACGAGATCCACGATGTGCTGCGCCTCGGCGACGGTGCGCGCCAGCGGCTTCTCGCATGCGATGCCGCGCAGGGTTCCGCGACCGCGCTCGAGCGCATCGACGATCTCCTCGATGTTCTCGACGCGGCGGTGATTGGGGCCGGCGATCCAGAGCGCGCCGATCGCGGGATCAGCGACCATGTCGCTGATCGAGGGGTAGGGTTTCGCGTCGCCCACATCGAGCTTGCGGGCCTGCGCCGCCGCCGCGCCCGCCTTCGCCGGGTCGGGACTCCACACACCGCGCACATCGGCTTCGCGCACGGCGCGAAACGCACGCAGGTGGAAGCCGGCATTGAAGCCGCTGCCGATGAGGCCCACACCCAGGCGTTGCGCGTCGCTCATGGAGTCTCCAGACCGACCTTGCGTAGCACTTCGGCCGGTGGTCCGTCGAAGCGCTTCAGTGCCACATTGCCCACGTACTTCAAGTCTTTCATGCCGACGGGCGTGGTGTAGAAACCGCCCGCGGTCAGGTCGCGATAGGTGGCGAAGAACTTTGCGGCCTCGACGAACTGCGGCCGGGCTTTCGGCAGGTAGCAGATGTCGTCGCAGATCGCCGTCCGCTGCTCGGGCGCGAGCTGGGCGAAGAACTGCTTGAAGCGGCGCTTCGACTCGATCTCGAGCCAGCCGATCCCTTCGAGGACCGTCTTGCGGTCGGCGCGCTGCGCGGCATAAGGCGCGCTGATCCACTCGTCGATGAAATCGACGACGCCGGCCTGCGAGGCGCTCGGTGAGACGCCGTCCGCGGGAATGATCACATCGCAGAGCGTCGCGGCCGTGCGCCGCATTCCAGGCGGAAGTGTGAGGGGCCATAGCTCGCCGGGCTTGTAGACCTTGTTGAGCATCGGATCGGTGCCATAGCCCTTGCCGTGAGCCGCGGCGGCAGCGGCCACGCGCGCCTGCAACCACGGCAGGGCGGATGCGGCAGCGACCCACTTGAGCGTGGTGCGGCGATCGATACGGAACGGATCACTCATCTACAGTTCCTTGCGGTTCATGCGCTCGAGGATGTGATCAGCGGCGCGCCAGGCCAGCGCCATGATCGTCAGCGTCGGGTTCTTGTCCGCGTTCGATGCGAAGACGGCGCCGTCAGTGATGAAGAGATTCTTCACGTCCCAGGTCTGGCCAAAGCGGTTGGTCACCGAGCGCCTGGCATCATCGCCCATGATGGTGCCGCCCACCTCGTGGATGATCGAACCGCCCGGCGCGATCGCCTTGACACCATC
>Ga0126377_10001120_pt1 | contig 17211 bp, 13 predicted proteins | sample PanSoiMetPlot_22_FD_92647 | JGI IMG/M metagenome (GOLD analysis project Ga0126377, IMG submission 92647) | Tropical forest soil microbial communities from Panama - MetaG Plot_22 | ecosystem: Environmental > Terrestrial > Soil > Tropical forest > Bulk soil | place: Panama | collected 2016-02-17 | reverse complement strand
TGGCAGGGCTCCTCGCGATTACGACATGGGCGGCCGTCCCGAAATCCCACAGCCATTCGGGCGCGCCGAGCACGGGAACGATTTACCGGCCGGACCTGTGGAAGGTGTACTAAGACGCCGGTATCCGTCTTTCCTATCCCGGCCGCCAACGCCGAGGTCTGGTTCTAAAGTTCTCTCTCGATCCCGGCTTGTTCGAGCCGGGATTTGTTCACGCCCCACACGCTGAGTGCCAGAACCAGCACAGCGAAGGCGAGCAGCGTGAGGTGCTCCGCCGACCTGCCGGCGAAACTCACCGCAATGGCGAGCAGCACGCCGGGAAACACATGCACAGGCGCCCACACGAGCGCGGATAGAATGTTGGCGGCGTAGAAATGCCGCGGGGACATGCGCAACACGCCCGCGAGCAACGGCACAAAGGCGCGAACGACCGCGGTGAAGCGCGCAAGAAACACGCTCGTGATGCCGTGCCGCTTGATGAATGCCTTGCTGCGGCGGATGAGCTGCGGATAGAGATTGAGCGGCCACGTCCGCAAGATCTCTCTCTTGTAGTGCTGGCCCAGCCAGAACGAAATGCCATCGCCCGCGATCGCACCGGCCGTTGCCGCAGCGAGCAGCAGCCAGGGATTGATATCGGCGGTGGTCGCAAGCGCGCTGATGCCGATGATCGTTGTCGAGCCGGGTACGACGGTACCGACCACCGGGATCGCTTCCGACAGCGCCAGCAGGAACACCGCGCTCACTGCAAAGTGCGGATGCGACCCGACCAAAGTCGATCAGTCCCTGAAAATGGGATGCGATCGGCGAGAGGTATGCGAGCGCCGCGTCCATATCCGATAACGCGCCCCTGATCGGGCGAGTTTCCCCGCTAGGCGGCGGCGAGTGCGCGTCAGGCGCGGCGGAACTTCGGGAACAGCAAAGCCGCCTGCGCGTTGACTCTTGCTCACGACAATCGCTGCAACAGGTGATCGCCTACGCGGATCGCGTTGGCGATGGCGGTAAGCGAGGGATTCACCGCGCCGATGCTGACGAAGAAGCTCGTGTCCACGACATAGAGGTTGTCGAGTTCGTGCGCCTTGCAGTTGACGTCGAGGACGGAGGTTTTAGGATCGCGGCCGAAGCGGCAGGTGCCGGCCTGATGGGCGCAGCCGGCGACGGGAATGTCGGCCTTCATGTAGATGTCGCGCGGGATCAGGTGCTGCGGATGCATGCCGAGATGGCTCAGCAACGACTTGAGCTTCTCGTATAGCTTCTCCCGCGGCACCTGGTTGTTCGGCGTGTAGCTCAGTGTCACCTGGCCGGACGCATCGACCGTGACGCGATTGTGCGCCTCGGGCAGGTCTTCCGTGGTGAGCCAGAAATCGACCGCGTGACGCGCTAGATTGCCGAGAAGACCCATCGGCAAGAGCGCGGTCTCGAGTGGCTTTTCGCCCCTGTACATTGGTCCCAGCGACTTGCCGGTCATCTGGATGTTGCCCATCGGGTAATCAAAACCCTCCGTCCCGAAGTAGAAATCGTTGAGGGCGATCGTCTTCTGAAACATGGTCGGGTTCGGCTCGCGCGAGATCGCCAGCACCGCCTGGCTGTTGTGAAACATGTAGTTGCGTCCCACCTGGTCCGAGCCGTTGGCAAGCCCATTGGGGTGCTTGTCGTTGCGCGACATCAACAGCAGGCTTGCCGAGTTCACCGCGCCGCAGGACACGACGACGATATCGCCGCGAAAGACTGCTCGCGCGCCTGCGACTTCGGCGATGACCTGCGTCACCGCCGTGCCCGCCGCATTCGTTTCGAGTTTCACCGCCTTCGCGTTGCGCAATAGCGTGACGTTGGGAAATTCCAGCGCCGGACGCACGGCCACGACTTCCGCGTCGGATTTGGCATGCACCAGGCAAGGAAAGCCATCGCAGGTCTGACAGCGGATGCAGGTGCTATACGCCATGTTCCGCTCGTCCAACATGATCGCGCACGGCGCCGGGAACGGCCGGTAGCCGGCCGCGGTGAGCTGCTCGTAGAGTTCGGCAATGCGCGGCTCGTGGGAGACCGGCGGGCACGGATAAGGGGAGCTGGCGGGAGGCTCGGTCGGATCGTGCCCGCGCAAGCCGTGGACGTGATACATCTCCTCGGCCTTGGCGTAATAGGGCTCGAGCTCCGCGTAGTTGATCGGCCACGCCGGCGAGATGCCGTCATAATGCTTGAGCTCGCCGAAATCTTTTTCGCGCAGCCGGTAGAGCGCCGCGCCGAACATTTTTGTCGCGCCGCCGACGAAATAGTGCACCTGCGGTTGGAACGCACGGCCGTGCCGGTCGTACCAGCGCTCGGGCGAGACATAGCGGTTCTCCACGAACACCGCCGCCGCGTCCCAGTTCTCCGCCTCGCGCTTGAGCCAATCGCCGCGCTCGAGGATGAGGATGCTCTTTCCCGAAGGGGCGAGGTGTCGCGCGAGCGTGCCGCCGCCCGCGCCGCTGCCGATGATGATGATGTCGAAGCGCTGATTCATCTGCGCGCTTGAAGTACCAACGCCCCGCGCACTCGGTATGCTCCCCTCCCCACCCAAACCCCGGCTTGCCGGGGTTTGAGCAGTTTTAAATTTGCCGGAAGCGGGCAAGCCCGCAGCCGGCTGGGGAGGGGTTGGGGGTGGGGGTCCATCGGCGGATCACCGCACGACCCCCAGCCGGCTCGCCATAGCGCGTCGAAGACGCGCGTGAACGCGCTTAAGGCTCGCCACGCTCCCCACAAGGGGGAGGGTAAAGGCCGAGTCTGCCGTGCGTGAGTCCACTTCACTCCAAAACTCCTCAGAGCCCCACGCTGCTCTGCATGATGCCGCCGTCCGTGAAAATGGTGGTGGCGGTGAGATAGCTGGCGCCGGCGCCGGCCAGGAAACCGACGACGCTCGCGATCTCCTCCGGGCGCGCCATGCGCCCGAGCGGTATGGCGGCGTTGAGCTGCGCGAGCTTGGCGGGGTCGTTCATGGTGCTGAGATTGATCGGGGTCGCCACCGCGCCCGGACCAACGCCGACGACGAGGATGTCGTGCTTGGCGAGCTCGACACCGGCGGTGCGCGTGAGCATGCGCATGCCGCCCTTGGCGAGGCAATAAGCGGTGTTGCCGGGCATCGGCCAATCCTCGTGCACCGAGGTAATATTGATGATGCGGCCGCCGCCGCCCTGCTTGATCATCTGCCGGGCGGCGATCTGCGTGCCGAAAAACGCGCTCTTGAGGTTGATTGCCATCACGCGCTCATACTGGGCCTCGCTCGTGTCGAGCACGGAGGTGCGCGTTTCAATGCCGGCGTTGTTGACCATGATGTCGAGCCGGCCGAACTTGCCTACCGCGGCATCCACCAGTTTCTGAAGGTCGGCGAGCTTGCCCACGTCGGCCTCGACGCCCAGCGACTGATTGCCGAGCTTGCAGATCTCGCGCTCGAGGGCCTCGGTCGTTTCCGGATGCGCCACATAGTCGATGACGACACTGGCGCCTTGCCGGGCGAGCTCCAGCACGATGGCCTGGCCTATACCGCTGTTCCCCCCGGTGACGATGGCAACCTTGTTCTTCAGCGACATGCTTTCCTCGAACGTTTTGGCGAGTGGTCCTCTCACCCGTGAACGGGTTCACGCGCAACCGGTTCCGTGGATGCCGGGTGCGCATTCGTTTCTTCCGCGAGCTGGCTGATCAGGTTGGCGATGAGCCCCGTCCAACCGGTCTGGTGCGATGCGCCACAGCCGCGGCCATTGTCGCCGTGGAAATATTCATGAAACAGGATGTAGTCCTTGAAATGGGGATCGGTTTGAAATTTCTCGTAGCCGCCAAAAACCGGGCGCCTGCCATCTGCCCCGCGCAAAAAAAGCTTGAGCAGGCGGCGGCACAGCTCGTCCGCGACCTCATCGAGAGTGCGCATGACGCCTGAGCCGGTCGGACATTCGATCTTGAGCCCGTCGCCGTAGAACAAATAGAACCGGCGTAGATTCTCGATCAGCAGGTAATTGACCGGCATCCAGATCGGTCCTCGCCAGTTCGAGTTGCCGCCGAACATGCCCGACTCGGATTCGCCCGGCTCATAGCGCACGCGGTAGTGCGCGCCATTGCATTGGAAGTCGTAAGGATGATCGCGGTAGACGCGGGACAAGGCGCGCACGCCGTAGGGCGAGAGGAACTCGGATTCGTCGAGCATGCGCTGCAATAACTTCGTCATGCGGAAGGCGCGCGTCAGCGCAATCAAGCGGCGGCCCTGCGCACCCGGCTCGTTCCAGCGCGACACCTGATTCACCAGGTCCGGCCGCCGTTCGCGGTAGAGCTCGAACTCGCGCCAAAGCTCGGGCATGTCAACCACCGCATTCTCCTCGACGGAACCCACCGCACACAGCGGGATCAAGCCCACCATTGACCGCAGCCGCAGCGGAATTTTGTCTCCGGAGGGCATCGACAGCACGTCGTAAAAGAAATTGTCCTGGTCATCCCAGAGCCCGATTCCCTCCTTGCCCATGTCCCTCATGGCACCGGCGATTTGCAGGAAGTGGTCGAGAAACTTGAGCGCCATGTCCTGGTAGGCGGGGTCATGACGGCTGAGCTCTAACGACATACGCAGCATGTTGAGACAGAACATCGCCATCCAGGCCGTGCCGTCGGATTGCTCGATGGTGCCGCCGGTGGGCAGCGGGCGTGAGCGGTCGAACACCCCGATGTTGTCGAGGCCGAGAAAGCCGCCCTCGAAGATGTTCATGCCGTCGGGATCTTTGCGGTTCACCCACCAGGTGAAGTTCAGCAGCAGCTTATGGAAGACGCGCTGCAGAAATTCGAAATCGCCGCTGCCGCCCGTTTGGTTGCGGTCATTCTCGAACACGCGCATGGCTGCCCAGGCGTGCACCGGCGGGTTGACGTCGCCGAATGCCCACTCGTAGGCCGGCAACTCGCCGTTGGGATGCATCAGGCGCACCTCGCACAGCAGCAGCAGCTGCGCCTTGGCGGAATCGGGATCAATCAGCGAAAGCGTGACGCAGTGAAAGGCGAGATCCCAGGCGGCGAACCAGGGATATTCCCACTTGTCCGGCATCGACATGATGTCTGCGGCGATGAGATGCGCCCAGCCGCTGTTGCGGCCGTGCTTGCGGTTTTCGGGCGGCGGCGGCTGGGCCGGATCGCCGTTGAGCCATCGTCGCACGTTGAAGTCATAAAATTGCTTGCTCCACAGCATCCCGGCGAAGGCTTGGCGCTGGATGCGCCGCATATCCTCGTCGGGGATGCCTTTCTGCAGGGCGGCGTAGAAGGCATCTGACTCGACAACGCGCTGCCCGATTACGTCATCGAAGCCGGCGAAAGCGGCCGTGCGCGGCTCGCCCGCACGCAGCCGCACGCGGATGGTGGTCGAGCCGCGGGGCGGAATCGAACGAAGATAAACTCCGCCTGCCTTGGTGCCTTCACCCGCGGGATTCACCGCGTCGGTGCGGCCGTGAACCACATACTCGTGGAACGCGTCCTTAAAATATCCCTGCGCGCCGCTGACGCCGAATACGCGCGCGAAGTTGGTCTCGTTATCGCAGAACAGCAGCCGATCGGCCCCTTCGAACTCGATCGTGTAGAGCCCGAGGTCGTCGTGCTGCGCGCGCACGCGGCCGCTGCTCTGGTCCTTCAGTGAAGGTTTGTTCACGCCCTGCGACCAGCTCCAAATGTTGCGGAACCAGATTTGCGGCAGCACGTGGATGGAGGCTTGCTCGTCGCCGCGGTTGTGCACGGTCAAACGCATGAGCACCTCGTCGGCGTCCGCCTTGGCGTATTCGATGTCGATGTCGAAATATTTGTCGTCGTCGAAAATCCCAGTGTCGATCAGCTCGAATTCCCTCGCGGCCGAGCCGCGGCGGCGCGCGTTCTCTTCGACCAGCCATTGGTATGGGTAAGGAGCTTGCGGCAGCTTGTAGAGCATGCGCGCGTAGGCGTAGCTGGGGATCGCATCGAGGTAGTAGTAGAGTTCCTTGACGTCCTCGCCATGATTGCCCTCGGAATTGGTCAGGCCGAACAACCGTTCTTTCAGGATCGGATCGCGGCCGTTCCACAAGGCGACCGAGACGCAGAGCAATTGACGATTGTCGCAAAAGCCGCCGAGACCATCCTCGCCCCAGCGATAGGCGCGGCTGCGGGCTTGATCGTGGGTGAAGTAATCCCAGGCCGTGCCGCCAGGGCTGTAATCCTCGCGCACCGTGCCCCACTGCCGCTCGCTGAGATAAGGACCCCAGCGGCGCCAATCCTTCACGCCCTGTCGGCTTTGCTCGATGCGTTGCCGTTCGCCATCCCCGCTCTGCAGCATCGGCACTTTACTCCTACGCTTCAATCACTCGCTCGCACTCGCGCACTTAAGAGGATTTTCGCTGCCTAGCTTCCCCTGCCCTGCTCGGCTCGGCGCAGCAATTCCCATGCATCAAGGGTGCATGCGACAGACCACGCCTGCGCGGGCGCGCCACGGGGCCGGTGCGGCGGTTCACCGTCGAAGATCTCGCCGATCGTGCCCACCGCCTGGTCCTCGAGCGCATCGCACATCCCCGCGAGCACGTCGAGCGCCGCCTTGGCGTCGCGACGGACTCGATACATCGCCAGACAGAACGGTCCGAGCAGCCACGCCCAGACCGCCCCTTGATGGTAGCCGCCGTCGCGTTCCATGACGCTGCCGCCATAGTGCGGATGATAGGCGGCAGAGCCGGGCGCGAGCGAGCGCAGCCCAAACGCGGTGAGCAGATGGTCCCGGCATACCCGCACGACCTTTGCCTGATCGGCGGCGGCAAGCGGGCTATACGGAAGACTCACGGCAAATATCTGATTGGGTCGCACGCTGGCATCATCGCCGCTCGGGCCATCGATCACATCGTATAAGCCCTCGCCGTCGGCGCGCACGAAGCGCGCAAAGCTTCGTCTGGCCGCCTGCGCCGACGCACTGAAGCGATCCGGCTGTCCCAGCATGGCCGCGAATATGCTCATGACACGCAAGGCGTTGTACCACAGCGCATTGATTTCGACGGGCTTGCCGATGCGCGGCGTGACCACCCAATCCCCGACCTTTGCGTCCATCCAGGTCAACTGCACGCCGGAGACGCCGGCCTTGAGCAGGCCGTCGGCTTTATCGACGGCAATGCCATAGCGTGTCCCGCGCTGGTGCCATTCGATCATGTCGGAGAGGACCGGAAAAACCTCGCGCAGCGCAGCCACGTCTTTGGTCGCGTCGACATAGGCGCGCCAGGCCTCGAAAAACCACAGCGACGCATCCGCGGTGTTGTAGTCGGCGTGCTCGCCGGCGCCGGGAAAGACGTTGGGCAACATGCCTTCGCTGACGAAGCTCGCGAAGGTCGCAAGAATGCGGCGCGCGATCTGCGGCCGGCCGGTCGCCAGCGTCAGGCCCGGCAAGCTGATCATGGTGTCGCGGCCCCAGTCGCCGAACCAAGGATATCCGGCGATGACGGATTTGCCATCCGGCACGCTGGTAAGCGGCCGCGCAAAAATGAAGGCATCGGCGGCGAGCGCAAGCCGGGCGATCCATGGCGGCGCATCGGACATCGCGGGACTGCTCGCAACGGCCGTTGCGACGATGCTGCGGTCGTGATCAACGCGCCGCTTCAGCGCCGCCTCGATGTCGCCCGAAGGCTCTGCCTCGATGCTCGCGACGATGCCGCGCCATTGTCCCGGCACGAGCGGCAGCGTGACCTCGCCCACGCAGAGGTGATTGTCGATCGAATCGAGGCCCCGCTCCGCCTCGAGCGGTAGCTCAAAATCCCGGTACCAGTCGCCCTTGGCCACGATGGCGGCGGCTGGCGCCCCGATGGTCAGCGAAAAGGATCCCGCCTCGGTGACCAGCAGGCGCTCGCCCGCGACCGCGATGTCGGGCGCGAAGCTCCCGACGCCGGCGGTGGCATGGTGGTCGCGATTGTTGGCAAGCAGCGTCACGCGCAAGGACAGCGCATGCTCGGGCGGATCGGGCTGTGGCCGCAGCAGCCAGGCCGCATAGGTCGTATGCGCGCCGGGCTCCATCCAGATGCGTGCCTCGATCCGGTGCGGTCCGATCTCGTAGGTCCAAACCGGGACGGAGAAGTCGAGCCGAAAGCTCGCGATGCGGATGTGCCCCGCCGGCGAGATGGCGCCGCTCGTCCAGCGGTTGGTGAACAGCGGGTAGGAGCGCTCGCCCGCGATCACGGCCGCGTCGGCCTTGGCGAGAATGAGCCGACGTCCGAGCGGCGAACCGATCGGCGCGATGAGTAGGCCATGGTAGCGCCTGGTCAAGCTGCCTGCGATGGTGCCGCCCGCGTAGCCGCCGCGGCCGTTGGCGATCCACCATTCGCGCCGCTCGGCTTGGCCGAGATCGCCGCAGATCGCGCGCGAGAATCGGATCGCAGATGGGGTCGGTGTCACCGCACAACGTCTCCGCCGCAAGCATTGCGCACGCGGACACCTATCGTGGTTTGAAAGAGAAGGCTGGGCGCAGCGAGGTCAGCAGGGGGTCGGCGGCGACATAGAGAAATCCGCCGGCCAGCCCGAAATTTTTCAGAAACTCCCAGAAATGTTCATTCCACATGTGGCTATTGAACGGAAAGCTCCAGAAGTTGTGGAACAGGACGGCGGTCGCAACGACATAGAATACGAACAGCAGCGCCGCTTGGCGCCGATAAAAACCGAACAGAATGCAGATGGGGCCGATGACCTCGAGCGTGCCGCCGAGCACCAACAACAGAACGGCCATCGGCTGCGGCAGCGCAATCAATCCGTCGGCGGCTTGCGCCATCGCCGACTGATGATTGAAAATCTTATCGAGCGCGCTGAACGGAAAGAGCAGCACCAGACAAAGCCTGGCGACAAAAGCGAGAACTTTATTCTCCTGGTTCATGGCTCGCTCCCAAAATATTCCAGACGGTCGCTATTCCTCGACCAGGCGCAGTGCGTGGCCGTTGGTGTCGCGGATCATCAGCGCTTTCTTGAAACCGAACTTGCTCTGCGCGGCCTCCGGTATGGCAACGACGCTCGAGCTAATGAACTGTGCACCCGCCTGGCGCAATCGGCCGGCAAGCGCCTGGATGTTTTTGCTGACCAGCGTGGCCTGCCAGTTCCAGAGATCATTGGCCTTGCTTTCGGCAGGCATCAGCCGGCCGCCGGGTGGCGTCTTGTACTCGAGGAACTCGACATGCGGCGGCGCAGAGGGCGGCATCATCGAGGTGACCAGGCAGGTATCGTTGAGGAGCCCGTCCAGCACGTCCTGGGTCGTTCCGCTGTTCAATGTGGTGACGCCCACGTTGAAGCCAAGCAAATCGCGGTAGAACGTCACGCCCTTGTCCGTGCTCGGCACCGTCATCGCGGTATGGTCGATGCCGCGAAAGAGCTTGTCGCTCGGCTTTTGCCATGACGGGTCGCCCTTGCCCGGGGGAAAGAAGATCAATTCGAGCGGATGCCGCTCGGGATCGTGAAACTTGATCGCCTTGATGCCGGCGGCACCGGGATTGGAGGCCGGGATGGTGATGGGATGCGACGAAATCTGCCGGACATTGTTGTCCTGCAGGATTTTGTAAGCCGCATCCATATCCCCTACGACGATGGCCATGTGCTGAAACCAGGCGTCGTTGCTGTTGGACCACACGGGGATGTTTCGGCCGGTCGGCGGCGACACGTACTGGGTGAGCTCGATGACTTGCTCGCCGAGCTTGAGCTGCACGATGCGCATATTGGCGTTGAACACGCCCACCAGCGCGTCGTACTCGCTGCCAACGACGCGGAAATCGGCGATCTTCTCGAAGCCCAGCACGTTGGCAAAAAAGCTCGCCTCGCGGTCGATGTCGCCAACGGTGAAGCCGATCGTTTTCACGCGCTGGACGGCGGAGGAGCGCTCCTGCGCGTGTCCGACATGAAGCGACAGCACCGACAGGAGGATGGCGGCTGCCAGTACGAGCAACCGCTCCGCCGGCCGCGCAGGCGCGGATTTCCGCGTTTGATGGGCGAGCCTCATTCTGCTGCCTTTGCGAGCGATATGTTTCCCGAGCGCTGTTCACAGGGCTTCTGCGCCCGTTCGAGATTGTGCGCCGTGTTGATGAGAGCGATGTGCGAGAAGGCCTGCGGAAAATTCCCTAGCAGCCGCTTTGCCGCGGGATCATATTCTTCCGAGAGCAGGCCTAGATCGTTGCGCAATGACAGGAGCCGCTCGAACAACATGCGGGCGTCCTCAGCGCGGCCGAGAAGGACGTAGGCATCGGCCAGCCAGAAGCTGCACGCCAGGAACGCCCCCTCCCCCGGAGGAAGACCATCTTGCGTGGCGGCCGTGTCGTAGCGCAGCACGAAACCATTCGTGATGAGTTTGCGCTCGATCGCCTCGACCGTGTGCCGCACCCGCGCGTCTTCCGGCGGCAAGAAACCGACCGCCGGGATGAGAAGCGCGCTGGCGTCCAGGTGCTGCGACCCGTAGGCCTGAACGAACGCGCCGAGCGCAGGATTAAATGCCTTCTCGCATATCTCGGCGTGAATTTGCGCGCGCAGTTTGCGCCAATGATCGAGCGGCCCTTCGAGGCCGAAAGCTTCGGCGCTCTTGATGGCGCGGTCGAAAGCGACCCATGCCATCACTTTCGAATAGGTGAAATGCTGGCGCCCTCCGCGCACTTCCCAAATGCCCTCGTCTGGGAACGACCATATCTCCTCGAGATGGGACACAAGCACACGCTGGAAATCCCATGCTTCTGTAAGAAGCTGGATGCCGCCGACGCGCCCTTGGTGCAGCGCGTCCATGACCTCGCCGTAGACGTCGATCTGTAACTGACCGGACGCAGCATTGCCGATGCGCACCGGCTTCGATCCCTCGTATCCGGACAGCCACGGCACCTCCCATTCCGAGAGCCGTTTTTCGCCGGCCAGTCCGTACATGATCTGAATTTGCGACGGGCTTCCGGCGGCGGCTCGCAACAACCAATCACGCCAAGCGCACGCTTCGTCGTAATATCCCGCATTCATGAAGGCGAGCAGCGTGAGCGTTGCGTCGCGCAGCCAGCAGAAGCGGTAGTCCCAGTTGCGAGGCCCGCCGATCCACTCCGGCAGAGAGGTCGTCGGCGCAGCCACGATGCCCCCGGTAGGCTCGTAGGTGAGTGCCTTCAACGTAATGAGCGAACGCGACACGGGATCTGCGTAGGCGCCTGTCCTTTGGTGGGTCTTCACCCAATCCTCCCAGAACTCCTGCGTTTGCCGCAGGGCATCCTCTGGATCGATCGGGTCAGGGACCGACAAGTGGGCCGGCGTGTATGAGGACGAATATGTGAGGACAAACGGAACGGTCTCTCCCGCAGAGACTGTGAAGTCTCCGACCGTCGTGAGGTCCTCGCCGCGAAGCTCAACCGACGTTCGCAGGACAAGCATGTCAGGTCCGGAAATCGCCAGGAGAGCTCCCTCATCATGCCGCCTCACCCAGGGGACGGAGGCGCCGTAATCGAAACGGATGATCAACTCGGTCCTCATCGCCACGGTGCCTCGCCGGCCGACGACCAGACGAACGACATGACAGGCTTGTCCGCGCAACGGCATGAAGTCGATCAGCACGGCCTCGCCGTCGGCAGTGATAAAAGTGGTTTCCAAAATCAGCGTATTCGGCCGGTAGCGGCGCGTAATGCGCGGCTGCTCTTGTTGCGGCCCGATCCGCCAGCGTCCATTGCTGCTAGTCCCGAGAAGAGCCGCAAAACATGCATCGGAGTCGAAACGGGGCACGCAGAGCCAATCGATCGAGCCACCCTTCGACACCAGCGCAGCCGTCTCGAAATCGCCGATCAGTCCGTAATCCTCGATGCGCCCACTCATCAGGGGCTACTCTCCAATGAATGCATCACAGAAAAAGGCAGGCGCGGCAGTATACTTCACTCGAGCTTCACGTTGGCCGCCTTGATGACGTTACCCCAGCGCTCGATCTCTTCGCGCATATAGGCGGCGGTCACCTGGGGCGTGCCGCCCATCGGCTCGGCGGACAGCTGGGCGAGGCGATCGCGGATCTCAGCCTGGTGCAGCGCCTCGTTGACGTCGGCGTTGATCTTGTCGATGACCGCCTGCGGTGTCTTTGGCGGCGCTACGATCGCGAACCATGTCACGGATTCGAAGCCCGGCAGAGTCTCGGCAATGGTCGGCACATCCGCCAATGCGGCCATGCGTTTGGGACTGGCCACGCCTAGGAGCTTGAGCTGCCCGCCCTTCACCAGCGCGTTCGAGGCGCCGAGATTGTCGAACATGAGATCGACGTTGCCTGCTGCGAGATCGGTCAATGCCGGCGCCGAGCCGCGATAGGGCACCTGCTGGAATTTGACACCGGCCTTCAGCTGAAAAAGCTCGGAGGTCAGATGCGAAGTCGTGCCGTTGCCCTGCGTGGCGCACGTGAGCTTGCCGGGATTGGCCTTGGCGTAGGCGATGACGTCGGCAACGCTTGCAATCGGAACCCTGGCATTGAGCACGAGCGCGTTCGGCACGCGGCCCATGATGACAATGGGGACGAACTCGGTCGGATCGAAGCCAAGCCGCGGATAAAGGTTCTGGTTGATGACGAGCGGCGGTGGCGGCGCGGAGAGCAGCGTGTAACCGTCAGGGTCGGCCTTGGCCACCGTTTCGGCGCCAATGTTTCCCGCGGCGCCACTGCGGTTCTCGATCACCACCGGCTCGCCCCACTTCTTCGCCAGCCAGTCGCTAAAAATGCGCGGCATCACGTCCGCGGTGCCGCCGGCGGGGAACGGCACGATGATCTTGACCGCGCGCGAGGGATAGTGCTGCGCCTGCGCCGCGGGCAATGCCGCTAACAAGCCCACCAGCGCGACTGCGACGGCGACGACGCGTCCCTGCAACCACTGATGCCGAGCGTTGACACGAGCCATCACGCGCCTCCTCATAAAGAATTCGTCGGCCTAGCCGGGCATGCGCGAGCCTGACCCGCGCCTTCATCTTCTTTGCAAGAGAGTCTTTGCCAAGATCGATGGATTGCCGGGTCATAAGCGCGTTCACGCGCGTCTTCCGACGCGCTATGCCCGGCAATGACGACTTTGGTTTCCTGTCGCAGCGCTTCAATCATTCGATCACGATCTTGGCCGCCTCGATCACCGGGGCCCATGTTTCGAGACTCTGACGGATCAAATCGCGCATCTCGTCAGGCGTGCTCGCGAGCGGCTCAGCTTCCAGCGTGCGGATGCGCGAGCGCAATTTGCCGTCTTGGAATCCGTGCGCGATCGCCCGCGATACCTTCATGGAGATCCCCTTGGGCGTGCCGGACGGCGCCGCCACCGCCATCCAGGTGTCGGCATAAACGCCCGGCGACGTCTCCGCGATGGTGGCCACACGCGGATAATCCTTGAGCCGCTCGCGGCTGCCGGTGGCGAGTAATTTGAGCTTGCCGGCATCGATGTTGGATTTGTTGGCGAGAAGATAATCCGGGACGAGATCGATATTTCCCGCCAGCAGATCGTTGATGGCGGGTGCGCTGCCGCGATAGGGGATTTCCGTCATGCGGAACTTGCCCTTGAGCATCAAGAGCTCGCCCAGGAGATGTCCGGTCTGACCCTTGCCCTGGTGCCCGTAATTGATCTTGCCCGGATTGGCGCGCGCATACGCCATGAGATCCTGCAGGTTATCGAAAGGAAGGCTCTCGCGGCCGATCAAGATCAGCGGATAAACGGCCAGCACGCTGATCGGCTCGAGCGCGCGGGTGTCGAACGATGCTTTCGCAAAGAGCAGATGCGTGACGCTGAACGTGAGCTGCGCCGCGCATAACAGCGTGTAGCCATCTTGGCGCGCGCAGAACAGCCTCGGTGCCCACGCGTCCGCCCGCTCCGCCTGGCCGATTCTCGACCACCACCTGCTGACCGAGGTTGCTGCCCGCCTTGTCGGCGGCGAACCGGCACAGAAGATCGGCCGTGCCGCCGGCCGGATAAGGGACGACCAGCGTTATGACGCGGTTAGGATAAATGGGCTGCGCCTGCGCGGCGCCGATCGTCACCGCGAGAGCGAGCGCGCCGCACGTGGTGGCGAGGCACCGAAACATGCGCCGGGTCACTCGTAGAACTCAGGCGACATCTTCTGGCCGTCGCGCTGCGCCTTGTCGTGATTGATCCAAAGCTGCGCTTTTTCCTTCGCCATGACGTCCGCCATCCGCTGCATGGAAGCCATGGTCTTATCCTTGCTGTCGTTGGTCTCCGGCACGCGCCGGTTTTCCCAATTGTCCTTGAAATGAACCGCGTCACCCGAAAGAAGCACGGCCCCCGTCTTCGGCAGCCTGACCAGCAGGCTCTGATGGCCGGGCGTGTGTCCGGGCGTGGAAATGATCACCAGGCTGCCATCACCGAAGACATCGTGATCGCCCTCGAGCTTCGTCACAGGGTGGTCAGGTTTGAAGCGCGGGCCGACCGGTGATGGCCATTCGTACTCGGCATTCTGCACCAGGAGCATGCTCTGCGGAAACATCGTCACGTTGCCGATGTGGTCGGGATGGGTATGCGAGACCGCGACGTATTTGATGTCGGCGGGTTTCACGCCGAGCTCATCGAGCTGCGCGGCAAGCGTCTTCGGCCGTCGCCAATGTGTCATCCGCGGATCTGCGGGCCGCTGGCCCTCGGGCATAGCAGCCCTGGCATCGGTCACGCCAGTATCCCACAGCAGCCAGCCTTGCGCGTGCTTGATCAGATAGCAATTGTCGGCGAAGTCCATCGACTTGCCCACATTCACGCCGGGCGACCAGCGCGAGATGTCGCCGGCAACGCCCTCTCCGCAATTCAAGATATACAGGCGCTCGACCCCTGATGTGGGGCCTTGCGCCGAAGCTTGCGTGAGCGCAAGCGCGAGCGTCACGGCAAAGCCCAAACCGAGCGCAATAAGTTGCATGGCGTTCCTCCTGCGTTTTGAGCTTGGCGCGAGCCATGACCGCGTCGAACACAATAATAACACGATCGTGAGGCGGATCCGTGCCGCCCGCTTGAGCCGCGCCGAAACCCCTTCTTTCACCGCGCGCCTTCTGCTAACTGATGCCGCGCGAGTTGTGAGCCGCCCCCGATCGCTTTCCCATGATGAAGAAAGGCCATAACGAGCACAACCAGGCGCGCTCTTGAAGGCGCCGCAAGACGAGGGTTCCAATGATCAGCCATTCCATCCGCGCCGCCGCGCTGGCCACGGGTTTTGCCGCCGCAATCGCTTGTGCCAGCCTATCCGCGCACGCAGCGTCGTTCGACGGCCCATGGAGCGTGCTTGTGGTCACCAGGACCGGTCCCTGCGACCAAGCTTACCGGTACGGCGTGACGATCGCCCGCGGACAGGTTTATTACGCAGGCGGCGGCCCGGTCAGCCTGACCGGACGCGTCACCCCCTCCGGCGGCGTCACGGTGCGCGTGTCCAGCGGCCCGCAATACGCCATTGGCACGGGGCGGCTGTCACGCAGCACCGGCAGCGGAAGCTGGCGCGGCCAAGGTCCGAGCGGGGCCTGCGCCGGCGTGTGGAGCGCGACGCGAGGTTGAGGCACACGCGAATCACTCTATCAATGCGCTTGAATCGACAGCGGCTCTGCGCATTCGCAACGCGAGCGCGTGTCGACGCGTCTTTGCCAAGAGCACAGTCGCGAAGGTAACGTACAAACACAGGACGCCTCGAAGGGATGAGAAGACCTTTGCACACGCTGCGCATGGGTTGCGGGTTTGCCGCCGGACTCCTTTGCATGCTGCTGTTGGCATGCCCGCCGGCCGCGTGGACGTCGGCGCAGGCACAGACCCATGCGGCGAAGAAGAAAATCGAGAGAAAAGGTACGCCGCCGAAAAGCGCTGGAAGGGAGCAGGAAGAGCGGACCGCTTTCACCGCGCAGGAAGACGACGCCGCGGTCATTCCCGGGATTGCGGACGCGCGCATCTGGGGTGATTCCGAGACCGCATTTGCGCGGCTGTTGCCGCAGGCAAGCGGGCCGTGGCTGGCGATCTCGGGCGGCGGCTCCGACGGCGCCTACGGTGCGGGCGTTCTCACCGGCTGGAGCGAAGCGGGCACGCGGCCACAATTCGCCGTCGTGACCGGCGTCAGCATCGGCGCGCTGATCGCTCCTTTTGCTTTTCTCGGCTCCCGATATGACGAGGATCTGCACAAGAATTTCACGAGCATCGGCGCAGCCGACATCTTTGAGGATCGCACGACTCGCGAGAGCCTGTTCGATTATTGGCCGCTCAAGCGCTTGATCGAGCAGCGCGTGACCCCGGCGCTCGTTTCGGAGATCGCCGCTGAGCACGCGCGCGGGCGGCGCCTCTGGGTGGCGACCACCAATCTCGATGCCGGGCGGCGCGTGATCTGGAACATGGGCGCGATCGCCGCACACGGCGAGCAAGGCCTGCGGTTGTTTCGCGACGTCCTGCTCGCGTCCTCCGCCATTCCCGGTTTCTTTTCGCCGGTTCCAATCGAGGTCGAGGCGAACGGCAAGAAATTCCAGGAGCTGCACGGCGACGGCACGCTCACGGCGCCGTTCTTCGTCATGCCGGAAACCATGCTTTCGGCGCGCAGCACATCACGTCCGCCGCTCGGCCAGCTTTACGTGATGGTCAACTCGAAACTCGGGCCCGAATTTAAGATGCCGGAGCGCAATATCCCCGGTGTGCTCGGCCGCTCGATCGGCGTGGCGCTGACGGCGGCGCTGCGTGCAGAGCTGATGCTGGTCTATGCCGGCGCGCAGCGACAAGCAATCGCGCTACGCATCGCCCATGTCGACCCCAGCTTCGATTTTCCGAGCCGCGGCCCCTTCGATGGCAAATACATGCAGGCGCTCTACGAAGTTGGCGTCGCGGCTGGCAAGAAGGGCACGGCTTTCGGAGACACGCTGCCGGAGTTCTCGATGCGCGGCGCGAACAGTCAGCAGTAACCGCCGCGGCTGCTGCCAATCTCAGTCCTTGAGTTCGGCGCGCTTTAGTCCGCGAGTTCGGCGCGCTTTAGGGCGGGCACTCATTAAAACGCGCAGATCAGATGTCCGCTTTCGGGTGTAAAGCGGACATTGGCTCGGTGGCGGGTGATGTCCGGTCCTGACCCAGAGCGGACATAGCTTGGCTCTAAGACCGCCCCTTCCCGAGCACCAGTTCGGATTGCTACCATTCCGCGGGTGCGACAATGAGGCGGCGCGAGTTCATCACGCTTATCGTTGGCGCCACGGCAACGTGGCCCATGAGGACGTCCGCGCAACAGACGGGCAAGCTTCCTACTATTGGATTTCTTGGTGCGAGTGCTTCGGGCTTGCTC
>Ga0126377_10001119_pt1 | contig 17214 bp, 13 predicted proteins | sample PanSoiMetPlot_22_FD_92647 | JGI IMG/M metagenome (GOLD analysis project Ga0126377, IMG submission 92647) | Tropical forest soil microbial communities from Panama - MetaG Plot_22 | ecosystem: Environmental > Terrestrial > Soil > Tropical forest > Bulk soil | place: Panama | collected 2016-02-17 | reverse complement strand
TCCGTGGAGCGGGCCCACGCCAAGGGCGACCTCGCGCTGCGGGGCGCGGTGAGCGACCTGGAGATGCTCCTCTATCAGCGGCCGACCCTGGGACCGGTCGAGCGGTTCGGCGATCCGGCCGTGCTCGACCTGTTCCACGACGAGTTCACGTTCGTCTGAGGGCCGCCGGCGCCGCCCCAGCCTGTGGGTGACTTGGGGATGCGCTTGTGGGGAACCTGGGCGGTCCTGGGGATGAACCAGAAATGTCTGGGGACTTCCCTGGGGATTGCAAAATACCCCTTGACGTGGGGTTTCGCGGCCTGTTGGATGCCCATATCCACCACGGCAGCAAGAGCCGAGGGCACGAGGGAGGGGTCGCAAGGCTCCAACTGAGAGTCTGAGGAGTTCGGCAGTCGGGAGGATCGACAGTCGCAGACGGAGAGTCTGATGTGGTGTAAAAGCCACTGACAGTTCTCTGGGTCAGTCCCAAGGGTTCGGCTCGCAAGGGTCGGGTCTGGAGGGAGTGACCGGGCATTCAAGTTGGCGGGCGCCGCCGACGAGAGTGGCCGATGTGCCTGCCGAAAAGGTTGGCCCCGAGCATCGGACCGGCTCGCTCCGGTCTGTCGCTCGGGGCCTTCCATATTTTCCAACCCCGAAGCGTAACGGCCCACCGCGCCGCAGTGGTGGACCACCGGATCTAAAGAGCCCGGCGCCGCGGCCCAGGAACCCCGCGGCGCCGAGCCCCGGGCGGCGGCGAGGCCGCCCGCGCAAGGAAAAGGCCGCCAGCGCGAGGCGGGCCGGGGCCGGGGCTGGCCCGCCCGCCCGGGCGAGGCCGAACCCCCGCGCTCACGACATCGCTCGCACCGCCGCCGCTGGGCCGTCGCCGCGCCGTGCCGCCGCACCGCTGTCGCACCGCCGGGCCGCCGCCGCACCGCCGGGCCGCCGCACCGCCGGGCCGCCGCACCGCCGTGCCGCCGCACCGCCGGGCCGTGCCGCCGCACCGCTGTCGCACCGCCGGGCCGCCGCCGCACCGCCGGGCCGCCGCACCGCCGTGCCGGGCCGTGCCGCCGCACCGCCGGGCCGCCGGGCCGCCGCACCGCCGGGCCGTGCCGCCGTGCCGCCGGGCCGCCGTGCCGCCGGGCCGCCGCACCGCCGCACCGCCGGGCCGTGCCGCCGTGCCGCCGGGCCGCCGTGCCGCCGGGCCGCCGCACCGCCGTGCCGCCGGGCCGCACCGCCGGGCCGTGCCGCCGGGCCGCCGTGCCGCCGCACCGCCGTGCCGCCGGGCCGCACCGCCGGGCCGCACCGCCGGGCCGCACCGCCGGGCCGCACCGCCGGGCCGTGCCGCCGCACCGCCGTGCCGCCGTGCTGCCGTCGCGTCGCCGCACCGCCGGGTCGTTCCGGTGGCGGGTCTTGCGGTGGGCCCGGTCCGGCGCCGTGTGGTGGGAGGCGCACGCGGCGCCGGGGCCGGGTCAGTCGGTCAGGGACTGGATGCGGTGGGCGGAGCGGGTCACCAGGGCGTCGATCAGCTTGGCTCGGGGGACTCCGTTGGCTTCCGCGATCTCGGCCAGGGTGCGGCCCGAGGCCTCGGCCTCGTGGAGCTCCTCCGCCGTCAGGCCCACCAGCGCCGCCAGGTCGTCCGGGGCCGCCATCCCCGGGGTCGGGGACGGCGGGGTCGGGGACGGCGGGGCCGTCGGCTCGGCGGCGGCCAGGGCGTCGGCCACGACGTCGGCGTCGACGCCCCTGGTGCTCGCCATGTGCGCCAGGGTGTGCCCGGCGAGCAGCTCGTCGCGCAGCTCGTCCGGCGTGAGGCCCAGCGCGTCCGCCACCGCCGCCAGCGCGGGGTGCGGGCGCTCAGGGTGCGGGGATGCCACCTCGGCCCGTCCTTCCGAGGTGGCCCCCGCCCAACCGAACGCCTGCGCCGCACCGGCTGACCCGCCGCCGGGGCCTCCGCCCGCCAAAGCCATAGTCCCCGTCGTGCTGAGTCGCATCGAGTCCTCCGCTCCGGCGCTGCGCTCGGTGAGGACCACACTGCCGGGCCGAGATACATCCCGCATCACACATAGCTGGGAGCTTCCTGGGAATCCTGCTCCGCCGTCTGCCGCGGGATCCGGATGCTCACCAGCGTCCCCACCCCCGGGGCCGACTGCAGCGCGATCGTGCCGCCGTGGGCCCGCACCAGGTCGGCCACGATGGCCAGCCCGAGCCCCGTGCCCCGCCGCGGGTGGGCGTCGGTGGCCGGCGCCTGCCAGAACCGGTCGAACGCCCGGGCCGCCTCCTCGTCGGTCATCCCCGGCCCGTCGTCGCCTACCCGGACCAGCACCTCGTCGCCCTCCACGACCACCGAGATCCCCACCCGGGTCCCCGGCGGCGTGTGCTCCCGCACGTTGGACAGCAGGTTGTCGATCACCTGCCGCAGCCGGGCCGGGTCGCCCACCACCGTCGTGCCGTCGAGCGGCGTCTGCACGTCGACCAGCCGGTCCGGCGAGATGGCCCGGGCGTCGGCGGCGGCGTCGGTCACCAGCCGGGCCATGTCGACCGGCTCGGTCGCCAGCGGCCGGCCCTGGTCGAGCCGGGCCAGCAGCACCAGGTCGTCGACCAGCCCCGCCATCCGCACCGCCGCCGTCTTCACCCGCCCCATGGCGGTCGCCCGCTCGCCCGGGTCGTCCGAGGTGGCGTACAGCTCGGCGTAGCCCCGGATGGCGGTCAGCGGCGTGCGCAGCTCGTGCGAGGCGTCGGCGATGAACTGCCGCATCCGGTCCTCCGACGCGGTGCGGGCGGCGAACGCCTCCTCCAGCCGGTCGAGCATCTGGTTCAGCGCCGTGGACAGCTTGCCCATCTCGCTGCCCGGGTCGGCGACGTCGAGCCGCTCGGTGATGTTGCCGTCGGCGATGCGCTGGGCGGTGTCCACCATGCGGTCGACCGGCCGCAGCCCGACCCCGATGGCCCACCACCCGGCGAGCGCCACCGCCACCAGCGCCACGGCCCCGCCGATCAGCAGGATCTGGCGGGCGTCGGCCACCGTGTCCTCGACGTCGTCGAGCGAGATGGCGGTCACCAGGATCCCCTGCTGCGACAGCGTCGACGTGACGAGCCGGTACTGCGGCCCCTTGCCGCCGACGGCGTCGACGGTCATCGGCCCCTCGGGCGCCGTCAGCCCGGCCACGTCGGGCAGGGGATCGGGGTGGTCGGGCGGGCCGGAGGGCAGCGACGTGATCGTCTGCCCCTGCGGCCCCAGCTGCACGAACGCCATCTGCCGGAAGTCGATGTCGACCTGGCCCGGCCGCAGCTGGCGCCGCAGGTCGAGGCCGGCCTGGCGGTTGATGAACTGGGGCATGACGCTCAGCCGCTCGTCGATGTCGTCGACCATGCGCGACCGCAGGGTGAGGACGAACGCCGCCCCGCCCACGGCGAACACGACCGCCACCAGGGCCACGACGACGAGGACGAGCCGGCGCCGGATCATGGCTGGGTCCGCAGGACGTAGCCGAAGCCGCGCACGGTGTGGATGAGCGCCGGCTGGGTGAAGTCGATCTTCTTGCGCAGATAGCAGATGTAGTTCTCGACCACGCCCGAGTTGCCGGCGAAGTCGTAGTCCCACACGTGGTCGAGGATCTGCGCCTTGGACAGGACCCGCTCCCGGTTGGCCATCAGGTAGCGCAGCACCTTGAACTCGGTCGGCGACAGCTGCAGCGGCTGGCCGGCCCGGGTCACCCGCAGCGTCTCCTCGTCCAGCTCGAGGTCGGCGTAGCGCAGCCGGCTGTCGGCCACGGGCGGCACGCCGCCGGCCCCGCCCGACCCCGTCCGCCGCAGCACGGCGCGGACCCGGGCCACCAGCTCCTCCAGGCTGAACGGCTTGGTGACGTAGTCGTCGCCGCCCCGGGTGAAGCCGCTCACCCGGTCCTCGGCGGCGTCCCGCGCGGTCAGGAAGATGACCGGCGTCTGGTCGCCCTCGTTGCGCAGCTGCCGGCACACCTCGAACCCGTCGACCCCGGGCAGGCCGACGTCGAGCACGACGAGGTCGGGGCGGTGGCGGGCGATGACGTCGAGGGCCTCGCGCCCCCCGATGGCGGTCGACGTGGCGAACCCCGCGATGCGCAGGGCGCTCGACACCAGGTCCCGGATGAACTCGTCGTCGTCGACGACGAGCACAGCGGCGTCGCTCATCGGCGCACCCTTCGGGCAGCGCACGATGACCGATCGGCCCTACGGGCCGAGAAACGCACTGTGCCTATGATTCGCTCCCTCCGGTCGCTCATCCCATTCAGTACAGCCGCTCAACCTGGGAGAATTCTCACGATCGGGCGTGAGAGTCCAGAAGGTGCGCCACCGCGGTCGTGACCCTACGAGCCGTAGGCAGATGGAGGAACTCGTTGGGCCCGTGCGCGTTCGACCCGGGCCCGAGCACGCCGGTGATGACGAACTGGGCCTGGGGGAACCGGCGGCCGAGCATCCCCATGAACGGGATCGTGCCGCCCTCGCCCAGCGCCCGGGGCGGCCGCCCGAAGGCGGCGATCGACGCCCGGTCGAGCGCCCGGGTCAGCCAGGCCCGGTCGGGCGGGGCGTGCCAGCCGGGCTCGGCCATGCCCCGGCGCAGGGTGACCACGGCGTCGTAGGGAGGGTCGGCGGTGAGGCGGCGCTCGATGGCGTCGGCCGCCCGCTCGGGGTCGACGGTCGGGGGCAGCCGGATCGACAGCTTGGCCGTCGTCGACGGGCGCAGCACGTTGCCGGCCCGGCCGGGGCGGGGCGCACCCTCGAGGCCGACGACCTCGAGCGACGGCTGCCAGGTGCGGGCGATCAGCATCTGCTCGACGGTCGGCCGGGCGGGCCGGGTGTCGCCGGCGAACGGGAAGGCGTCGGCGAAGTGGTCGAGTTCGGGGCCGGTGGAGGCGATCTGGCGCAGCCGCTCGGGCGGGATGTCGGCGTGCAGCTCGCGGGGGAGCAGGTCGCCGGTCGTCTCGTCCTCGATGCGGCTGAGCAGCGTGCGCAGGATGCGGAAGCTGGACGGCACGACACCGCCGGCCGCGCCCGAGTGGACGCCCTCGGTCAGCACGGCCACCTCGAGGACCATGTCGACCAGTCCCCGTAGCGACGTGGTCACCCACAGGCGGTCCCAGTCGGCGCACCACGAGTCGAGCGCGACGACCAGCGACGGGGTGCCCAGCCGGTCGCCCAGCGCCTCCAGGTGGGCGGGCAGGTCGGGGCTGCCGGACTCCTCGCTGGCCTCGATGAGCACGATGCAGCGGTGGTGGGACCCGCCGGCCTCCCGCACGGCCTCCAGGGCGGCGAGGGCGGAGAACGTCGAGTAGCCGTCGTCGGCGCTGCCCCGGCCGTAGAGGCGGTCGCCGTCCATGACCGGCTCCCAGGGGCCGAGGCCCTCCCGCCAGCCGGAGAACGGCGGCTGCTTGTCGAGGTGGCCGTAGAGCAGGACGGTGTCGTCGGCGTGGCCCCCGCCGGTCGGCGGCACCTCGACCAGCAGCAGCGGCGTGCGGCCGGGCAGCTCGTGGACCTCGACGGTGGCACCGGGCAGGCCCTCGGCGGCCCGGCGGGCGCACCACTGGCGCAGCAGCTCGGTGGCGCCGGCCATGTGGCCGGCCTCGGCCCAGGCCGCGTCGTAGGCGACCGAGACGTTGGGGATGCGGATGTAGTCGTGCAGGACCGGGACGATGTCGTCGTCCCAGGTGCGGTCGACGTGATGGGCGACGACGTCGCTGTCGAGGGTCACGCCGTCGATTCAAGCACCCGGCGCGCGCGGGGCCGGTCGCCGAGTGCCACGGCGAGCGTCGTGGCGGCCAGGATCACGGCGGCGACGACGGCGTCCACGTGGGGCGCCAGCGGGATGACCGCCACCGCCACCAGCGCCGCCGCCACCCGGGCCGGGTGGGGCCGGCCGCCGAGACGCAGGCGGATCGCGCCCAGCCCGGCGGCGTAGAGCACGACCCCGCCGGCGAAGGCGCCGGCGAACACCGGGTCGAGCGGCTCGTTCGGGCGGACCAGGGCCTCGTGGATCCCGACGGCGGCGTACACGACGCCCAGCACCAGCGGGATGTGCAGGTAGCTGTAGACGTCCCGGGCCAGGCGGGCCCGCTCGGGGCCCTCGCAGGCGACCAGCGCCCGCTCGCCGTCGTCCGCGTCGTGGTCGAAGTAGGACCACCACAGCCCGACGATGAGCGCCATCACGACGAGGGCGACGCCGGCCAGGCCCCAGTCCACCGTGACGTCGCCGCCGGCGCCGATGGCGACGACCGACTCGCCGAGGGCGATGAGGACGATGAGCCCGTGGCGCTCGACGAAGTGGCCGGGGTGGACGGTGAACCCGGCGACCCCGGTGAGGTAGGGACCGGCGTAGCAGAGGGCGATGGCGGCCACCCACAGCGCGGTCTGGGCCCGGCCGTCGGCCAGCCCGGCGCCGACGAGGATGACGGCCGTGGCCAGGTTGGTGGTGGCCAGGCGGATCATGGCCGGGCGGGCCACGGTCGGGTTCTCGGCCGCCAGCAGGAACAGGGCGCAGTGCAGCGCCATGACGGCCAGGAACCCGAGGGCCAGCGCCACCCCGCCGTCGCCCCAGGCGTGGGGCACGGCGAGGGCGATGACGAGCATCGCGGCCATGGCCGCCAGCACGACCAGCCGTGGGCCGGTCTCACCGGTCGGGACCGTGTTGGTGAGCCAGGCGTAGGCGCCCCAGGCCCACCAGAGGACGAGGAACACGGCCACGCCCCGCCCCAGGCTGACGGCGGTGGGCGCCCGGGTGACCGTCCCGGTGATCTGCGTGATCGCGAACACGAACACGAGGTCGAAGAACAGCTCGAACGTCGACACCCGTGCGTCGGGCTCGGCAACCATGCCGGGGAGTGTGCCGTGCTCCCGCCCCCGTCGCACCGCGCGGGCCAGGGACCTCGACGATCAGGCCGAGGCGCCCACCGGGGCGGTCGGGGTGAACTCGACCGGCATGCGCTCGTAGCCGGAGATGAAGTTGGCCACCCGCCAGTGGAGGTCGGCCTCCGTGGCGACGTCGGGGCCCAGGTGGATGTCCGGGAGGCGGTCGGCCAGGCGGTCGAACATGATGCTCAGCTCGAGGCGGGCCAGGCTGTTGCCCAGGCAGAAGTGGGGCCCGAACCCGAACGCCACGTGCTCGTTGGGGCTGCGGCGGATGTCGAACGCCATCGGGTCGTCGAACACCGCCGCGTCCCGGTTGGCCGACGGGTAGAGCAGCAGCACCTCGTCGCCGGCCGCCATCGTCTGGCCGCCGTAGTCGACGTCGGCGGTCACGGTGCGGGCCATGTTCTTGATCGGCGACACCCAGCGCAGCATCTCCTCGACGGCGCCGGGCATGAGGCCGCGGTCGGCCACCAGCGCCGCCCACTGGTCGGGGTGGGTCGCCAGCTGGTACATCCCGCCTGACAGCACGTGCCGGGTGGTCTCGTCGCCGCCGATGAGGATGAGCAGCGACTCGTGCACCAGGCTGTCGTGGTCCAGCCGGTCGCCGTCCACCTCGGCGTGGACCAGGACGCTCATCAGGTCGTCGCGGGCCTCGGCCCGGCGGTCGGCGATGACCCGCTCGGCGTAGGACGTGTAGCCCACGAACGCGTCGGTCGCCCGCACGATGGCCGCCTCGTCGCCCTCGGTCTGGCCCCGGAGCATGTCGTCGGACCACGTCATCAGCTGGTCCCGGTCCTCGGGCGCCACGCCCAGCGCGTCGCCGATCATGATGAGCGGCAGCGGCGCGGCCAGGTCCCACACGAAGTCGCACGACCCCGTCTCGCACACCTTGTCGATCAGTGCGTCGCACACCTCGTGGATGCGCTCGGCCTGGTCCCGCACCCGCCGGGGGGTGAAGCCCCGGTTGACCAGCTTGCGGCGCCGCCAGTGCTCGGGGTCGTCCATGTCGATCATCATCGGCAGCGCCGGGTAGGCGGGCCGGATGCCGCCGGCGCTCGACCACGTGTCGGGGTGCCGCGAGACGTGGCGCACGTCGTCGTAGGCGGCGATGCCCCACACCTGGCCCTTCTCGTCCCAGTAGACGGGGGCGTTCTCCCTCATCCACGCGAGCGGCGTGTGGGGGTCGCCGGCCCAGAACTCGCCGGCCACGAGGTCGACGCCGGGATGGGTGGGGTGATCGGCCTGCCGTCCCATGGCCGGAGTCTGACACAGGCGTCAGTGACCCGCTCCCGTAGGGTCGGGCCGTGGACGACGCCGCCGCGACCGCCGACGACCTCCTGGCCCGGGGCTCGCTGCCGGCCGCCTGGGCGGCCCACTGGCGGGCGGCGCCCGACCGCCCGGTGGTGCGCGACCCGGGCGGCGCCTGGCTGACCGGGGCCGACCTGCTGGCCCGCACCGAGGCCGTCGCCGGCCGGCTGGCCGCGGCCGGGCTGGCGCCGGGCGACCGGGTGCTGCTGTCCGGCCCGGCGTCGGGCGACCTGGTCGTGGCCCACGCCGCCGCGCTGCGCATGGGGTGCGTCGTCGTCCCGGTCAACGCTGCGTACACGCCCCGCGAGGTGGGGGTCATCGCCGCGGACGCCCGGCCCCGGGCCGCGCTGCTCGACGACCCGGCGATGCGGGACGCGGTCGCCGGGGCCGACCCCGGCCTGGTGGTGGCCGGCACGGAGGTCGACCTGCCCGCCGGCCCGGCGCCGGCGCTCGACGCCGTCGGCCCGGCCGACCCGGCGCTGCTGCCGTACACGTCGGGGACCACCGGCATGCCCAAGGGCGCCTTGCTGTCGCACGGCAACCTGCTGGCCAGCGCCGAGGGCCTGCTCTCCGCCTGGCGGTGGACGCCCGACGACGTCCTGGTCCTGTGCCTGCCCCTGTTCCACATGCACGGCCTCGGCGTCGGCCTGCACGGGACGCTGCTGGCGGGGGCCCGGGTGGCGCTGCTGCCCCGGTTCGACGTGGCCGAGGTGCTGGCGGCGGCCGGCGACGGGGCGACGCTGTTCTTCGGCGTCCCCACCATGTACGCCCGCCTGGCGGCCGCCCCCGACCTGTCCGCCCTGGCCGGACTGCGCCTGTGCGTGTCCGGCTCGGCGCCCCTGGCGGCCGACCTCCACGCCCGCATCCGCGGGCGCACCGGGCAGGCGGTCCTCGAGCGCTACGGCATGACCGAGACCGTCATGCTCACCTCCAACCCCTACGACGGCGAGCGGCGCCCGGGCACGGTGGGCCTCCCGCTGCCCGGGGTCGAGGTCCGGCTGGCGGAGGGGACGGGCGAGATCGAGGTCCGGGGCCCCAACGTGTTCGCCGGCTACTGGGGGCGGCCGGAGGCGACGGCCGAGGCGTTCACCGCCGACGGCTGGTTCCGCACCGGCGACGTCGGGGCCCGGGACGAGGCCGGCTACCTGTGCATCGTGGGCCGGGCCAAGGAGCTGATCATCACCGGCGGCTACAACGTCTACCCCCGGGAGATCGAGGAGGTCCTGCGGGGCCACCCCACGGTGACCGACGTGGCCGTCACCGGCACGCCGTCGGCCGAGTGGGGCGAGGTGGTCACCGCCTGGGTCGAGTCGCCGGGAGCCCTCGACGCCGACGCGCTCGCCGCCTGGGCCGCCGAGCGCCTGGCCCCCTACAAGCGGCCCCGGCTGATCCACCGGGTCGACGCCCTGCCCCGCAACGCGCTGGGCAAGGTCGTACGCGACCGGCTGGTCCGATGAGTTGCGGCGCCGCGCCCCGTCGGACGGGCATGGCGAAGTTCCGAGCGGTCATCGAGTCGAACGGCAAGACGGCGACGGGCATCGAGGTGCCGGTGGCCGTGGTGGACGCGCTGGCCGGGCCCAAGGTGCGGGCGACGGTGGGGGGCTACACCTACCGGTCGAGCGTGGCGTCGATGGGAGGCCGCTACCTGCTGGGCGTGAGCGCCGACGTGCGGCGGGAGGCCGGGGTGGCGGCGGGCGACGAGGTCGACGTGACGCTCGAGCCCGACACCGAGGAGCGCACGGTGGCCGTGCCCGGCGACTTCGCCGCGGCGCTGGCGGCCGAGCCGGCGGCAGAGGCGTTCTTCGCCTCGCTGTCCTACAGCCAGCGGCGCTGGTTCGTCCTCGGGGTCGAGGGGGCCAAGAAGGCCGACACCCGCGAGCGGCGGATCCGCCAGGCGGTCGAGCGGCTGGCCGGCGGGCGCGGCCAGCGCTGAGGTCCCGGCCGGCGCCAGAGGCTGCGCCGACGGGCGTAGCCGTGGCCCGAGCGGCCCGCTGCGCAGCAGCAAGAGCGGGAAGCACAGACCACGGTGGCCGGGATCAGGTGACCTGTCAGCGCACGTCCTAGGGTGCGGCGCATGCCAGGACCGATGGAGGGGGTCAGGGTCGTCGAGCTCGGCCAGTGGGTGGCCGGCCCGGCCGCGGCGGCGGTGCTCGGCGACTGGGGAGCCGACGTGCTCAAGATCGAGCCGCCCGAGGGCGACCCGTTCCGGGGCCTGCTCTCGGCGATCAGCGAGGGCACGAGCCCGCCGTTCGAGCTGGACAACCGCAACAAGCGCAGCATGGGGCTGAACCTGGCCGTCGAGGAGGGCCGGGCCATCGCCGCCCAGCTGGTGGCGGGGGCGGACGTGTTCGTCACCAACGCCCGACCCGGGGCGCTGGCCCGGGCGGGGCTCGACTACGAGACGCTGTCCGCCGCCAACCCCGGGCTGATCTACGCCCACGTCACCGGGTACGGCCGGGAGGGCGAGGCCGGCGACCGGGCGGCCTACGACGTGGGGGCGTTCTGGTCGCGGGCCGGGGTGGCGGCGTCGCTCGCCCCCGACGGCTCGCCGCTGCCGTACCAGCGGGGCGGCATGGGTGACCACATGGCCGGGCTGGCGACGGCGGGTGCGGTGGCGGCGGCGCTGTTCGCCCGCTCGCAGACCGGCGAGGGGCAGGTCGTGTCGGTGTCGCTGCTGCGCATCGGCATGTACATGCTGGGCTGGGACGTCAGCATGGCGGTGCGCATGGGCTTCCCGACCACGCCGATGTCGGTGGCGGCGCCGCCCAACCCGCTGATCAACGCCTACGAGGCGGGCGACGGGCGGCGGTTCTGGCTGCTGGGCCTGCAGGGCGACCGCCACTGGCCCGACGTGCTCCGGGCGGTCGGGCGGCCCGAGTGGGCCGAGGACGAGCGCTACTCGTCGCTGATCGCCCGGTTCCAGAACGCGGCCGAACTGGTGCGGGAGCTCAACGAGATCTTCGCCGCCAGACCGATGGCCGAGTGGGGGCCGATCTTCGACCGGGAGGACGTGTGGTGGGCGCCGGTCCAGCACGCCCACGAGACGATCGACGACCCGGTGGTGCGGGCGGCCGGCGGGTTCGTCGACGTGCCGGCGGCGGACGGGTCGGGGGACACGGTGGAGATGGTGGCGTCCCCGGTCGACTTCGGCGGCACGCCGTGGGCAGCCCGCTCGATGCCGCCCGAGTTCGCCCAGCACACCGAGGAGGTGCTGCTGGAGCTCGGGTACGACTGGGACCGCATCATCGAGCTCAAGGACCTGGGCGCGGTCCCGTAGGGGACCTGGCTACGGTCAGGGGAGGCCAGCCCCCGTAGCTCAGGTGGATAGAGCGACCGCCTCCTAAGCGGTAGGCCGCAGGTTCGAGTCCTGCCGGGGGCGCACCGTCGGCCCTGGCAAATTTCCATCTGACCTGGGGAAACAGCGGATCCGCCGCTCGGAGTCCTTGACCGTGAGTGTCCGCGGGGTGCCGTCGCGACCCCTGATCTGTGGGACGGGTGTGGGACGGGCACGCCCGCGCCGGATTGGTCGACCCACGGGATTTGTTAGTGAGCGTCGGAAGTGGCCTACACCGCTGATGCGACGTCGAGATCGGTGACGGCGAGGCTGACCCGCTCTACGAGGGTGTCGATCACGGCCTTGGACCGGGCGTCGGGGGTCGGGGCCGTCGCGCCGCCCAGGACCGTCATGGCCATCGTGAGCACGAGGCACTCCCGCACGTCGCGGTCGAGGTCGCCGCGTGTGTAGCCGGTGACCCCGTGCGCGGTGAGCTCGTGGAGGTAGGCATCGAGCAGCGTGTCCCAGAGGGCCCGGCGGACCTCGGGCGTGAGCGACCACGAGAACCAGGCGAGGTCCGAGGCGCCGAGACCGCGGATCGACATCTGCCAGTCGATGAGAGCGACGCCATCGCCGCCGGTCGCCACCGCATCGTCGAAGAACACGTTGTCGAGACGGACGTCGAAGTGCACGTAGGTGCGGGGGCCGCGCTGCCACCACGAGTCGAGCAGGTCGGCCAGCTTGGTCTTCGCCAGTTCTCCGGCCGCTCGGGCGGACGGGGTGAGCACGTCGCCGTAGCGGTCGACGAAGACCTCCCAGTTGGCGGCCGCGTGGTCCTGGCGCGCCTTGTTCAGGTCGGCGTCGGCCCGGGGCAGCCAGTCGAGCCCGTCGAGCTCGGGGGCGTTCCACCACGAGGCGTGGAGCCGGGCTGCGGCGCGCACGAGGCGCTCTGCGTCGGCCGGCGAGCCACCGGCGACCTGGTCGCCAAGGCGCAGGGACGTGAGGTCCTCGAGCAGCAGGACAACGCTGCTCGCGTCGTCACCGAGGTCGGCGTAGTGACACCGGGGGACGCGCACGGGCACGCGTTCGGCGATCTCTGTGTAGAAGTGGTGCTCCGACCGGTAGAGGCCGTAGTAGCTGACGTACTGGCGGGCCTGCTCGTTCGGCGACGTCAGCTTGGCCACCAGCGTGTCCGGGACGCCGCCCCCGTGCTCGAGGTGCAGGCGCGAGACGACTCCGACGAAGCCGGCGACCTCGCCGACCGGCGACGAGGTCACGCCGGTGACGTCGGCCGCCAGCACGTCGGACAGCCAGGCCGGCGTGATCTCCTCGACCGCCGCGGGCAGCGGGGCGTGGTGATTCTGGTCGCTGTTCATGCTCCCCCCAGGGTGCTCTCAGCCGCCGGCCTGGTCCCCGGCACGCGACAGGATGCGCAGCATGACCTCGTCGGCGCCGCCGCCGATGGACAGCAGGCGCGCGTCCCGGTAGTAGCCAGCCGTCCAGGTCTCCTCCATGTACCCGACGCCGCCGTGGAACTGCACGCACGCGTCGGCGACCTCCCGCTGCAGCCGGCCCGCCTTCAGCTTGGCGACCGTGGCGAACCGCGTGGTGTCGTCGCCACGCAGATAGGCCTCGGCGCAGGCGTAGTTGTAGTGACGCAGGAGGTCGAGCTCGGCCTCGAGCTCGGCGATGCGGAACTGCACGTACTGGTGGTCGAGGATCGGGCGCCCGAAGACCTGGCGTTCCCGGAGGTAGGCGGTCGTCCTCGCCAGCGCCGTGTCCATCTGTCCGACCGCGATGTAGTTGGCGATCATCCGCTCGTTCTGGAACTGCGCCATCTGCTGCTGGAACCCCCGCCCGATCTCGCCGATCGTGTTCGAGACGGGCACCCGCACGTCGACGAAGGACAGCTCGGCGGTGTCCGACGACCGGTTGCCCAGCTTGTCCAGCTTGCGGCTCACCGAGAATCCCGGCGCATCGGTCGGCACCACGATCTGGCTCATCCCGCGGTAGCCGCCCTCGTCGGACGTGCGGGCCAGGAGGCACAGCCAGTCGGCCTGTGTGCCGTTGGTGATGTAGAGCTTGGTGCCGTTGATCACCCACTCGTCGCCGTCCTGGACCGCGCGCGTCCTGATGGCGGCGACGTCGGATCCGGCGTCCGGCTCGGTCACGGCGATCGACGTCACCGCCTCGCCCCGGACGGCCGGCACCAGGTAGCGCTGCTTCAGCTCCTCGCTCCCGAAGCGATGCAGCGAGGGCGTCGACATGTCGGTCTGGACGCTGATGGCCATGGCGATGGCGGGGCACAGCATGCGTCCGAGCTCCTCGCCGAGCACGACGCTGTAGGAGTGGTCGGCCCCTTGGCCGCCGTAGGCGGAGTCGTACTCCAGGCCGAAGACGCCGGCGTCTCCCAGCGCCGCGAAGAGCTCGTGCGCCGGGAACGAGCCGTCGTGTTCCCACCGCTCGAAGTTCGGCACGATCTCCCGCTCGAACACCCCGCGCACGGACTTGCGGAACACCCCATGGTCGTCGGTGAAGTGCAACGAAACCCCTCTCGTCCGGGATCCAGGGTACTCGTTGGCGCGAGGTCGATTCAGGGCCTGCGGGTGGCGTAGCGGTGTTCACCTGGCTATGTTCGGGAAAAACCTGAATCCTGGGTGCGGAACCCAGGCCCAACGAGGGGGATCCAGTCTGATGGGACCAGCAACCCGAGCGCGGCGCCGTAGACTCCGCGTCGTCGGTGCAGTCGTGCTGCTCGCGCTGACAGTTGCGGCGGCGTGCGGCGACGACAACGACAACTCCAAGTCTTCGGGGGACAACGGCGGTTCGGCGGCGAAGCAGCCGACGGGCGAGCCGATCAAGGTCGCCGCGCTCCTCGGTGAGTTGACGAAGGACGACAACGGGGCCGGCCTCGAGGCGGCGGTCAAGGCGGTGAACGCCAACGGCGGCATCAAGGGACGGCCGGTCGAGCTGACGACGTGCTCGGACAACAACGACGCCAACACGGCCGCCAAGTGCGCCCGCGACGCCGCCAACGATCCCGACGTCGTCGCCATCGTCGACCACTCGAACAGCTACGGCGCCACCACCTTCCCGATCCTCGAGAAGGCGGGCCTCGCCGCTCTCGGCACCCAGGTGTTCGGGCAGGCCGACGCCAAGTCGCCCGTCGTGTTCAACTCGTCGTCCGGCATCTTCAACTCGATCGGCGCCGCCAAGGTCGCGGTGCAGTCGCTCGACGCCAAGAGGATCGGCGTGCCCTACGTCGACGTGCCGGCCGGTGCCCAGTTGGCGCCCTTCATCGACACGATCGTGAAGCCCCTCGGGGCCAAGGCGGTCGGAGTGATCCCGGTCTCGCCCACAGCAGCCGACGTGACGTCGCAGGTGGCCAACGAGCTGGCGGCCAAGCCCGATGCGATCATCGACGGTCTGACCGTCGAGCAGTTCACGAAGTTCATTCGGGGCGCCCGCCAGCAGGGGAGCGACGTGCCCTTCCTGGTCTCCGGCGGCGTGTTCGACGCCGGCCAGATCCAGGATCGGCTCTCGGGTGCGGACAGCGACATCTACATCGTCGGCGAGTTCAACCACCAGTCCCAGGGCTTCAAGGACTTCAAGGCCGACATCGACAAGTACAACGGGGACTACGACAACCGGAACGACTCCGTGCTGTGCGGGTGGTTCGCCATCAAGCAGCTGGAGTACGCGGCCAACAAGGCGTCCTCGATCGACCGCAAGGGGATCCTGGCCGCCATGAACGCGACGACCGACTTCGACCTCGGCGGGCTGACGGAGCCGCTCGACTACACGAAGCCGCAGGCCGGCCTCGGCGGTTCCCTGCCCCGGGTCATCAACGACGCCGTCTACCTGTACAAGTACGACAACGGCAAGGAAGAGCTGGTCAAGGACAGCCCGGCCAACCACCTGTTCGAGCAGTAGCTCGACGTCGAGGGCCCTCCTTCCAGGGTCCTTGGTGGGGAGGGCGGCAACGCCGCCCTCCCTACTCGCGTGTCAGGGGAGCCACTCCGCGACCACGGCATCGGTGTCGGCGCCGATCCCGGCAGCCATCCTGATGGTGTCGCCGGGCCGGGAGTCGTGGTCGACCCAGCGGATCGGGTCGGTGACCATCACGGTTCCGTCGGCGAGCTCCGTCGTCATCCCTCGTGCCTCGAAGTGCGGGTGCGAGGCGAGCTCCTCGAGCGACATAATCACGTTGCTGCCGGCGACGTTCCATTCGCGGAAGCGGTCGTTCCACTCCGCGGCGGTCGCGGTCAGGAAGATCGGTTCCAGCTCCGCGCGCAGCCGGGCGTCGTCCTCGGCGCCGCGACCGGCCGCGAGGAGATCCTCGCGGCCGACGTGCGCGCAGAAGTGTGCCCAGAAGTGCGGGTCGCCGGCCCCGAAGAACACGGGTCGCCCGTCCGCGGTGTCGTAGATGGTGTAGCGGGCGCCGGAGTTGGGCACGTCGTACCACGGCTTCCTGCCGTTGATGACGTCCGTCAGCCGATGGCGATGCGCCTCGACGGCGGCGTCCCAGCACGAGATGTCGATCCATGCCCCCTCACCGGTGCGCTTGGCGTTCCACAGTGCCGCCACGATGGCGAACGCGGCGTTGACCGGCCCGATCTCCACGGCGACCACGAGGTTCGACCCGTCGCCGAGCGCCCACTTGCCGTCGCGCCGTTCCGGATACAGGCAGTACGAGAGCGACTCGAGGTTCAACCCGTGCGCCGGCTGGTTCGCGAGTGGCCCCGTCTGTCCGAACCCGGACACCGAGCACAACACGAGGTCGGGACGGCGGCGTCGAAGCTCGTCCACGTCGATGCCGGTCTTCGCGGCGAGAGCGCCCGGTCGTGATCCCTCGATGATCACGTCGGCGGCGGCGGCGAGCCGCGCGATCGCGGCACGGTCGTCCACGAATGTGAAGTCGAACGCCGCGCTGCGCTTGTTCCGGTCGAGGAGCGGAAGCCACTCGGCCGCGTACTGTGACCGGGCCGGGCCGCCATCCGCGCGCGCCACGTCGGCCAGCTTGACCACGTCAGCGCCCATGTCGGCCAGCTTCCTGCCCGTGTGCGGTCCGGGGAAGTCGCGAGCCCACTCGAGGACCCGAACGCCGGCGAGAGGGAGGTACGCCATGCCCGCAATCCTGCATTCAGGATGCACGCTTTGGCAACGGCACCTACAGTGCGACTCGTGACCGGCGGACCGGTGGTCGACACCGCCCACGGGCGGCTCCGTGGGTCCCGCCGCGACGGCGTGGACGTCTACCTCGGCGTGCCGTACGCCGCCCGGCCGGTCGGACCCCGCCGCTTCCGGCCGCCCGAGCCGCCGAGCGCTCGCCGCCGCGAGCGCGATGCGACCACGCCCGGCCCGGTGTGCCCGCAGCCGCAGCCGGCGCCGGCGCGCGGCGCGGTGCAGGACGAGGACTGCCTGCACGTCAACGTGTGGACGCCGGGCGTCGCCGGCACGCACCCGGTACTCGTCTACCTCCCCGGCGGCGGTTTCGTGGCCGGCGACGCGTCGTCGCGGGTCACCGACGGTGCCCGCCTGGCGGCGAGAGGCGTCGTGGTGGTCGCCGTCTCGTACCGCCTCCACGCCTTCGGGTTCCTCGACCTCGGGGGCGCCCACGATCCCAATGTCGGGATCCTCGACCAGGTCGCCGCCCTGCGCTGGGTGCGGGACAACATCGACGCCTTCGGCGGTGATCCCGGCAACGTGACCGTCGCCGGGTACTCCGCGGGCGGCAACAGCGTCGCCACCCTGCTCGCCGTTCCGGAGGCCCGGGG
>Ga0126377_10001118_pt1 | contig 17217 bp, 19 predicted proteins | sample PanSoiMetPlot_22_FD_92647 | JGI IMG/M metagenome (GOLD analysis project Ga0126377, IMG submission 92647) | Tropical forest soil microbial communities from Panama - MetaG Plot_22 | ecosystem: Environmental > Terrestrial > Soil > Tropical forest > Bulk soil | place: Panama | collected 2016-02-17 | reverse complement strand
CGAGCGCAGAAACGGTCTTTTCTTCCATACAGCCTCCGATCTTCGTGATACCGGAGTATGATATCTAAAAGATATTGAATTGACTTCACAGTTCCGATATTAGAGGCATAAAAATCGATAGTCATTCCGGATATGCGATTTTTGATGACAAATATGGCTACTAAATCCACCCATCACCACACGACCACGGCCGAGTCCGCGTCCACCGACTGGTTGCGGTCTGGCTTGCGAATCGAGCCGTGCGGCACGTTCGCAGTCGGCTACACTGCGCGCCCATGGCGTTGAAGAAGACGGGCTTGGGTCGAGGTCTTGAAGCACTGCTCAGCCCCTCGCCCGCGCGCCGTGCGCCCGAGCCGGCCACTCCCGCCGCACCTGCCGACGACCTCGCCAGGATCCCGCTCGACCTGTTGCAGCGAGGGCGCTTCCAGCCGCGCATCGACATGCGCACCGAGAGTCTTCAAGAGCTCGCGGACTCCATTCGCGCGCAGGGTGTCGTTCAGCCGATCGTGGTGCGGCCGGTCGACTCGCCCGGCGTCGGAGGCTCGCAACGCTACGAAATCATCGCGGGTGAGCGTCGTTGGCGCGCCGCCCAGATGGCCGGTCTCGAGAACATCCCGGCGATCGTGCGGCGCGTCGCAGACGAAGCGGCCGTCGCGATGTCGCTCATCGAAAACATCCAGCGCGAGAACCTGAATCCGCTGGAAGAAGCGCGCGCGCTCGAGCGGCTGATCGGCGAGTTCAACATGACGCACCAGGAAGCGGCCGAAGCGGTGGGCCGCTCACGCGTGACGGTCAGCAATCTGCTCCGCTTGCTGGAGCTCGCCGACGAAGTGAAGGGACTGGTGGAAAGGCGCGAGCTCGAGATGGGGCACGCGCGCGCATTGCTGGGCCTGGAGGCGCGCCGGCAGCAGGCCGAGGTCGCGATCCTGGTGGCGAAAAGGGGCTTGTCCGTGCGCGAGACGGAAGCGCTGGTGCGGCGCATGCTCGATCACGCTGCGCAGGGCAAGGATCGGACCGAGCGTGCCGAGGATCCCAACGTGCGCAAGCTCCAGCAGGAGTTGACCGATCGCCTGGGTGCGAAGGTGGCGGTCCAGCACAGCGTCAGCGGCAAGGGCAAAGTCGTCATCAGCTACAACAGTCTCGACGAGCTCGACGGCATCCTGACCCACATCTCCTGAAGCGCCGCGCGCGACCCGTCTGCCGGTCTGTCCGTCCACGCGCCACCGCGTCAAAAAGGCCGGAGCACGCGCCACTTCTCAGTTTCCGCAAGTCCGTTGAAGCACTGCAAAATCCCCCCTATAATGCGCGGCCTTTGCGAACGGGGAGTACTCCTCGCCGCTGAATAAACGCCACTCGCTCGCCGCGTAATTTCTCGCTCCGCGCAGTGGCTTTTTTGTTGCCGGTCTGCCCCACCAACGTGGCGAGAGTCGACGTGCCCAGCGCCAGTCGCGCCGCGTTACAAATTGCACTGTGGCAGGCGGTTGCCACGCTCGCGATCGCCGGGCTCTTCCTGGCGCTATCTGGCGGGAGATGGGCGATCTCAGCGCTTGTGGGCGGTGGCATCGCCGTAGCGACGAGCCTCGCGATGATCGGGGTGATGTTTCGCGGCGCCGGGGGCGCTGACCCGCGCGCCATCATGACCAGGCTCTACGCTGGCGAGGCGACGAAGCTGGCATTGACGGTCGTGCTGTTCGTAGCGGCGATCAAGTTCATGCGTCCGGCGATCGCGCCGCTGCTGATCGCGTATATCGCGACCCTGCCGGTGTATTGGCTGGCGTTGCTCAGAAAGAGTCGGGACGGAATAAGTTGACGTGTGGATGAAGAACATCATGTCTGCTGAACAAGCGCCAAACGCCAACGAATACATCGGCCATCACCTGCAGAATCTCACGCTCAAGATCGGCGATTCGCCGTTCTGGACGGTCCATCTCGACACCTTGATCGTCTCGGGAATCGTCGGCTTCGTTGTCTTCGGACTGCTCTGGTTCGCGGCACGGCGTGCGACGGTTCAGCCCGGCCGGCTGCAGGCGCTGGCCGAGCACGTCTTGCAGATGGTCGATACACAGGTGAAGGACACCTTCCACGCACAGAGCAACCTGATCACGCCGCTCGCGATCACCATCTTCATCTGGGTGTTCTGCATGAACGCCCTAGACCTGATCCCGGTCGACTTCATCCCTCGCGCCGTCGGTCATTTCGGAGTGAGCCACTTCAAGCCGGTGCCCACGACCGATCCGAATGCCACCTTCGCCATGTCGATCACGGTGTTCCTGCTCATCTTCGTATTCAACGTGAAATACAAGGGCGTCGGCGGCTTCGTGCACGAGGTGTTCGCGGTTCCTTTCGGGCTGTGGCTGGCCCCGGTCAACTTCGTCCTGCGTGTGATCGAGGAAGTCGCGCGTCCCGTATCGCTGGCGCTGCGCTTGTTCGGCAACATGTTCGCGGGCGAGGTGCTGTTCATCCTGCTGGTGCTGCTCGCCGGCGCATGGCATGTCGACGGCGTTGGCAGCGCACTGAGCAGCGGTTTCTCCATGCTGGGGCACGTGCTGCTGTCCGTCGGCTGGGGAATCTTCCACATCCTGATCGTGACGTTGCAGGCCTTCATTTTCATGATGCTGACGATCGTCTACCTGTCGCTCGCCAGCCAGGAACACTGATCCCGATTCGTTAGGCACACACATCCACGAGGAAAACAATGGACGCTCTTGCTCAATTCTTTGGCCAGACTCAGATCGCCGCCGCATTGCTGATCGGCATGGGCGCGCTTGGCACCGCCATCGGCTTCGGCCTGCTGGGCGGCAAATTCTTGGAAGGCGCCGCGCGGCAGCCGGAGATGGTGCCGATGCTGCAGGTGAAGATGTTCATCGTCGCGGGATTGCTCGATGCATTCACCGCCATCGCGACCGCGATTGCGGTGCTGCTGCTCTATGCCAATCCGCTGATCAGCCAGGTCAAGGGCGGCTGAGAGCGAGCGACGCGATCATCCGAGGGAGCTTGCAGTGAACATCAACGCAACCCTGATCGGCCAGGTCATCTGGTTCGCGTTCTTCATCTGGTTCGTGATGAAGTTCGTGTGGCCTTACTTCACGCGGGTCATCGCCGAGCGTCAGAAGACCATCGCCGATGGACTCGCCGCGGCGGAAAAGGGTCAGAAAGACCTCAGCCAGGCGAAGGCCAATGCCGATGAAATCATCCGCGAGGCGCGCAACCGCGCCGTGCAGATCGAGAACCAGGCGCAACACCGTGCGAACGAGCTGATCGACCAGGCCAAGAAGAACGCGGTCGGCGAGGGCGAACGGCTGATCGCCGCGGCCCAGCAGCAGATCCAGCTCGAGAGCACGCGTGCGCGCGAATCATTGCGCAAGGAAGTCGCCGCTCTCGCGGTGTCCGGCGCTTCGCAACTGCTGGAGCGCGAGATCGATCCCAAGGCGCACGCGGTGCTGCTCGACAAGCTGGCGGCGCAGCTCTAGAGCCATGGCCGAAAAGAGCACCATCGCGCGACCGTACGCCAAGGCGCTCTTCGAGCTCGCGCTCGGAGACCGGAAGCTTGACGTGTGGTCGCAGGCTCTCGCGATCGCCGCTGCCGTCGTTGCGGATGTGCGCGTCAAGAAGCTGCTGACCAGCCCGCACCTCACGACGGACCAGCTCGCGGATCTGCTGATCGATATCTGCGGCAAGGCGCTCGACGCGGAAGGCCAGAACTTCATCCGCGTGCTCGCCGCGAACCGGCGACTCGGTCTCCTCCCCGAGATCTCCACGATCTACGAGAAGCTCAAGGCGGAAGCGGAGAAGGTGGTCGACGTCACCGTGACTTCGGCGGCGCCGCTGAGTGCCGAGCAACAGCGCAGCTACGCCGATGCCTTGCGCAAGCGCCTCAACAGCGAGGTGCGCCTGCATTGCGAGATCGATCCGGCGCTGGTGGGCGGGGCGATCCTGCGCGCCGACGACCTGGTGATCGACGGCTCTCTGCGCGGCCGGCTCGAGCGTCTCACGACCGAACTCTTGAATTAGGAAGGGACGAACCATGTCCATCAAGGCATCTGAAATCAGCGACCTGATCAAGGCGCGCATCGAGAAATTCCAGTCGGCGACCGACGCCCGCAACGTCGGCACCGTCATTACGGTCACCGACGGCATCTGCCGCCTGTACGGCCTCGCCGATGCGCGCTACGGCGAGATGCTCGAATTTCCCGGCAACACCTTCGGCCTCGCACTCAACCTCGAGCAGGACTCGGTAGGCGCGGTGGTGCTCGGCGAGTACAAGCACATCAGCGAAGGCGCGACGGTCAAGACGACCGGCCGCATCCTGGAAGTGCCGGTCGGTCCGGAGCTTCTCGGTCGCGTGGTCGATTCGCTCGGCAATCCGCTCGACGGTAAGGGCCCGCTGAAGACCAGCAAGACGGCGCCGATCGAGCGCGTCGCGCCCGGCGTCACGTTCCGCAAGTCCGTCGCGCAGCCGGTGCAGACCGGCTACAAGGCGATCGACTCGATGGTGCCGATCGGCCGCGGCCAGCGCGAGCTCATCATCGGCGATCGCCAGACTGGCAAGACCGCGCTCGCGATCGACACCATCATCAACCAGAAGAATTCCGGCATTAAGTGCATCTACGTCGCGATCGGCCAGAAGCAGTCTTCGATCGCCAACGTGGTGCGCAAGCTCGAAGAGCACGATGCGATGGGGCACACGATCATCGTGGCGGCCTCGGCCTCGACACCGGCGGCGATGCAGTACATCGCGCCTTACTCGGGTTGCACGATGGGCGAGTTCTTCATGGACAACGGTGAAGACGCGCTCATCATCTATGACGACCTGACCAAGCAGGCCTGGGCGTATCGGCAGATCTCACTCCTCCTGCGCCGTCCGCCGGGACGTGAGGCGTATCCGGGCGACGTGTTCTACCTGCACTCGCGCCTGCTCGAGCGCTCGGCACGCGTCAATGAGGACTACATCGAGAAGATCACCAAGGGCCGCGTGAAGGGCAAGACCGGCTCGCTCACCGGGCTGCCGATCATCGAGACGCAGGCGGGCGACGTGACGGCATTCGTGCCGACCAACGTCATCTCCATCACCGATGGCCAGATCTTCCTCGAGACCGACCTGTTCAACTCCGGCATCCGCCCGGCGATGAACGCCGGTATCTCGGTGTCGCGCGTCGGTGGCGCGGCGCAGACGGACATCATCAAGAAGCTCGGCGGCGGCATCCGCCTCGCCCTCGCGCAATATCGCGAGCTCGCGGCGTTCTCGCAGTTCGCTTCCGACCTCGACGAAGCCACCCGGCGCCAGCTCGAGCGCGGCATGCGTGTCACCGAGGTGATGAAGCAGAAGCAGTACGCACCGATGTCCGTCGCGGAAATGGCCCTGTCGATCTATGCCGTCAACAACGGCTTCATGGACAAGGTCGACCGGACCAAGGTGGTCGAGTTCGAGGCGGCGTTGCAGGCCTTCGCTCATTCCAATCACGGCGCGGCGCTCAAGGCCATCAACGACAAGCCGGTGTTGAAGGAGCAGGAAGCGGTGCTGAAGAAGATCGTCGAGGACTTCGTGTCCACGGGCGCGTACTGAGCGGAGCCGCGTTCGCAGATGGCAAGTCCCAAAGAAGTCCGGGTCAAGATCGCGAGTATCAAGAGTACTCAGAAGATCACCAAGGCCATGGAAATGGTGGCGGCGAGCAAGATGCGCCGCGCGCAGGAGCGCATGCGCGCCGCGCGCCCGTACGCGGAGAAGATGCGCGTGGTGATCGGACATCTCAACGAGGCCAACCCGGATTACCGACACCCGTTCCTGGTCGAGCGGCTGGTGAAGGCCGTGGGGTTCATCGTCGTCAGCACCGATCGCGGGTTGTGCGGCTCTCTCAACGTGAACCTGTTCCGCGGTGTGCTGAGCGCCGCACGCGAGTGGCAGCAGAAAGGCGCGTCGGTATCGCTGTGCCTGATCGGTTCCAAGGCACTGCAGTTCTTCCGCCGCCTGGGGCTGCCGGTCCTCGCGCAGGCGACGCACCTGGGCGATCGTCCGCACGTCAAGGATCTGATCGGGACCGTCAAGGTCATGCTGGACGCGTACGGCGAAGGCAAGATCGATCGGCTGTTCCTGATGAACAACACGTTCGTCAGCACCATGAGCCAGAAGGCAGCGCTCACGCAGCTCCTGCCGGTCGTCACTTTGGACAAGGATCAGCTGCAGGAGCACTGGGACTACATCTACGAGCCGGACGCGGCCGAGATTCTTCCCGAGGTCCTGATGCGCTACGTGGAGTCGCAGGTCTACCAGGGCGCGGTTGAAAACGTCGCCTGCGAGATGGCGGCGCGCATGGTGGCCATGAAGAGCGCTTCCGACAACGCGGACAAGCTGATCGAAGAGCTTCAACTCATCTACAACAAGGCGCGCCAGGCAGCGATCACGAAAGAGCTGTCGGAAATCGTGGGCGGCGCAGCGGCAGTTTGAGGAACGAGGAACATCGCATGAGCAGTGGCAAGATCGTCCAGGTCATCGGCGCAGTCATCGACGTGGAGTTTCCGCGCGACCAGATCCCGAAGGTCTACCAGGCGCTGAAGCTCGACGACGTCGAGCTCACGCTCGAGGTGCAGCAGCAGCTCGGCGACGGCGTCGTGCGCACGATCGCGATGGGATCCTCCGAGGGACTGAAGCGCGGCATGGGCGTCAAGAACACCGGCGCCCCGATCTCGGTCCCGGTAGGAACCGGCACGCTGGGGCGGATCCTGGACGTTCTTGGGCAGCCGATCGACGAGGCCGGTCCGATCAAGTCCGAGGAACGCTGGCCGATCCATCGGCCCGCACCCAGCTACGAAGAGCAGGCCGGCAGCCAGGACTTGCTGGAAACCGGAATGAAGGTCATCGACCTGCTCATCCCGTTCGCCAAGGGCGGCAAGATCGGCCTCTTCGGTGGCGCGGGCGTCGGCAAGACCGTCACGATGCTCGAGTTCATCAATAACATCGCCAAGGCGCACTCGGGTCTGTCGGTGTTCGCCGGTGTCGGCGAGCGCACTCGCGAGGGCAACGACTTCTATCATGAGATGACCGAGTCGGGCGTTCTCGACAAGGTCGCGATGGTGTTCGGCCAGATGAACGAGCCGCCGGGCAACCGACTGCGCGTGGCGCTGACAGGCCTCACGATGGCCGAATACTTCCGTGATGAAAAACAGGCGGGCGGCAAGGGCCGCGACGTGCTGCTCTTCATCGACAACATCTACCGCTACACGCTCGCGGGCACCGAAGTGTCAGCGCTGCTCGGCCGTATGCCGTCGGCGGTCGGCTACCAGCCGACGCTCGCCGAAGAGATGGGGCTGCTCCAGGAGCGCATCACGTCGACGAAGACGGGTTCGATCACATCGATCCAGGCCGTGTACGTGCCCGCCGACGACCTGACGGACCCCTCACCCGCCACGACGTTCGCGCACCTGGATGCCACCGTCGTGTTGTCACGCCAGATCGCGGCGCTCGGCATCTATCCCGCGGTGGACCCGCTCGATTCCACGAGCCGTCAGCTCGATCCGCTGGTGGTGGGTGAGGAGCACTACAACACGGCGCGCGGCGTGCAGGCGGTTCTGCAGCGTTACAAGGAGCTGCAGGACATCATCGCGATCCTCGGCATGGACGAGCTCTCCGAAGAAGACAAGCTCACCGTCGGTCGGGCGCGCAAGATCCAGCGTTTCCTCTCGCAGCCGTTCCACGTCGCAGAAGTGTTCACCGGCCAGAAGGGCAAGTACGTCGCGCTCAAGGATACGATCCGCGGCTTCAAGGGCATTCTCGCGGGCGAATTCGACGCGCTGCCGGAGCAGGCGTTCTACATGGTGGGCACGATCGAAGAAGCCGTGGAGCAGGCGAAGAAGCTGCAGTAAGTCATGGCCAATACGATCCAGGTGGACATCGTCAGCGCGGAAGGGGAGATCTTCTCCGGGGCCGCGACGATGCTCTTTGCGCCGGCTTCGCAGGGCGAGATTGGCATCGCGCCTCGCCACGCACCGCTTCTCACCACGCTGAAGCCGGGTGAGGTGCGCGTTCAGACGCCGGAAGGCGAAGAGCACTATTTCTATGTCGGCGGCGGGGCCATCGAGGTGCAGCCGCACCAGGTGACCGTGCTGGCCGACACGGCGTTGCGCGCCAAAGACATCGACGAGGCGGCGGCGCTCGCGGCGAAGCAGCGCGCGGAAGATGCGCTCAAGGACAAGGTGAGCCACATCGAAATCGCCGAGGCGCAGGCGGAGCTCGCGCGTGCGGCCGCGCAGCTGAAGGCGCTCGAGCGCCTGCGAAAAATGCGCAAGTAGCGGCCGCTTCGGCCGGCGCGCAAAGCGCAAAGCGCGGGAGGGACGTACCGCCCCTCGCGCAATCCCTCACTTGAGGTTCAGTCTCTGGATGTACTCGACGCCGAGTTGCTCGCGCATCTTGCCGCGATCGACCGAAGCCTTGTCCCGTCCCGATAGCGAGCCCCATACCTTGCTGGTGATCGGCTCCATGCGTTCCTGCTGACCGTCGAGCGCGGCCCAGTTCTTGTACGTGACCGTCAGATAGATATCGGGCTCCTGCGGCGTGCGAGCATTCGTCTGGTACACACCGTAGTCGACGATCACGCCGGCCTTCTTGGCCTCTTCCATGATTCCCTTGTAGGTCGTCGAGAGATACTTCATGTACGCCTCGAACATGCCCGGCATGACCTTGATCGATGAAATCTGTGTGACGGTTCCCTCCGTATACGGGCGTTCCTCCTGCGGCAGCACATTGAATGAGACGAGCAGCAGCGGGGCTGCCAGCAGCAGCCCGGCGAATCGTTTGCGCATGTGGGGCTCCTTGAGTTGCTTTATCGTTATTTCAATCGCCGACGGGCGATCGATGGGTCGCGCGCACTCTACGCCCGACCCTTTCGGGGCGGCAAACGAGCGCCAACCGCGGGCACGAGGGTCCGCTACAATCTCAAGCGTGTTCCGAGCCTTAGAGACAGGAAACCGGTTCCTTTGAAGCTCAGTGTCGTGATCCTTGCCGCCGGCCAGGGCAAGCGGATGAACTCCGACCTGCCCAAGGTCCTGCAACCGCTCGCCGGGCGTCCCCTGCTCGCACACGTCATCGAAAGCGCTCGCCAACTCGATCCGCAGTCGATTCACGTCGTCTACGGGCACGGCGGTGAACACGTTCGCCAGGCGCTGACGACGGATGCTCCGGTGCAGTGGGTGCTTCAGGCCGAGCAGCTGGGCACGGGCCATGCATTGATGCAGGCGATGCCGGCGATTGCCGACGACGAGACGGTGCTGGTGCTCTACGGCGACGTGCCGTTGGTGCAACCGGCCACGCTCACGCGGCTGCTGGCGCAGGCGGACGAACGTTCCGTGGCTGTGCTGAGCGTGGTGCTCGAAGACGCAGCCGGATACGGAAGAATTCTGCGCGATGCGTCCGGCAAGGTGGTGCGGATCGTGGAAGAAAAGGACGCGACGGCGAAGGAACGCGCGATCCGCGAAGTGAACACCGGCTTGCTTGCTGCGCGGGCCGGGTATCTGCGTCGTTGGCTGGGCGCGCTGCGCAATGACAACGCACAAGCCGAGTACTACCTTACGGACGTCGTCGTCGCAGCGGTGAAAGAAGGACTCAGGATCAACGGAGTTGTCGTGACTGATGCAACCGAAGTGCTGGGGATCAATGACAAGGTGCAGCTCGCCGAAGCCGAAGCAGCGCACCGGCGCCGCAAGGCGAACGAGCTGATGCTCGCGGGCGTTACGCTGGCGGATCCCGCCCGCTTCGACGTACGCGGCACGGTCACCGTGGGACGCGACGTCTACATCGACGTGAACGTGGTACTGGTCGGCAACGTGAAGCTCGGAGATCGCGTGCGGATCGGGCCGAACTGCTACCTGAAGGATTGCGAGATCGGCGCCGGCACGGAGCTCTTTCCGAACTGTGTCATGGATCGCGCGGTGATCGGCCCCGGTTGCCAGGTCGGCCCGTTCGCGCGCCTGCGCCCGGGAACGGTGCTGCACCAGGATGTGCACATCGGCAACTTCGTCGAGGTCAAGAAGAGCGAGATCGGCGCGGGCAGCAAGGCGAATCACCTGACTTACATCGGCGATGCGATCGTGGGCTCGAAGGTCAACGTTGGCGCGGGCACGATCACCTGCAACTACGACGGCGCCAACAAGTGGCGCACCGAGATCGGCGATGGCGCCTTCATCGGTTCGGGCACCATGCTGATCGCGCCCATACAGATCGGGAGCCGCGCCACGATCGGCGCCGGCTCGGTAATTACGCGCCCCGCACCAGCGGACAAGCTGACCCTGGAGCGGGGCAAGCAGGTGACCATCGATGGCTGGAAGCCGCCCACCAAGCAGAAGCCTGAGACCTGATTCACACGCTGCACGTCCGCTTCATGCATGCGGATGATGGCTGTAGCAGACTGCGCTTCTTCGTTGGCTGGAACGCCGGCCCAAATAACAGAAACGGTCCCGGGTAACTAAAGAATGTGTGGAATCGTCGGAGCAATCGCTGAGCGCAACGTCGTCCCGATCCTGGTCGAGGGTCTCAAGCGGCTCGAATATCGCGGCTACGATTCGGCCGGCATCGCGGTGCTCAATGGCAGCGGCAAGCTCGAGTGCCAGAAGACCGTCGGCAAGGTAGCGCAACTGGAAGAGCGTCTCGCCGCGCATCCCCAGGCCGGCAAGCTGGGATTCGCCCACACCCGCTGGGCGACGCATGGCGGTGTGACCGAAGCGAACGCGCATCCGCACATTTCCGGCAACCGTGTCGCGGTGATCCACAACGGGATCATCGAGAACTTCGAACCGCTCAAGGCCGAGCTCATCGCCAAGGGCTACAAATTCGCCTCCGAGACCGACACCGAGGTGATCGCGCACCTGGTGCACGAGCAGCTCAAGCAGGGTCACGACCTGCCCGAGGCCGTACGGCTCTCGGTGCAGCGCTTTACCGGCGCCTATGCGCTGCTGGTGTTCGACTCGAAGGATCCGGACCGCATCGTGGTGGCGCGCATCGCGAGTCCACTCGTGATCGGGCTCGGTATCGGCGAGAACTTCATTGCCAGCGGGGTGCCGGCGTTGCTGCCCGTGACGCAGCGCTTCATTTATCTCGAACAGGGAGACCTGGCCGAGATCACGCGCGAGCACGTGCGGGTTTTTCGTCCGGACGGGAGCGATGTGACGCGGCCCGTGCACGAAACGCGCTGGAGTCCGGAAGCAGCGGAGAAAGGCCCGTATCGCCACTACATGCAGAAGGAGATCTTCGAGCAGCCTTCAGCGCTGGCGAACACGCTCTACGGTCGAGTCGCCGACCATCGCGTCGTGGCGGAGTCGCTCGGCCCGCGTGCCGCTGAGCTGCTTCCGAAAGTGGAGCAGATGCACATCGTAGCCTGCGGCACCAGTTATCACGCCGGTTGCGTCGGCAAGTACTGGATCGAGTCGCTCGCCGGAATTCCCTGCCAGGTGGAGATCGCGAGCGAGTATCGCTACCGGCAGGTCGTTGTGCCGCGCGGGACCCTGTTCGTCACGCTTTCACAGTCCGGAGAAACCGCGGATACGCTCGAAGCGCTGCGCATGGCCAAGCGCGCGGGCTATCTCGGCTCGCTCACCGTGTGCAACAGCCCGCACAGCTCGATGGTGCGCGAGTCGGACCTGGTGATGATGACCCAGGCCGGGCCGGAGATCGGCGTTGCGAGTACCAAGGCATTCACCACGCAACTGCTGTCCTTGTTGCTGGTGGCACTGATGCTCGGGCGGCAGCGCGGGCTCACCGCTGCACGCGAGACCGAGTTCGTCGGCCACCTGTTTCATGCCGCGGTCGCCGTCGAGCAGGTGCTGGAGATGGACAGCAGGCTGCACCTGCTTGCCGAGGATTTTGCCGAGAAGAACCACACGCTGTTCCTCGGCCGCGGGCCGATGTGGCCGATCGCCATGGAAGGGGCGCTCAAGCTCAAGGAGATCTCGTACATCCACGCCGAGGCTTATGCGGCCGGAGAACTCAAGCACGGCCCGCTGGCGCTGATCGACGAGGAGATGCCGGTGATCGTGGTGGCGCCGAACAATGATCTGCTCGACAAGCTCAAGGCCAACATGCAGGTGGTGCGTGCGCGAGGCGGGCAGCTCTACGTCTTCGCGGATCGCGAGACCGGCCTCAAGTCGGAGCCGGGCACGACCGTGATTGAAATGCCGCACATCGATCGCCTCATCGCGCCCATCGTCTACACCGTGCCCCTGCAACTGCTCGCCTACCACGTGGCGGTCCTCAAGGGCACCGATGTCGACCAGCCACGTAATCTCGCCAAATCGGTTACGGTCGAATAGTCGGCGCAGGACTCGCGGCGTTCAAATTCCGGTGGTATTCTCCGCGCCCCATTTGTGGCGGTGGAAAGGTATTGCGACATGATCACGACCGGGTCCCGGCGTCATTGGATCGCATCGCTGGTGCTGTCTGCGGTGCTGTGCGCCTGTGGCGGCCAGAAGGAACCGGCCCAAAAAGCAATCGCGGACGCGGAGGCGGCCATCAGTGCGATGCGCGACGAGGCCGGCAATTTCGCGCCTGACGAGCTCAAGGCGCTGGACGAATCAGTCGCCTCGTTGAAGGCCGACTTTGGTCGCAACGACTTCAAGGCCGTGCGCGCAGCCGCGCCGGTTCTGATGACGCGTGTCAGCGCGGTGCAGGAGACCATTGCCGCCAAGAGGGCTGAGCAGGTTGCCCACGCGGAAGAGCTGACCAGCAGCTGGAACGCCCTGAGTACTGAAGTACCGGAGATGGTCGAAGCCGTGAACGCGCGCGTCAATTCGCTCGCGCGCACCAGGAAATTTCCGACCGGCATGAATGCCGGCAGCTTCGAGAACACCCGTGCTGCGGCTACCGAGATGACACAGACCTGGCAGAAAGCCCTGGGCGCGTTCGCCAACAGCAATATGGAAGAGGCCGTGGGCAGCGCGCAGCAAGCCAAGCAGAAAGGGGCTGACGTGATGAGCACGTTGGGAATGAAGCCGAGCGGCTGACCGCTCCGCGCAACGTAGAACACCGATGCCCCGGCCTGAAAAACCGGGGCATTTTTTTTTTTTGGAGAATCGGATGAACGCCGTGCACGCTTTTCTGTTCGGCATCACCCTCGCGATTGCCATCGGGCCGATCGCGTTGTTGATCATCAACAATGGCCTGAATCACGGACTCGCGGTTGCGGTGCGCAGCGGGTTCGGCGCCGCATCGGCTGATCTGCTCTACAGCATCATCGCCTTCCTCGTCGGTGCCCGTGTTGTCGCAGCGCTCAGCGGCCACGAAGCGGCAATCCGCGTCGCGAGCGGCGCCGCACTCGTTGCCGTCGGAGTCTGGCTCGCCATCAAGGTATTGCGCGAGACGGGAAGCGCCGAGACCGCAGCGCAGCCGGGAGCAGGCCCGAAGGGATTCTGGGTCACCTTCCTGCTTACGGTGGCGAATCCGCTGACGCTCGCAATCTTCCTTGGATTCGCCGGGCAACTGTCGCTCGATGGAGACAATCGCGTCGCGATTCTATTGTCGCTGTGTGTATTTCTGGGCAGCCTCGTGGTGCAGATGATTCTTGCGCTGCTCGGTGCGTCGCTCGGCAAGTGGATCACGGATCGCCGCTCGATCCGCGTGCTAAATTTCGTGAGTGCCGCTGCGATAGCGGCGTTCGGTTTGAACGGCATCATGGGCTGAAGACGGGCCGCGATCGGCGCGGCCATGCACGGAGATGCGCATGATCAGATCGAGGAGCACGGTGATCGCGGGTTTTTGCCTGCTGCTGCTCGCGCGTGCGGGGTTCGCGCAGGACGCGCAGGACGCGCTTGGCTCGCCGTTCGACGATCACTTTCGGCTGACCGCAGCACTCTTGTCCGCCACCGCGGACACGCAATTGCGGCTCGATGCTGATGACGGCACTCCGGGCACTCCGATCAGCGCGGAGGACGACCTTGGTCTCTCCGACCACAGCGAATCAGGAGACATCGAGGCGGAAGTCCGCATTCGCGAACGGCACCTGGTGCGCTTCAACTATTTCCGCCTCGATCGTTCTGCCACCACCGTACTCACGGACGAGATCCAGTTTGGCAACGATACGTTCGAGCCGGGCGACGAGGTCGAGACCACACTCGACCTGCGCGAGTTCGTGGCCACCTATGCGTATCGTTTCCTGCGCAAGTCGCGCTTCGAAATGTATGGCAGTTTTGGCATTCACCTCACCGAGCTCAAGGCGAGGGGTGAAGTGCCGGTACGCGACCTGCGTGAGGAGCAAAACGAAGTCGCTCCGCTGCCAGCGCTCGGTATCGGAGCGGAAGTGGCTTTCACCCAGCGAATCTTCGCAAGCGTCTTCGTCGATTATCTGCAGGCCAGCATCCGCGATTTCGACGGCAGGGTGCTCGATGCACGATTTACCGCGCTCTATCGCTTCACGCGCAACCTCAGCGCAGGGCTCGGGTACTTTTTACTGGAGCGCAATGTAGATTCTCACGATCCGGACGACTCCGGCCGCTTCGACCTGCGGGACAGCGGCGCCGAACTCTTCTTCCGCATGAGTTTCTAAAACCAATACGTTGTCGGCGCGAACCCGACAATCGACCTTTCCACGTTGAATGGATCAGCAGCGATTCGCTGCGTCGTGGTTTGTCCGACAGCTGCTCGGCGCCACAAACAGGAGGTGCGGAGATGGTTCGCGAACACACCCTGGAACCTCGTCAATTCATCGCGATCTTCGGCGTGATCGTGATTCACGTGGGCTTGCTGCTCGCGCTGAAGAATGGCCTCACCGCACATGTCATCCCGGAGATCATCCATTCCACGCAAGCGATCATCATCGAGACGATCAAGCCGCAGCCGGAGCCGAAGCCGGTACAGCCGAAGGTCAACCCGCTCGCGGAGCCGCCACCGATGCCGCCGCCCGTCATCGAGCCGGTTGAGGAGACGCCGCCCGACGTGATCGCGGTACAGTCGACGCCGAGTGACGCCGCTACCAGCAGCGACACCGGCTCGAGCGCCATTACGGCGTTGCAGGTCGACAAGCGCTACCCGCTCACTCGACCGGAATATCCGGCCGCATCCGTGCGCAAAGCTGAGGAAGGCACGGTGGAGTTGCTCCTCTACGTGATGCCGAATGGCCGAGTCTCGGAGGCCAAGATCAACCGCAGCAGCGGCTTTCCGCGGCTGGACGAGGCGGCGATTCGTGAGGCCAAGCGCTCGTGGCGATTCATCCCAGCGACCAGCGGCGGCCAGGCCGTTGCGTCGTGGGGAACATTCGCCGTGACGTTTAAGCTGGAGGAAGGCGCAGGCTAAGTGCGGCCAGCCCGGGGGTCAGGCGGTCCAATGGGTCAGGCGACGCACGGCTGACACCACCAGCAAACCACGGCTCGCCCAACGAACGAAGCGAGTGGGTCCAACGAAGGCGAGAAGTCCAAGCCCCACCGCGAGCAACAACGGGGTTGACGTGAGACGTCTCGCGACCTCGAGGCCGCGATCCACATGACGCAGCCGATACTGCAAGTCACTTGAAATCTCATCGTAGGCTGCACGCTGAGCCGCACACTTGAGTTGCAGCCGGTGGCGACGCTCGCTCAGCTCGAGATCGTGGTCACTCACCGGCGGTCCGAGAACTGCTGGCGATCCTTCTCCAGCTCAGAACGTGTCGCGTCCATCAGTCGACGACGACTGCGGATCTGCGTGCGCAACACGACTATCGCGATCACCATGATGGCAATGACGGTGCCGGTAACGGCAATTGCCGCAGCGAGTCTGTGCGTGTCCCAGAACGCGACGATGATCGTGATGCCGACAAAGAAGACGCCGATTCCAGATGCGAGCAGGGCGATGGATCCCCAGATCAGCAAGGTCGCCGCGCGCTGGATTTCCTCTTGTATCTCGGTGGTCAGCAGCTCGAAGCGGGTCTGCGCGAGTTCAACGAGAGTTGCGAGCAGATTGCTCAGCGAGCGAAACAGCCCGCTGGCGGGCGCAGTCGATGTCGAGGCATCTGGCTCGGACATCTAGTGCTTAGCGGCGACTGGCCAGCAGACCAATTACCAGTCCGGCGAGCGCCGCTACGCCGATCGCCTGCCATGGGTTGCGCCTGACGTACGCGTCGGCCTGTTCGGCGGCTTCGCGAGTGTGCGCTACGACTTCATCCTGCACATTCGACATCCGCTCACGGGCGCTGCGCACGGAGGCCTCGGCGCGCTCACGCGCAGCGGAGACCTTTTCGCCGGCGACCCCTGCCGTGGCCTTCAGCAGTTCTTCCGCATCCTTCACAACGCTCAACAAATCATCGAAGAGGGTATCTGTGCTTGCTTTGGCCATGGGTGATGTCTCCGAACTGGCTGGTCCTTGTAGGAATCTGGCGCGCGATCCTGCGCACAACCTCGAATTCAGTATCGCGCACGGTGGTGCGTTAAACCAGATCAGAAAAATCTACAAGCAGCACACGGTGAGCTGCAAACACGACGGGCGCGCGTGCGATTCGGTTGCGCCGAGCTCGGCGACAGACTCCACGCGCCGCGCCGATTTGAATACGCGTACGAAATTGCTCGCTCGTGTGCTGGTTGCCACGCACGCGGAACGCATGGCGATGTGAGGACGCGGCTTGTTGTGCGCCTGGAGACTTGGCTCGCCACTGCGCGCGACGCCCGCATTCCGGGAGCGAAAATACGGTGCTCCCTGTGCGCAGTTGTAGGGATTCGCCTGAAAATAATCTGCGTTTGCAGCGCAAGAAGTCTCGAGTTCTGGCGCCGTCGTGGCTTGAAATTGAGGGTCAAGCGAGCTCGCGGAGTGCCGCGCACGCCGATGTTCCCGCCGCCGCCAACGCATTGAATTAGCAGCCTCTACGGCCTACGACAGCGGTGTCGCCGTAGGGCACCTGACGGCGCCTGCACAGGGCGTTTACATATCGTTGACCGAAAGTCAATCCCCAGGTGCAGGATTTTTGGGACGCAGGTCTCAATTACCGTACTATCAGACGTGACGCAGCTCACACTCCGTGTGGATTAAGTCATGTCGGGTCCGTACAATGTAAAGCAAGCGTTATTAGCGGCTTATCGCCACTTGTTGACGCCACTAGTCCGGGTTCTGCTGCGAAATGGCATCTCTTATTTGGAATTCGCAGAGGTTGCCCGCGAAGTGTTCGTAAACGTGGCGGGGCGGGATTTCACCTTACCCAAAAGAAAAATCTCGCTGTCGCGCATGGCAATCATGACGGGCCTGTCACGCAAAGAGGTGGCCAGGCTCGTGAGAGAGGGAGG
>Ga0126377_10001116_pt1 | contig 17242 bp, 13 predicted proteins | sample PanSoiMetPlot_22_FD_92647 | JGI IMG/M metagenome (GOLD analysis project Ga0126377, IMG submission 92647) | Tropical forest soil microbial communities from Panama - MetaG Plot_22 | ecosystem: Environmental > Terrestrial > Soil > Tropical forest > Bulk soil | place: Panama | collected 2016-02-17 | reverse complement strand
CCGCATCGTCATCGCGCCACCACCTTGCTGAGTCGCAGGAGCTGACCGGCCAGCCGGGCCCCCTCCGCCCGCGCCGCCACCAGGTTGACCGAGATGCCGACGCGCGTCTGTTCCTCGGACAGCGCGATCGACAGACCGCGGGCCAGATACGACGCCTGATCGGTGAAGGTCAGGACGTGGGCCATCCGCGCCGCCTGCGACACCGCGGCCACGTCGGCGTCGGAGCCGCCGCACATGTAGAGGACCGAGAACCCGCCGCGCATCAGGGCCGGCCCGCTGGCGTCGGTGACCGACAGCGTCGCGACCTCGAGCGGCTTGCCGATCACGACCACGCGGCGGACCATGTCGTCGAGCGCGGCCCGCATGCGGCCGGCGCAGGCCAGCGCCATCGTGCTCTCGCCGTGCACCACGGCCAGCCTGACCGCGGCGCCCGCGCGCGCGGCCAGGGCGTGGTCGTAGGCCAGCACCCGCAGCATGATGATGGCCTGCTTGTCGGGCGGCACGTCGGCCGCGGCCGCGCGCGCGCCCGCGCTCGCCAGCGCGGCCACGACCATGGCCGCGAGGGCGCTACGCATGCGCGTCATCGCCCCCGGCCGGCGGCAGGAGGTGCCGGCCCACGAACCTGAGCAGCCCCCGGCGCGAGAACGGCTTCTCCAGGACCGGCGCCACCGCGCTCGGGTCGATCGGCGCGCCGTCCGGCTCGATCTCTCCGGCGTCGCCGATGTCGCCGGTCATGAAGACCAGGCGCGGCCGCAGGTCGGGGTGGCGGTCGTCCAGGTGGCGGGCCAGCTCGAGGCCCGACATGTCCGGCATGCGCAGATCGCACAGGATGAGGTCGAACGCCTCGCCGCGGCCGAAGCGCTCGAGCGCGACGTGCGCGCTGTGCACTCCGGTCACGTCGTGGCTCTCCGACAGGAGGCGCTCGACCGCGTTCACCACCGCCGGCTCGTCGTCGATGACCAGCACCTTGCCGCGCCCGCCCAGCGGCAGCTGCGACGACTCACGGGCTCGCCCGGCCCGGCCGGCGGGGTGCAGGCGGACGGTGAACGTGGTGCCGACGTCCTCGGCGCTGTCGACCTCGATGCGCCCGTCCATCGCAAGCACCAGGTTGTGCACGATGGCCAGACCGAGGCCGGTGCCGACGCCGACCGGCTTGGTGGTGAAGAACGGATCGAAGATGCGGTCGCGGACCGCCTCGGGGATGCCGCAGCCGGTGTCGCGCACGGTCGCGACCACGCTGCCGTCCTCGACCACGCGGGTGCTCACCTCGACCCGGTTCTCCTGCGCCTTGCCCTCCGGCAGGGCCTGGGCCGCGTTGATGAGCAGGTTGACGAACACCTGGACCAGGCGCGACTCGTTGGCCAGGACCATCGGCACCGCGCGCAGGTCGCGCACGACGTGAGCGCGGTGCTTGAGGTGGCCCTGCACCATCTGCAGCGACTTCTCGAGCGCCTGGACCAGGTCGATGGGGCCCTGGGTGTCGCTGTCGCTGCGCGAGAGCGTCTTCATGTCCTTGACGATGTGTCCGACCCGGTGAGCGGCGTCGAGCGCCTCGCCGAGAGCGGTGGCGGTGTCGTCGGTGGGGCCCGAGCCCGGGCCGTGCACGTCGCGCAGGTAGTCGAGGTTGCCGATGACCACCGAGAGCGGGTTGTTGATCTCGTGGGCCACGCCGGCCGCCAGCGTCCCGAGCGACGCCATGCGATCGGACATGAGCAGCCGCTCCTGCAGCCGCGTGCGCTCGGTGGTGTCGAGCGCGACGAGCGCGGCGGCGTCGGCCTCGCCGAACTGCACCTCGAGCGTGGCGGCCTCCACGCTGAGCACCTTGCCGGCGGCCAGCGCGAGCGTGCGCGGATCGAGGTGGACGCGCGGCTCGCCGGTCGGAGTGGGCAGGGTCTCGCGCGCGGCCAGCTGCGCCGACAGCGCGGCGCCGACCAGCGAGACCCCGTCGCCGCCCAGGAGCTTCACGCCGGCAGGGTTGATGTAGAGGATGCGATCGTCGCGGTGGAGGACGAGCGCCACCGGCAGGCTGTCGGACAGGGCGGCGAAGGTCTCGGCCGAGCGGCGCAGCGCCTCCTCGGCCGCGTGCCGGCGGGCCAGGAACCACGCGGTCAGGATGCTGAAGATGAGCCCGACCGCGGTCACCACCCCGGCGGCGACGCCGGCGAGCGTGTTGTTGGCGTGCTGCTTCTCGACGATGGGCGTGGTCGCGAAGCGGAGGCGCAGCACGCCGCGGGTCCCGCCCTGGGCCTGCACCGTCGCGGTCGCCTCGATCGTGTCGCCGACCACGTCGACGCGCGTGCGCGGCAGGGCGGTCGGCGGCTCCGGCGGAGAGCTCGTGATGCCGGCGGGCCAGGTCGCGAAGGGCTCTCCGTCGCGTCCGAACAGCTCGGCGCTGACCACGTCCGGCTCGACCTGCAGGCGGGCCAGCGCCTCGCCCGCGTGCTCGCGGTCGTCGAAGTCGAGATCCGGCGCAAGCAGCGACGCCATCACCTCGGCCACGCCGTCGGCGCGATCGGTGGCGGACGAAAGGGCGAGCTCGTTCATCCGCCGCGGCAGCGTGACGAGCACGCCGGCGGCGATGAGCCCGAGCGGCAGGAACAGCAGCGCGACCAGCCGGAACAGGCGAACGATCGGTTGTCGAGTTGCGGACATCGCGTCGGTCGGTCGCGAGAGAGCACACGCTCCACCGCTCGTCTCTCAATCGGCCACAAGGACCACACATTGAGTGAGCGGTCGTGACGCACTGCGCGCCGGGTCGCGGTGCTTCTCGCCCACATTCGGCGGGCCCACATTCGGCGGGCCCACATGCGGCGGGCACATCCATCGATCGGTCGATCGACACCGCGAGCCCACCCGGGCGAGAGCGGCGTGGAGGGCCAGAAGGCGCCGATTCGCGGCGCCTGGGGGGCTGCGCCGCGCCGGGGCGCACGGCGGCGGATGACGCCCTGTTCGTGGCATCCTGCCGCCGGAGTGAACCGGACACGGGTCACCCCGAGGGGGTTATTTCGCTATCTCGCCTCATGTGCTTCTATTGATAGGGGTTGGGGAGTACCGGGGGTCAGGGAGGGCAGGGGGAATGGCGATCAAGGGCAGGCACGCCGTGTGGTGGGCCGTACGTGGTCCGCAGCTCGGTGACCCATCCACGCCGATATCGGGCATACGGTTCGAGTTGCCGATGATCGCGCGGGTGAACCCTCTCGCCGAGACCACGCTCGCCCCGCGCGTGCGCTTCGCGACACCGTGCGTGGAGGGCCTCCTCGTCGACGACGACGTCGATGTCGACGGGCTCGCCGGTCGTCTCGATCGCTCGGAGCGCGATCGAACGCGCGGCGATCGAGTGCGTGACGCTCGTGACGATCGAGCGCGCGGCGATCGCATGCGCAGCGATCGGATGCGCAGCGATCGCATGGGCGATCAGCTGCGCGGCGATCGAGTGCGCAGCGATCACATGCGCGGCGATCGCTCGCACGACTCGCACGACTCGATCGAGTCGACCGAGTCGCACGACTCGCACGACTCACCGCATGAAGCGATTTCCATCGCTGTCCCACCCGGGGGCAGCAGCATCTCTTCAGTCCGCAAAGGAGGAGGACTATCGGCGTCACGTCGTGCCGGCATGGGAGTCCCACACGCGTCCGGACTGGCGGCCGTGTGGTGGCGGACACCGGGTCTGCCGACCATGCAGGTGAATGAAGCACTCGTTCAGGAAGGCTGCTGGCGATGGCGCCTACCAATGGGTTGGCGCCTGCAGTGGAGATCACCGATCGGGGGGTCGGGATCACGGTTGCTTCTCGCTGGCAGGGGGGGGTCGGAGCCCGAGTCGGTGGCGGTTAGAGAATTCCTGCCGCGCCGGCGCGTGTTCCGGGTTTAGAATCGGGCCCTGCCACGGACCAGCCGTCCCCTGGTCCAGGGCAGAGTCAAGTGGAGCTAGGATGGCGGACCAGGGAACCGTACTGATCGTCGATGATGACGAGGCCTTTGCACGTATCGTTGTCGCGCCAGCGTTTTCACGACGCTGGCATGTGGAGTTCGCGTTCAACGTACCGCAGGCCCACGAGTCGCTCGAGCACCTGACCGACCTGAAGATGGCGGTCGTGGATCTCGACTTACCAGGAGGTCAACCGTTTGGGCCGAGCCTGCCAGGTGGCTTCGGCTTCGATGTGGCGTCGCGTATCCGCTCGATGTCCCCGCAGTGCTGGGTGGTCATCTTGACCGGGCATCTGTTGCCGCACCTGGTCAACCAGGCGCATCGCATGGGCGCGGAGTTCCTGCACAAGGAGAACTGCCTGGAGAACCTTTCGCTCCTGGCAGACCGGCTGCAGTCGCGCGGGCATCCGTCGGATGAGCGCGCGGCGGAGTTTCTGGACTACCTGCAGTGGCGGTTCTCGCTGTCGCCGCGTCAGGTGGAGATCGCGAGCCTGGCCCTTCGCGGGCTGGAGAACGCAGAGATCGCCCAGCAGCTCGGCATCACCTGCAACACGCTCAAGCGCCACGTGAGGCTGCTCCTGTCGAAGTGCGGCGCGCCGACGCTGCGCGCGCTCGCGCGCACGTACTACTCGCAGAACGAGGCCGGCGCGCGCGCGGCCGCGACCGAATCGCGGAACTGACGACGAGGCCGAGACGGCCGTGCGACGACGCCGCTGACCGCGAACGCGCGGCAGCGGCCCCGCGCGGCCGTCCCGGGCCGTCCTGCCGTCGCCCTGCCCTGCCCTGAAATTTCTCGGGCGCGAGCGGCGTTCCTCGGGAGCCCTAGGGCTGCCCGAGGGCCAGCGGCGGTGCGTCGCCGGCTGCCCGCGCGCGGGCCCTGCGCACGCGCGGTCGGCCTGCTAGGATACGAGCTGCCCAATGGGGAGCGCCGTCAAGCGAACCCGGCCGCGCCGGCGCGAGCCGTTCGCCGATCAGATCGAGCGCTCCGGCCACTGGATCTTGACCACGGTCTGGAGCGGCCTGGTCTGGATCCTGCGCCTCCTCCTGCGCGCGGCGGCGCTCGCGGCCGCGGCCGGCGCGAGATCGTTCCGCCGCCTGGACCGCGCGGCGCAGTTCATCGTCGTCGCGATCCTGGCCGGCGGATCGCTGGCCGCGGCGCATGTCATCGCCACGCGCCCCGCGCCGCCGGTCTATGTCGACGACGAGACCGAGGCGCTCGCGCGCGTCATCCGCAGCGAGGCCGGGGTCGGATCTCCGCAGCAGCGCATCCACGTCGCGTGGGTGACGCGCAACCTCGCCGCCGAGCGCGGCGAGACGATCGCCCGGATGGCGTGCTCTCCATGCGGCCCGCAGGAGCTCGGCCGTCCGGTGTCGTCGCGACAGGACGCCGCCGACGCGGACCGGCTGCTCGCGCGCAGCATCCTCGCGTCGCCCGCGATCCTCGATCCCACCGGCGGCGCCACCCACTTCATCAATCCCACGCTGCAGGACGACCTCGCCTCTCGCGGGCGACCCGGGTACCGCGGCCGGCCGTACAGCGAGGTGCGCCAGCGCTGGTCGACGGCTTACGGCTGGGAGCCCTATTATCGGATCGGGCCGGACCTCGAGCTGTGGGGACCCCGTCGCGGCGTGCGCGCGAAGCCAGCGCGACCGCGCTGACGCGCAGCGACGAGGAATCTTGATTGGCAGTGCTCGCGCCAGCTTGGCGTCGGCCTGGCGCCACCATGGGTGACCAGTCTTCGCGGTGGACGGAATCCCGGCCACTCCATGTTGCACCTGCGGTCACACTGGCGTAGAGTATGGCCAACCGTGTTCGCGGGTGGTAGGAGTATGCTGCCCGCATGCAAGACGTACGAGCGCGCGGCGCGCTCCTCGGGTTGGCTGTCGGAGATGCACTCGGCACGACGCTCGAGTTCGAGCGCCCGACACCGACGACACCGACGATGCCGTGGTGCCTCCTCGAGGGGCCACATCGCGACATCACCGGCGGCGGGCCATTCGACGTCGAGCCGGGGCAGACCACCGACGATACGCAGATGGCGACGTGCCTCGCGTCGAGCCTCGCCGCGCACGGACGCTTCGTGCGCGACGACGTGCTGCGCGCGTATCTCGCGTGGGAGCCGCACGCGTTCGACGTCGGCAACCTGACCGCGACCGCGCTCTCGCGCGGCGAGGACCTCCACGCCGGGCGGCTCGCGTGGGAGGCAAGCGGCCGCGAGTCGGCCGGCAACGGCTCGCTCATGCGCACCGCGCCGATCGGCGCGATCCTGTGGAACGACGTCGCGGCGCGGCGCGAGGCGGCGCTGACCGACTCGGCCCTCACTCACTTCGATCCGCGCTGCCAGCTCGCCTGCGCCGCCTTCGACGCCGCCATCGCGCGCGCCATCGCCTCGCCCGAGCTGCCCGGCTCGCCGTGGGCGCTGCACGGCGCCGCCGAGCTGGAGCTCCACGCCGCCGCCGAGCTCCTGCGCGGCCGCCATCCCGATCTGGTCTCGATCATCGACGCCGCCGAGGACGCGCTGGCCGACGACCTGCACCTGGCCACCCTCGACGATCCCTGCCTGTCGGATCTCGTGCACGCGGCCCAGGGCTTCGTGCGCGTCTCGTTCCGCCTCGCCTTCTGGCACCTCCTGCACGCCCCGACCTTCGAGGCGGCCCTCATCGACGCGGTCAACCGCGGCGGCGACGCCGACACCAACGCGGCGATCACCGGCGCGCTGCTCGGCGCCTTCCACGGGGCCGGCGCCATCCCGGCGCGCTGGAGCAGGCCCGTGCTGGCGGCGCTCGCCGATCGCTGCGGCCACCCGCTGCGCGAGCTCTATCACCCGCGCGTGCTGCTCGCCGCGCTGGATTCGCCCGCCGCGCCCCCACCGCCGTGCACCTGCCAGTTCGCGACCGGCACGATGACCGGCACGTCGCGCGGCCAGCCGTTCCTCGCCGTCGATCGCCACTACCAGCGCCGCCTGGTGTGGGACGAGCTCATCGGCAAGGGCGCTCTGCCCTGGGATCAGGCGATCCGGACCGCGGCGCGCGGACTGCGCGACAAGGGTCTGCTCGTCTTCACCCACCTGCACGACACCAGCCCAGCCTACGACGCGATCCGCGACCTCATCGAGAAGGAGCTCCGCTCCGAGGTGCCGCTGTTCGACCGCGGCGACGACGTGCGCGGGCAGGTCCGCGCCATCGTCAGCGGCCCCGACGTCATCCGGGCGGACGCGTGGCGCGACTTCCTGCTCCAGGCGATCGGGTCGCGGCCGTGCACCCTCGACGAGGCGGTCCGCCTCACCGTCGAGCGCGCCCGCGATCAGGTGGGCCTGTTCTTCCACGGCCTGCGCAGCGACGGCGTGGTGTCGACCGCGATCCAGGGCGCCATCCACGACGCCATCGGGCTCGGCGAGCTGGTCGCCGACGACGACGGCCGGCTCGCTCGCTCGTCGGTCTCGGCGGCGTAGGCCCGCCCGCTCAGGGCCGCGGCGCGGCCGGCGGCCCGCCCCGCTCGAGGTCGATGACGGCGAGCGTCGCGCCGGTCGCCCCCACGCCGAGGGCGAAGAGGTTGACCACCGGCACCAGCATGAGCCCGGCGGTGGCGACGCCGACCCCGAGCGTGCGCCCGGGGTGGGCGCGAATGAAGTCGAGCTTGCGGCGGTAGGACCACAGCCGGCGCGCCAGCACGGCGTCGAAGCAGTCGTAGGCCGCCGAGGTGGAGGCGAAGTAGGCGCCCAGGGCCACGGCGATCGCCGGGCCGACGCCGGGGATGGCGGCGCCGAGCGCGAACACGAGGACGACGGTCGCGAGGTAGACGAGCAGGCGGCGCGCCGCGTGGACGATGCCCATCACCATGCCGCGCGCGAAGGCGGACGGCGAGAACCCGGGTGCCTCGCGACCGGTGACCTCCTCCTCGACCGCCTCGGACAGCATCTCGCAGAAGGGCCCGGCCAGGAGGCCCGTCATGGTCACGAACACGAGATAGCCCAGCACACCGAGCCCGCCCACCACGACGACGCGCAGAAGACCGCTCACCCAGCTCAGCCAGGAAGGAAGATGAGCCGCCACCCAGCCGAGCGCCGGGTCGGCCAGCGTGAGCACACCCCACACGACTCCCGCGATGACGAGCAGGGTGATCACCGCCGGCGCCACGACCCAGACCAGGAGGCGGGGATGGGCGAGCAGAAACCCGCCGCCGCGCGCGACGTCTCCGGTTCCTCGGAACAGCTGGGTCATCGCGCGCAGGCTACCACGCGGGGCGCGCCCCCTCGCAGGGTGTACGACGCTTGCACGCGTCCGGCGCCACCGACGGTGACGGGCGCGACGCGAGCGATTTGGAATATGATCGACCGTGGTGGGGGAGCGATCCGATCTGAAGATCCCGCTCCGTCGGGTTGCGGTGGAGCTGTGCCTCGGCGGCCAGGCCGTCCGGCGCGTCGAGCTCTACCTTGGCCAGCACAGCGATCGCGCGTGGCACCGACAGGAGGTCATCGACCTGCTCGAGGGCGATCGCCAGTTCCTGCCCTGCCGCGACGCGGAGCTGGGCACCTCCACGCTCGTCAACCGCGATCACATCCAGTGGCTGGCCATGCCGCTCACCGAGCACGACCTGTACGCCGACGACGACGGCCCCGAGCTGGGCAGGCTGTTCGACCAGCGCCACCAGGTGACCCTGCAGCTCGGCGGCGGCATCACGCTCGAGGGCGCCATCCTGTACTCGGCGCCGGTCGAGCACGCGCGCCTGATGGATCACCTCAACCGGCCCGGCGCCTTCCTCACCCTGCACTGGAGCGACCAGGTCCTCCTGGTCCGCAAGTCGGCCGTCCTCGAGATCATCGAGAGCTGAGCAACCGAGCAAATGACCGCGCGCGTCGACCTCTTTCTTTCCTCGCTGGTGCGCTTCAATGCGTCGGCGGTGGTCCTGTCCAGCGACGCGAACGTGTCGCTCCGCTTCCCCACCGGCGAGCGCTTCGCCAACCAGTCGACGTCGCACGCCGAGCTGGTCGCGCTGGTCGAGCAGATCGCCCCGCCGCCGGCCGTCGCCGACATGCGGGGCGGCTCGCGCGCGGCGTTCTCGTACGACTTCGGCGGCCGGTCCTACGCGATCGTCGTCGAGCCCAGGCCGGGCAAGTGGCGGGTGGTGATCGAGCCGCAGACCGCCGCGCAGGCGGCGGCGCGCGAGACACCGACGCGCGACGTGCCTGCCCGCGACCTGGCGCGCGAGCTGCCCGTGAACGAGCCGTCGGCGCGCGAGGCGTCGCCGCGCGAGCGGCCGCGGCGCGAGCCGGGCGCCCGCGAGGCCGCGGTGCGCCAGCCGGCGCGCGAGCCGGCGCGCGAGCCGGCGGTGCGCGAGCCGGCGGTGCGCGAGCCGGCGGTGCGCGAGCCGGGCCAGGGGCGCACCCGGCGCCCGTCGGGGACGCCGCCCCAGCCCGGCCACCTCGACGAGCCGAGCCGCCAGCTGCGGCCGATCGAGCGGATGCTGTCCCGCATGCACGAGCGCGGCGCGTCCGACCTGCACCTGTCGACCGGCAACGCGCCCAAGATCCGCCTGCACGGCGACATCCAGCCGCTCGCGCCCGACGACGGCGTGCTCGACGCCGAGGCCATGATGGCGCTCCTGTCGCCCATCGTGCCGGCCAAGAACCGGGCCGAGTTCGATGAGCGCAACGACACCGACTTCGCCCACGCCATCCCCGGCGTGTCGCGCTTCCGCGCCAACCTGTTCCGCGACCGGCACGGCCCGGGCGCGGTGTTCCGCGCCATCCCCTTCCAGATCATGTCGCCCGACCAGATCGGGCTGTCCAGGGGCGTCCTCGAGCTCTGCTTCCTCAGCAAGGGGCTCGTGGTCGTGACCGGTCCGACCGGCTCCGGCAAGTCGACCACCCTGGCCACGCTCATCGACCACGTCAACATGAACCGCAAGGACCACATCATCACGATCGAGGACCCGATCGAGTTCGTCCACGAGAACAAGGGCTGCCTGGTCAACCAGCGCGAGGTGCACACGCACACCCGCTCGTTCAAGGACGCGCTGCGCGCCGCCCTGCGCGAGGACCCCGACATCGTGCTGGTCGGCGAGATGCGCGACCTCGAGACCATCGCGATCGCGGTCGAGACCGCGGAGACCGGCCACCTGGTGTTCGGCACCCTCCACACCACGACCGCGCCGTCGACCGTGGACCGCATCATCGACCAGTTCCCGGCCGACCGGCAGGACCAGATCCGCCAGATGCTGTCCGAGTCGCTGCGCGGGGTCATCGCGCAGACCCTGTGCCGCAAGATCGGCGGCGGCCGCGTCGCGGCCTACGAGATCCTGCTCGGCTCGAGCGCGGTGTCCAACCTCATCCGCGAGCGCAAGACCTTCCAGCTGTTCTCGCTGATGCAGACCGGCCGCGCCCAGGGGATGATCACGCTCAACGACTCGCTCCTCGACCTGGTGCGCCGCAAGGTGATCGAGCCGCGCGAGGCCTACATCAAGGCGGTGAACAAGGGGGAGTTCAAGAACCTCCTCCAGCGCGAGGGGATCGCGCTCGAGATCACCACCGCCTGACCGCCCCCCCCGAGGTGTCCGTTTCTGGGATCGGGCGTCCCGGCCGCGGCGCTACCGGGAGCCCCGTCGCGCGCAGGAAGCCCCGCCATTCCGCCCTCCTGGGCCATGGCACGGGTCTGGCTATGCGACCGGTCGATGGATCGCCCAAAGACCCCGCCACGCCGTCTCCGCCGCCGCCTGATCTGGCTGGCCGCGGGAGGTGTCGCGGTCCTCGCGATCACGCTCGGCCTGAGTCAGCTGCGCGCTGCCGCCCCGGTCGTCTCGCGCGGGACCGTCATGATCGACATGGTTCGCCGCGGCCCGATGCTGCGCCAGGTGCAGGCGCCCGGCACGCTGGTGCCGACCGACATCCGCTGGATCACCACCGACGTGGCGGCGCGGGTCGAGAACGTGCGGGTCGAGCCGGGCAACCAGGTCGAGCCCGACACCGTCCTGCTCGAGCTCTCCAACCCCGACGTCCAGCTGCGCGCGCTGGAGTCGGCGCGCCAGATGTCGGAGGCGCAGGCCAAGCTGGCCGAGCTCGACGCCACCCTCGAGCGCGAGCGGCTCGCGCAGGCCTCGACCGTGGCCAGCCTCGAGGGTGAGCTGTCGGACGCGACCCGGCGCGCGCGCGCCACCGAGCAGATGCACGAGGAGGGCGCGGTGCCGGCCCTCGAGCGCGACGAGGCGCGCGGCAAGGCGCAGATCCTCCAGTCGCGGCTCGCCTTCGAGCGCAAGCGGCTGGGCGCCTTCGACCGCAGCAAGCGCGCCCAGCTCAAGGCCCAGGAGGAGCAGATCGGCCGGCTCAAGGAGCTGGCCGACTTCGGGCAGCGCCAGGTGGCCAATCTATCGGTGAAGGCGGGCAGCGCGGGCGTGGTGCAGGAGCTGCCGCTCAAGCCGGGCCAGATGGTCCAGGTCGGGGCGCTCCTGGCCAAGGTGGTCAACCCGGCCCGCCTCAAGGCCGAGCTGCGCGTGCCCGAGACCCAGGCCAAGGACGTGACCATCGGCCTCGAGGCGACCGTCGACACCCGCAACGGCGAGGTCCCGGGCAAGGTCATGCGCATCGATCCGGCGGCGGTCGAGGGGACCGTGCGGGTCGATGTGGCGCTGCACGGCCCGCTGCCGCCCGGCGCCCGCCCCGACCTCACGGTCGATGGCACCATCCAGATCGAGCGCCTGGTCGACGTGCTCTACGTCGGCCGGCCCGCCTTCGGGGAGCCCAACTCGCGGATCTCGCTGTTCAAGGTGGTGGACGGCGGCGACGAGGCGATCCGGGTCCCGGTGGTCCTGGGCAAGAGCTCGGCCCGCACGGTCGTCATCCGCTCGGGCCTGGCCGCCGGCGATTCGGTCGTGCTCTCGGATCTTGCACAGCTCGACGACGTGGAGCGCATCCGCCTGCAGTGAGAAGATTGGGAAAGGACTGTCATGACCGGACACCAGCATCAGGAAGACGTCATCCTCCAGCTCGACGGCGTCAACAAGGTCTTCGAGACCGACGAGGTCGAGACCCACGCGCTGCTCGACATCCACCTCGAGATCCGGCGGGGCGACTACGTCTGCATCTCGGGCCCGTCCGGCTCGGGCAAGACCACGCTCCTCTCCATCCTCGGGCTGCTCGACTCGCCCTCGCACGGCGCCTATCTGCTCGACAGCCAGCCGGTCTCCAACCTGACCTCGTCGCAGCGGGCGATGGTGCGCAACAAGAAGATCGGCTTCATCTTCCAGAGCTTCAACCTGATCGGCGACCTCACGGTCTACGAGAACGTCGAGCTGCCGCTCACCTATCAGAAGATGGGCTCGTCCGATCGCAAGCAGCGGGTCGAGGGCGCGCTCGAGCGGGTGGGCATGAGCCACCGGCGCAACCACATGCCGAGCCAGCTGTCGGGCGGCCAGCAGCAGCGCGTCGCGGTCGCTCGCGCCGTGGCCGGCGAGCCGCTCATCCTCCTGGCCGACGAGCCGACCGGAAACCTCGACAGCAAGAACGGCGACATGGTGATGAAGCTGCTCGACGAGCTGCACGAGACCGGCGCCACCATCTGCATGGTGACGCACAACGAGGTGTACGCGCAGCACGCGCGCCGCAGCGTGCACCTCCTCGACGGGCAGATCGTCGACGAGAGCCAGCACGACGAGAGAGGGGCCGCGCGCCAGGCATGACGCTCGACAGCGAACGCAAGCCGCGCGTGCTCATCGCGGACGACCAGAAGGACGTCCTCGAGGCGCTGCGCCTCTTGCTCAAGGCCGCCGGGATCGAGACGGCCACCGCCATGTCGCCGGCGGTCATCCTCGCCCGCGTGGAGGCGGACGACTACGACGCCGCGGTCATGGACCTCAACTACGCGCGCGACACCACCTCCGGCAAGGAGGGCATCGATCTCCTGGCCCGGCTCAAGCAGCTCGACCCGCTCCTGCCGGTCCTGGTCATGACCGCGTGGAGCAGCGTGGAGGGCGCGGTCGAGGCGATGCGCCACGGCGCGCGCGACTACATCCAGAAGCCGTGGGACAATCAGCGGGTGCTGCAGGCGGTGCAGACCCAGATCGAGCTGTCGCGCGCGCTGCGCCGCACCCGGAGGCTCGAGGGCGAGACCACGCGCCTGCGCGGGCGCGACCTGCCGCCCATGGTGGCCGAGTCGCGCGCCATGCAGCCGGTCCTCCACCTCATCCAGCGGGTGGCGCCGTCGGACGCCAGCGTGCTCATCACCGGCGAGCACGGCACCGGCAAGGACGTGATCGCGCGGCGCATCCACGCGCTGTCGCGCCGGGCGGGCCGGCCGTTCGTGGCGGTCAACGCCGGCGGGCTGGCCGACGGCGTGCTCGAGTCGGAGCTGTTCGGCCACGTCAAGGGCGCCTTCACCGACGCGCAGTCGGACAGGGTCGGCTGCTTCGAGCTGGCCGACGGCGGCACGCTGTTCCTCGACGAGATCGCCACCATGCCGGTCGGGCAGCAGAGCAAGCTCCTGCGCGCGCTGCAGTCGGGCGAGTTCCACGCGGTCGGCTCGTCGAAGCTGCGCAAGGTCGAGGTCCGCCTCCTGGCCGCCACCAACGCCGACATCTCGCGCGAGGTGTCCGGCGGGCGCTTCCGCGAGGACCTGCTCTACCGGCTGAACACGCTCGAGATCCACCTGCCGCCCCTGCGCGAGCGGCGCGAGGACATCCCGGGCATCGCGGCCCAGTTCCTGACCGCGCGCGCGGCCCGCTACGGCGAGAGCGCGCTGGAGCTGTCGCCGTCCGCCATGCAGGCCCTGCTCGAGCACAACTGGCCGGGCAACGTGCGCGAGCTCGAGCACGTGGTCGAGCGCGCCTGCCTGCTCGCGCGCGGCGCGGTCATCGAGGAGGCCGACCTGGTCCTGCGCCCGCGGCGCGACGCGGCGGTCTCGCTCGAGGACTCGACCCTCGACGAGGCGGAGCGCTACCTCATCCAGCGCGCGCTCGGCCGCGCCGGCGGCAACGTGAGCGACGCGGCGCGCGCGCTCGGCCTGTCGCGCTCGGCGCTCTACCGGCGACTCCAGCACTACGGGCTCAAGGCGTCGGGATGAAGCCGCGGGCGGGCAAGGGCTCCGCACGTCGCCGGCTTCGCCACGAGGACCGGATCCTGCTCGAGGCCACGCTCGCTGCTCTTCCCGCCGCGGCGATCGCCCTCGGCGTGGTGTGGGCCGGCGACTATCGAGCTCAGGTGCAGTGGACCTTCACGGTCATCCTGATCCTGGCCGTGCTCGGCTTCGCCCAGGCGGCGCGCCAACGGGTGGTGCGCTCGCTGCAGACGGTGTCCAACCTGCTCTCCGCGCTGCGCGAGGGCGACTTCTCGATGCGCGGGCGCAGCGCGCGCCCCGACGACGCGCTCGGCCTGGTGATGACCGAGGTCAACGCGCTGGCCGACACGCTGCGCGGCCAGGACCTGGGCGCGGCGGAGACGGCGGCGCTCCTGGCCAAGCTGACCGAGGAGACCGACGTCGCCATGTTCGCCTTCGACGAGGATCGCAGGCTGCGCCTGGTCAATCGCGCCGGCTGCGCGCTGATGGCCGAGCGGCGCGAGCGCCTGCTCGGGCGCCGGGCCGGCGAGCTGGGGCTCGACGCGCTCCTCGACGAGGAGGCGCCGCGCACCGTCTCGCTCCAGCTCGGCCGCTCGCGCGGTCCCTGGGAGCTGCGGCGCACGCCGTTTCGCGAGCGCGGCCGCCCCCACACGCTGGTCGTCCTGTCCGACGTCTCGCGCGCCCTGCGCGAGGAGGAGCGCCAGGCCTGGCAGCGGCTGGTGCGCGTCCTCAGCCACGAGATCAACAACTCGCTGGCGCCCATCTCGTCGATCGCGGGCATCCTGCGCCAGACCCTGCGGGCCGACGCGCAGCCGCCGGCCTGGGGCGACGACGCGGCGCGCGGGCTCGAGGTCATCGAGCGGCGCGCCGACTCGCTGGCACGCTTCATGACCGCCTATGCGCGGCTGGCCCGCCTGCCCCCGCCGGAGCGCGGGCGCGTCGAGGTGGGTCCGTGGGTGGAGCGAGTGGTGGAGCTGGAGAAGCGCGCGGCGGTCGCGATCGAACCGGGCCCCGACGCCGCCGTGGTCGGCGACGCCGCGCAGCTGGAGCAGCTGCTCATCAACCTGGTCAGCAACGGGGTGGACGCGGCGCGCGAGACCGGCGGCGGCGTGGCGGTCGGCTGGCGCGTGCAGGGCGGCCGGGTCGAGATCCGGGTCGTCGACGAGGGGCCGGGCCTGGCCGACACCACCAACCTGTTCGTGCCGTTCTTCACCACCAAGCCGGGAGGCTCGGGCATCGGCCTGGCGCTGTCGCGGCAGATCGCCGATGCGCACCGCGGCTCGCTCGCGCTCGAGAACCGGGCCCAGCAGACGGGCTGCGAGGCCAGGCTGGTGCTTCCGCTGGCCGGTGAAGCCGATGAGGAAGGCGAGGAGCAGGCCCAGGGCGAGGCGCAGGCCTGCCCGCCCGCGGGATCGGGCGTCCCATAGGCGGTCCAGGGCTGCTGGACTGTCGAGAGAATCCGCGCGGATGAGACGGGTCCAGCGGATGCATGGACGGGAGAGAAACCGATGAACACGGTCCTTCAAGACGTGCGCTTCGCGCTGCGCGTCCTCGTCAAGAATCCCCTCCTCGCGGCGGTCGCGGTCGTGACCCTGGCGGTCGCGATCGGCGCCAACACGACCATCTTCTCGGTCGTCAACTCGGTGCTGCTCTCGCCCCTGCCGTACCCCGAGCCGGAGAGGCTGGTTCGCATCAACACCCAGTTCTTCGGCGGCGGGATGCGCTACGAGCGGTTCGCGGTCTCGCCCCCCGAGTACAGGGAGCTCCGGCAGCACACCGGGTCGTACGAGTCGATCGCGGCGTGGATCCAGGGCGGCTCGCCGGTGAGCGGCGGGACCGAGCCGGTGCGCGTGCCGTCCGCCTACCTGACCGGGCCCGTTCTGCAGACCGTCGGCGTGTCGCCCGAGCTGGGCAGAGTGTTCTCGCGCGCGGAGGATCGCCCCGGCGACCCGAGCTCGGTGGTGGTGAGCCACCGCCTGTGGCAGCGGGCGTTCGGCGGCGACCCGGAGATCATCGGGCGGCGCATCTCGGTCGACGCGCGTCCGGTGACCGTGATCGGCGTGATGCCCGAGAGCTTCGTGTTCCCCACCGCGGAGACCGAGCTGTGGATCCCGCTGCGCGACGATCTGAGCAAGGCGAGCCGCGGCAGCCACGTCCTCAACCTGGTGGCGCGGCTCAAGCCGGGCGTCACGCTCGAGCAGGCGCGCACCGAGCTCACGTCGTTCATGGCCTGGTCGGCGGAGACCTACAAGAAGGGTCACTTCCTCGGCCCGCCCCATCACCTCGTCGTCGTCAACTCGCTCTACGCCGAGACGGTCGCGCCGGCGCGCTGGTCGCTGTGGCTCCTGCAGGGCGCGGTGGCGTTTCTCCTGCTCATCGCGGCCTCCAACATCGCCAGCCTGCTCATGGCCCGGGCCGAGGCGCGCAGCCGCGAGATCGCGATCCGCGCGGCCGTCGGCGCCGACCGCCTGCGCATCGTCCGCCAGCTCTTGACCGAGTCGCTGGTGCTGGGCGTGCTCGGCGCCGGATTCGGGCTCGCGCTCGCGGTCTGGGGCGTCGACCTGGCGATCGCGCTCCTGCCGCGCGAGGCGCCGCGGCTCCAGGAGATCGCGATCGACGGCCGCGTGCTGGTCTTCGGCGTCGCCTGCTCGCTCCTGGTCAGCCTGCTCTTCGGCATGGCGCCGGCGCTGCACGCGCGCGTGGACGACCTCCAGCGCGGGCTGTCGGAGGGGAGCACCCGGTCCACCGCGGGCGGCGCGCGGCTGCGCCTGCGCCGGGCGCTGGTGGTGGTCGAGATCGCCCTGGCCGTGGTGCTGGTGGTCGGCTGCGCGCTCATGGTGCGCAGCTTCCGCCGCGTGCAGGACGTGCAGCTCGGGTTCGAGCCGGCGGGTCTGGTCACGATGCAGATCCAGCTGCCGAGCGCGACCTATCCGACGTCGGCGTCGGTGATGAACACCTGGGAGCGAGTGCTGGGCGAGGTGCGCAAGCTGCCCGGCGTGCGCTCGGCGACCACGATGACCGGCATGCCGCCTTCCCGCCCGGTCGACGCCAACGACATCCACATCTTCGGCCAGGTGCCGGACAGGGAGCGCGGGCCGGTGTGGAACGTCGACTACTGGCAGATCGTGGGCGACGACTACTTCGAGACCATGGGGATCCGGATCCTGCGCGGCCGCGCCCTCGACGCGCGCGATCGCGAGGGCGCCCCGCCGTCGGTCCTGGTCAACGAGTCCATGGCGCGCAGGTTCTGGCCGGGGCAGGACCCGATCGG
>Ga0126377_10001115_pt1 | contig 17249 bp, 13 predicted proteins | sample PanSoiMetPlot_22_FD_92647 | JGI IMG/M metagenome (GOLD analysis project Ga0126377, IMG submission 92647) | Tropical forest soil microbial communities from Panama - MetaG Plot_22 | ecosystem: Environmental > Terrestrial > Soil > Tropical forest > Bulk soil | place: Panama | collected 2016-02-17 | reverse complement strand
GTACCCGAAGCGTCCTACGGCCGGGAAGTAGATGGTTGATTCCGCGACCCCCGCACCCGCCTGTACGCGTTCCGCGGCGCCGGATCGCCACGGTCCGACGGGGCCCGTGCCCCGGCACTGTGCCCCTTCGACCCGCATCGTCCGGCATCCGCGGCCCGCGCACTTGCGGGCACGGCGGCCGCGGAATCAACCATCTAAGCCGCAGTCGCCACGCGGGCCAGTGGCGCCAGCCGTGCGCGGCCATCGGCCAGGCGCGTGGTGTAGGCGCGAAACGCGGCGGAGCGCTCGAGGTCGGTGCGGCGCGACGGCAGCAGCGTGGCCTCCGTCCCGGCGACCCGGATGAGAGCGACCTCGTCGAGCACGCGCAGGGCGCGGCCGGCGGCGGCCGGCGACGGCGCCGCCGCTATCGCCTGCGCGAGCGAGCCGTCGCGCAGCGCGCGGTAGACGGCTGCCGCGACCGGACGCAGGTCGTAGCCGGCCTCGTGCACGCGCAGCGCGTACGCGGCCTCGGCGTCGCCCCAGGCGAGCGTGAACCGCTCGTCGACCAGCGCTGCCTGCGCCTCGGCGGCCGGCGGATCGAGCGCGACGACGTGCGCGTAGCCCGCGAGCAGCGCTGGGTCGCGCTCGATCGCATGCCATGCGGCCACGGCGAAGCCGCCCAGGCGCCCGTCGAAGTGCGCGCGGCGCCGGCGCGCATCGGCGCAGGCGACGAGGACGCGCTCGCCCGACGCGACGAGCGCGGCGAGCGTTCCGGCCGCGCCGCCGCCGCGGCGGTCGCGCGGGACGCCGGGCGCGCGCGCGGTCGCGCCGGCGACAGGGAGCGGCGCCCGCAGCTCGGCGAGCGCGGCGCTCAGCGGATCCTCGGGCTCGCCCACGAGGGCGACGTCCGCGGGCACGGGCGGCTGCGCGTGGCGCAGCACGAGCCGCGGCTCGACGGCGCCGTTCCACTCGTTGAGCTCGAGCGTGAACGTCGCGTCGTGCACCTCGCCGTCGGGCAGCCGCTCGACGCCGAACGCGACGGCGCGGGCGCGGTGGCCGCCGGCCTGCACGGTGAAGCGCAGGTGGCGCCCCTCCTCCCCCATCGGCCGCGGATCGGCGAGGCGCGCCGCGGGCACGAGCAGCGACACCGGCGGGTTGCCCACGCCGAACGGGGCGAGGCGCTCGAGCTCCTCGGCGAGCGTCAGCCCGAGCTCGTCGCCCGCGACGACCGCGTCAACGCGCTCGACCGGCACGAGGTCGGCGGGCTCGAGCACGGCGCCGGCGTGCGCGACGAACGCGGCGCGGAACGCGTCGACCTGGGCGCGCGCGATGTTGCAGCCGGCCGCCGCCCGGTGGCCGCCGTGGCGGACGAGATGGGCCGCGCACGCGTCGAGCCCGCCGAGCAGGTCGAAGGCCGGGATCGACCGCCCCGAGCCGGTGCCCTCGTCGCCGTCGAGGGCGATCATGACGCACGGCCGGTGGTAGCGCTCGACGATCCGCGACGCGACGATGCCGATCACGCCCGGGTGCCAGCCGTCGGCGGCCAGCACGTAGGCGGGCAGGTCGCCGGCCGCGCGCACCTCCGCGTCGGCCTCGAAGAGGATCCGCGTCTCGGTGAGGCGGCGCTCGGCGTTCGCCCGGTCGAGCTCGTCGGCGATCGCGGCGGCGCGCTCGGCGTCGTCGGTGAGCAGCAGCTCGAGTCCCGCGTCGGCGCGATAGAGGCGCCCGGCCGCGTTGATCCGCGGCGCGAGCCGAAAGCCGATCGCCCGGGCGTCGAGCGCGCCGGGATCGACGCGGGCTACGCGCAGCAGCGCGCGCACGCCCGGACGCCGCGAGGCGGCCAGGACGCCGAGCCCGGCGCGCACGAGCCGGCGGTTCTCGCCGTGCAGCGGCACGCAGTCGGCGACCGTCGCCATCGCGACGAGATCGAGGTCCTCGTCGGCGCCGGCCGGATCGCGGCCGGCCGCGGCCAGCAGCGCGGAGGCGAACTTGTAGGCGACGCCGGTGGCGCAGAGGTCGGGACACGGATAGCCGCAGATGGCCGGGTGCACGATCGGCGCGTCGGGCAGCGAGCCGTCGGCACGCGGGCTGTGGTGGTCGGTGACGACCACGTCCATGCCCAGCTCGCGCGCGCGTGCGACCTCGTCGACCGCGGTGATCGCGCAGTCGGCGGTGACCAGCAGCCGCGTGCCCCGCGCCGCCAGGCGCTCGACGGTCGCGGCGCTCAGGCCGTAGCCGTCCTCGGTGCGGCTGGGCAGGTACCAGTCGGCGTCGGCGCCGAGGGCGCGCAGCGTGCGCACGAGGATCGCCGTCGAGCACACCCCGTCGACGTCGTAGTCGCCGTGGACCGTGATCCGCGAACCGGCTTGGACGTGTTCGAGGACCGCGCCGACGGCCCGGTCGATGCCCTCGAAGCGCGCCGGATCGTGGCGCTCGGCGGCCTCCAGCCACGCGCGCGCGGCGGCCTCGTCGTCGAGCCCGCGGCGCACCAGGACCTGCGCCACTGGGAAGCTGACACCGAGGGCGCGCTCGAGCGCGCGGACGCTGTCGATCGGGGCGGGCGGGATGTCGAGACGGCGCTCCACGGCCGCCTGAACCTAGGCTCGAAGGCGGACGGATCGCCCGCGGGCTACCAGCAGGTCTGGCGCCACGCGTCGAGCGCGAGACGCTTGCGCATCGCCATGAACCCGGCCGCCTGGGCCTGCGGGCAGAAGCTCGCGACATCGAGGTCGTATTCGGCGACGAAGACGGCCTTCCCCGCGCGCACGAACGGCTGGAGCGCGCCGCACTCGGCGGCCTCGAAGCACTGCTCGTTCATCGCCCAGTCGAAGCTCGGTTCGAGCGCGGCCGCCTGTTCGAGGTCGTTCTTGAGCCCGATGGAGAGGCCGCGAGCGTGCGCCGCATCGGCCAGGAACCGGTTGAAGCGCAGCTGGTCGGCGGCGGTCAGCGGGAAGCCCGTGTTGTTGGTGTGGGCATCGACGTTGTCGGCTTCGACCCCGTCGAAGCCCTTCTGCCGGCACAGGTCCAGCCGGGCGGCGAGGATCGGCGCGAGGATGTCGAGGCGCCGGATGTCCAGCCACTCCTCGCCAGGCCAGTCCGGTAGCGCGTTTCCCTTCACCACCGCGGGATAGGCCGCGCTGTCGGGACGCCCCGGCTCGAACGTTCCGGCGTCCAGGTAGCAGACGACGCGACGCCCGCGGGCATGCAGCGCCGCGACGACGCTCGCCGCGTTGTCGAACAGGTCGATGTCGAACATCTGCGCGTCGACGCTCTGATCGACGGGCGTGGTGAGCTGCCACTGCCACGTCGTGCGCGGCGCCGGAACCCACCACCTGGCGTCGGCCCCCGGCGCGGGTGGCGCGGGGGCGGGCGCCGACCCCGGCGCGCCGGAAGGCAGGGACGCGAACAGAAGCCGGTCGATGCGGAGCCCACGTCGGCAGTGTCTGCCGCGGTGTGGGTTGGCGAGCCGCAGCGAGACCCGGTGCCCGGCAGCGGTCACAGCGGCAGGCACCGCCACCGCCGACCAGCGCCTGCCCACCCGCCGGGAGAGCACGCGCCGGCCGTCGATCGCCGCCGCGAGTCGCGGCGCGCCCGCGCAGGCGGCGCCGCGCGCGACGATGCGCAGGCGGCTCGGCGCCTGCACGCCGAGCCGCGCGGTGATCGAGCCCGGGCCCGTGAGCGAGACGGCGCGGTGCGCGCTCGCCGACCGGTCGCGTACGACGTGCCCGGCGGTGCGCGGCACGTGCATGCGCTCCGCCTCGACCTGCTGGTCAGCCATCGCGGGCGCGGCCTTGCAGAGCGCCGCCGCCATGACGGCGACGATGATCACGCGGCCGCCGCGGGTGGACCGGGCTCCACGCACGGAGGCGACCACGGGATGCGCCAGCATATGGCCGCGGCCGACGCCCGGCACGATCCGCATAGGCAACGCTTCACCGACGATCCGCATTGACCGAGTCACGCAGCACACCCGCCACCACGCCCGCCGAGGGACCGTCGGAGGACGGCGGCGGCGCGCGCGGGTTGCTCCGCCGGTGGGGCGCGATGCTCGCGACCGCCGCCGTGGCGGGAGGGGTCGTCGGCTACGTCGCCGCGTCGGCGGCCGACGTCAGCCCGTGGCCGATCGCGATCGCCTGCGCGGTCGCCGGCGCGCTCGGCGCCCTCGTACTGGCGGCGCTGTTCGAGCGCAGCGGCCGCGGCCTGCGCGGAGTGAAGGACGCGATCGCGGTGACCGGGGCGCGCCCCCTCGGCGTCCTCGGCCGGCAGGCGTGGCGCGCGCCCGCGGCTCCCGCGATCGTCACCGCCGACGCCGACTCGGCCGCGGCCGACGATTACCGGCTGCTGGCGGGCAAGCTCCAGGCACTCGGCGCGCGCAGCCTCGTCCTGCTGCGCATCGAGGCCGTGGCACCGGGCATAGGCGCTCAACTCGCCGCCGCCGTCGCCGATCGCGGCGGCCGGGTCACGCTCATCGACCCCGAGCGTGGGACCGCGCTGCTAGTGGCGCCCGGCGAACACCCCACGCCCTTGGCGACCGCCGAGGCGCCCGATGCCGTCTTGGATCCGCGCGGCGCTGCGCGAGTCGTCGAGGACGGGCTCGGCGTCGCGGACGTCGTGCTCGTCGACGTGCCGTCGCTCGAGCATCCGGCCGGCGCGTTCGCGTCGGCCGGCGCGGTGGACGGCGCCCTGATCGCCGCCCAGGTCGGCCGCACGACGCACAGCGCACTGGTCGACGCCACCGACCAGCTCCGTCGCGCCGACGTCCCGGTCCTCGGCATGATCCTCGGTGCACCGCCTCGCGGCATCCGCCCGCGGGCGTGATCAGCCGGAATCGTCGAAGGTGCTGCTCGACGCGGGCTCGGCGGCAGGAGCAGGTGCGGGCGCCTTGCGCGCCGGCGCCGCCGGCTTCGGGGCCGGCGCGGGTGGCCTCGGGGCGGGCGCCGCGGGGGTGGGCGCGGGGGCGACCGGCGCGGGACGTCGGGTGACCACCGGCGCGGGACGCACGGGGGCCGGCGCGGGCCGGCGCACCTGTGCCACGGCCGACTTTGGGGCCACCCGCCGCTTCGCCGGCCGCGCGCGGCGATGGGGGCGAGACTGCTTGCGCGGACGCGCGGTGCGCTTCGCGGAGCGGTTCTTCGCCTTCGGCGCCGGCTTCCCGAGGGCGCGCTCGGCCTCCGCGGCCCCGGCCGCGAGGCCGGGCGGCGCGCTGGGACCCGGCGCCGCGGCGACGTTCACCGGAATGGGGCGCGTCCCATGACCACGCTCGTACACGCCGTTGGCGACCACGAGGCCGGCGGTGCCTCCAATCGCAACCCCGGCACCGGCCACGATGCCGCACACGACCTGCGCCATGGGCCGCCGCCGGGTCACAGCGCCGCGCAACTCGTGGGCTTCGACCGGCCCGGTGCCAGGCACAGATCGTTGCGTGCGGGTGCGGCGTTCGACCGGACCCTGAAGCTCGTGTACTTGCCGACCATGCCCTTCTCGGTCACGAACACCTCGATGACGGTCCCTCGCTTCAGGACGCGCTCGAAGGCGTGGACGCGCACGCTCTTCGGGGACTTCACGCGCTGCTTGACCGCCTTGCGCTTGCCGCAGCCCTTGCCGTGACAGACGACCCGCACGGTCGCGCCCACCGGCGCCTTGACCGAGAGCAGGTTGATACGGGCAGCGCCGCGAAGGATCGCGCCGCGGATGCGCACGATCGGGAACGGGCTGAGGATCGGCGCGTGCCTTGAGCTCGGCGCCGAGCCCTGGGGGGAGGACAGCGGCGCCGAGCCCGGCGTGGACGCGGTCGCCGAGGATGCGGCCGACGACCCCGTCACGACTACCGTTCTGAAAGCGATCGTCGCCACACCCATGTTGTCGGTCGCGCGCACGGCCACGATGCGCGCGCCTGGCGTCGTGAACGCGCGGCTGACGACGCTCCCGGTCCCGTCACCGAACTGTCCGTCGTTGTCGAGATCCCAGTCGATCGCCGACACCGTCCCGTCCGGATCCGACGCGGTCGCCGTGAACCTCACCGGGTCGCCGACGCTCGGGTTCTCGGGCGCGAACGACAGGCTGACCGACGGCGGCTTGTCCGCCAGGACGGTGACGAGCTGCTGCCTCGAGCTGCTCGCGCCGTGGCTGTCGGTCACCGTGAGGACGACCAAGTAGGCCCCGGGATCGGCGAAGCTCGTCGTCGCGACCGGGCCGGTGCCGACGAGGCCGTTGTCGAAGTCCCACGCGTACGTGAGCGCGTCGTTCTCGGCGTCCGTGGACGTGCTCGTGAAGGTCACCGGCGTGTCGGTTCCGGTCGGCGTCGACAGGATGGTGAAGTTCGCGACGGGCGGGGTGTTGGCGATCGTCACCTGCTGGGATCTCGAGCTGCTGGCGCCGGAGGGGTCGGTGACGGTGAGCGTCACGAGATACGTCCCGGCGGCCGCGTAGCTCGTCGCGGCGGCCGCCACGCTGCCGGGCGCAGCGCCGTTGCCGAGGTCCCATGCGTACGTCAGCGCGTCGCCGTTGGGATCGGTCGACGTGCTCGTGAAGGTGACCGGCGCGCCGATCGCAGCCGGATTGGGTGCGATCGTGAAATTGGCGGTCGGGGCGCCGTTCACGCCGACGGCCAGGGTCGAGCTGTTCTGGCCGGCGGGGTTGCCGACGGTCAGCGTCACCTGCGTCGTCCCGATCGGCAGCGACTGCGCGGGCGGGTTCTGGCCGGTGACGCTCCCGCCGGTCCAGCTCCATGTCCAGGTCTGGGGCTCGCCCGTCGACTGATCGTGGAACTGGACCCTTCCGTTGGCGAGGACGTCGTACGTGAAGCTCGCGGTCGGCGTCGCGTAGACGTGGATGTCCGCCGTCGCGACGGTCGTGATCGTGGCGACCCCTGTGGGATCGGTGGGATCGGGAACGGTGTCCGAGAGCGTCACGTGTCTCGCTCCCGCGGACGCGTACGTGTGCGTCGTCGCCGCCGGCGCCGGTCCGGTCGTTCCGTCGCCGAAGTCCCAGACCGTCACGCCGGCCGCGTCGCTCGAGAAGCTGATCGTCCGGTCCCCGGCCTGGGTCGCCGTGATGGTCAGGGCCTGCGCCGGCGCGGCGAACGCCCCGGTCGCCAGAGCGCCCGCCAGTACCAGCGCGCAGAGCGTCTTCCTCATCGCATGCCCTCGACTCCCTGAACGTCGGAGCCACCCCGCCGTTCACGGCGATGGCCTCAAACGTCCGGCATGACGTCTGCGAGCGAGAAATCGAGCCGCTCGCCGAAGGTGCTCATGAGCCGGCGGCGCAGCGTCTCGTACCGGCGCAGCGCCTCGCTGCGCCGGCCACAGCGCAGGAGCACGGAGAGCAGGTCGCGACAGACGTCGACGTCGTAGGGCTCGAGGTCGGCGAGGCGCTCGAGGCTCCCCGCCGCGGCCGTGAGGTCGCCCGTGCGCAGCTGCAGCGCGGCCATGAGGCGCAGCCCGTCGCTCGCCATCCGGCGCAGCCGATCGCGCTCGGGCAGCGCCCATTCGGCGTAGGGCTCGTCGGCCAGGAACTCGCCGCAGTAGAGCTCGAGGCCGCGATGCAGGTAGATGAGCGCCTCCGCGTCCTCACCGCGGTCGGCTGCGGCTTTCCCGGCGGCCACGAGCTGCTCGAACGCGTCGGCGTCGATCCATACGCGCGTGCGTTCGAGCCGGTAGCCGCCGCGGAAGGCCAGCACGAACGACGACGGCGGATCCGGGGCTCCCTGCGGTTCGAGGTGCTCGCGCAGCGCGTGGACGAAGTTGCGCAGCCCGCGCGTGTCGTGGGTGCCCGCCGGCCACAGGCGCTCGACGATCTCCTCGGAATAGACGCGACGATCGCGCTCGGCGACGAGCAACTTCAGGATCTGACCGGGACGGTTCGCGAGCCACTGCCCGTCGAGCATGGCCTCGGCGCTCATCACGCGCGTGCGTCCGAAGGCGAAGATGCGCAGCTGCGGCCCGGCCGTCCAGTGCGGCTCGCTGCGGCGACGCCGGTCGCGACGTTCACCGGGTCGCAGCTCGGTCATGACCAGACGGCGACCGTTGCCCACGGCGACGACGGTGACCCACGCGGCGCCCGCGCCGCTGCCGGGAGGGAGGTCGATCCGCAGCTCGGGCATCCGACCGTGGCGCTCGCGCGCGCGCTCGTGGACGCAGACGTCCGCGAGTGGGCCGCCGCTCCGACGGCAGCCGAGCAGCAAACAGCCGATCTCGCTGCCCTCATCGAGCGCGATCACGCCGTCGAGCAGCCGCGCTGCAGCGCGGTTGTGAGCAACCAGACGGCCGTCGACATCCTCGACGAGGATTGCGTGCGGATACGCCTCGACGATCTCCAGCGCGAGGTGAGCATCGGCGAATGCAGGCTCGCCGGGGGAATGCGCGCGCGGTCGATCTACCGCGATTCCTCCTTTCGGCGCAACCGTCCCCGCAGAAGCTCGACGGCGCACTGGCCAAAGGTCGCGCATTGCAACCCAACCGGGATTTAACAGCTATCGGGAACTGAGTGGTGCGGGCGACGGCGTAGGGTGCGCGCTCGTCGGATCGGCGCACCTAGCGGGCCTTGGGGGGCCTTGGGGGCCGGAAAACTAGGAGACGTTTGGGGGGCCGTCGTGCCGTCATCGGGGGCATGGTCGCGGCGTGGAGCCGCGGCCGAGAGACGCGCGCAGCACTGCGCGCCTGTGGGTATCGACGAGTGGCGCATGCGGCGAACCGTCGCCGCCGCGCGCGCCGGCGACCGCGACGCGATGCGCGAGCTCTACGAGCGCTACGCCTCGCGCGTTCGCGCCCACGTCCTGGCGATCCTCCGCGACGAACACGACGCCGATGACGTCACGCAGCACGTCTTCGCGAAGCTCCTCACCGAGCTCGACCGCTACCGGCCGGGCGAGGCGCGCTTCATCGCGTGGGTCCTGCGCGTGGCGCACAACGCCGCGATCGACCATCTGCGGCGCGCACGCACCGTCGCGTACGGCCACGTGAGCGACCTCGACGCCCGCGCCGACGACGCGGCCGAGCAGGCGCTCGCCGCGTTGCGCACCGTCCTCGCATCGCTGCCGCCGGACCAGCGGGACGTCCTGTTGCTGACGCACCTCGTGGGCCTGTCGCCCGCGGAGATCGCGGAGCACCTCGGGCGGTCCGTCCGCTCGGTCCACGGACTGCACTACCGCGGCCGCGCCGCCGCGCGCGTCGCACTCAACGACCTCGGCTCGGCACCAGCGACCGTGACGAGGCTGAGGCCGCGCGACTGGCGCCCGGACGCGCCGATGCACGCACTCTCGGCATGAGGCCACACCATCGACATCTGGGGGGCGACGTGAACCGACCGCGCACGAGCCGGCGACGCAGGATCGGGTTGCCGGTAGCGATGATCGCCGCGCTCGCGGCCGTGACCGTTCCGGCCGTGCTGGCCGCCACGCCGAATCGCATCCTGCCGACGCAGCGCGTGGACGCGCGGGTGCTGTTGCTGTCGGCCGACGGCACCGAGCCGGGGTTCGGCGCCTGGAAGGCCGAGTTCGCGCGCGAGGGCGTGCCGTACGACGCGTTCGTCGCCTACAACGGCGCGACCAAGACGGCGACGCTGACCGACAGCATGCTCGCCGACTACGGCGCGAACCGCGGCAAGTACGACGCGGTGATCCTCTCGACCGGCGACCTCGGCCACAACGTCACCAACCCGGGCGGGACCGTGAGCTTCCTGTCGGCGCTCACCGATGTCGAGTGGGAGCGCCTGGCGCGCTTCGAGCGCACCTTCGGCGTGCGGCAGATCAGCGACTACACCTTCCCGAGCCCCGCGCACGGGCTCAACAGCGTGGCCGCCGGGGCGGTGCAGGACGGGAACGTCGGCAACCTGACCGCCGCCGGCAAGTCCGCCTTCCCCTACCTCAAGGGCCCGGTGGCGATCGCCAACGACAGCCCGACGGTCGACGAGGCGTTCGGCTACCAGTCCACGCCGACCAGCGCCGCCAACTTCCAGACGCTCCTCGCCGGCCCGAACAACAGCTCCTACCTGGGCATCTACACGCATCCGGACGATGGCCGCGAGGAGATGGTCATGACCGTCGCCTCCAACGAGAACCAGAGCCAGGCGCAGCTGCTGCGTCACGGCATGCTCAACTGGGTCACGCGGGGCGTCTTCCTGGGCTACCAGCGCAACTACCTCGAGCTGCAGGTCGACGACCTGTTCCTCGGCGACGACGTCTGGAACACGACCACGCACACGACCGACTACGCCGCGTCAAGTCGCATGACCGCCGCCGACGTTACGCAGGCGGTGACGTGGTCGAAGGCGAACGGCATGCGCCTCGACTTCGCCTTCAACGGCGGTGGCAACGCGGCCAACGGCGGCGCCGCTGACCCGCTCCTGGCCGCCATCAAGGCGAACAAGGACAGCTTCGGCTTCATCAACCACACGTGGGACCACCCGAACCTCGACTGCTCCAGCGCCGGCTACATCGCGAGCCAGATCGCCCAGAACGCGACGTGGGCGCAATCTCAGGGACTGTCGATCACACCGACCGAGGTGGTCACCGGCGAGCACTCGGGCCTCGCCAACTCCCGGCCGGGGAACCCCGGCACGATTGATCCGCCCACCTTCGACGACGTCACCCCGGGGACAGCGGCCGGGGCGGTGCCTGCCGGAACCTACGACTACGCGATCACCGCGCGGTCACCGGCGGGCGAGACGGTGGCCTCGGTTGTCGCCGGGGTCGCCGTCGCCGCCCCGAACACGTCGGTCGCCGCCACGTTCAACGCCGTCTGCCACGCGACGGGCTACACGCTGTATCGCAGCGCGACCGGCGCGAACGCGTGGTCGGTGGTCGGGACGCTCGCCGAGAGCCCGACCGCGGTGACCGACAACGGCACGGCGCCGCTCACGCGGTCGATCACCGACGTGCTCGCGGCCGGCACCGCCGGCGCCCCACCCGCGTCCAACGGCGCGACGCTGACACCGTACAGCCAGAACCCGAACTACCTCGGTGGCGTGCTCGCCGCGGGTGTTCGGTACGTGGCCAGCGACGCCTCGAAGAGCTATCCGACCGACCCGCTCAACGTCGGCGGACCGCAGTACCCCGCGGGCGCGACGTTCACCGAAACGGGCCCGGGCGGCAGCTTCCAGGCCGTGCCGCGCTATCCGAACAACGTCTACTACAACGTTTCCACGCGGACCCAGCAGCTCGACGAGTACAACTGGATCTACCTTCCCCCGCCCGCGGGGATCTGCCAGAACTCCGCCGTCAACACGTGCCGGACGAGCGCCGCGACGTGGGCCGAGTACGTGGCCAGCGAGAACACGATCATGTTCCGCCACGTCATGGCCAACGACCCGCGGCCGCACTTCATGCACCAGAGCAATCTGGTCGGCGGCGCGGACGGCGGCGTGCTCTATGGCGTCATCGACCCGCTGCTCGCGAAGTACGGCACCGCCTTCGACCGCGTCAGCACGCCGCTCGTGCAACTGACGACGTCGCAGATCGGTCAGACCCTCGCGCGTCAGGACGCATGGGCCGCCGCCGTCGCGGCGGGCAGGGTCTCGGCGTGGCTGCAGGACGGCCAGCTGCATGTCAAGAACGCCGGCACCACGCCGGTCGACGTACCGTTGACGGGCACGACCGTCGGTGACCTCTACGGCGGCCAGAAGTCCGGTTGGACGACGATCGCCGCCGGCAGCGAGCGCGTCTTCGCTCCCAACGACCCGGCGAGCGTCACGGCGCCCGGCGTGACGGGGACGGCACGCGCGGGCAGCACGCTGCGGACGACGAAGGGCACCTGGAGCGCGTCGCAGCCGATCGACTACCGCTACCAGTGGCAGCGCTGCGACAGCGCGGGCAAGAGCTGCTTGAACATCGCCGGCGCGACCGGCGACAGCTACGACGTCACCAGCGCGGACACCGGCTCGACCCTGCGGGCGGTCGTGATGGCTGGCAACTGGATCTCGTCGGTCAGCCAGGCCGCCTCTGACACCACGAACGTGGTCGGCCGCGCGCCGGTCCAGCAGGGCTCGAGCCAGCAGCAGAGCTCCGGTCAGCAGCCGTCGGCCACGAACGGGGCCCCGAGCACCGCGAAGACCACGGCGGTGCGGCTGTCGCTGACCAAGGTCCAGATGAGCCCGCGGCGCTTCGCGGTCGCCCACAAGAAGAAGCGGCGGGGCACGCGCCTGGACGGCTCGCGGATCACCTGGAAGCTCAACAAGGCGGCGACCGTCCGCCTGACCGTCCAGCGCCGCGCGGGCACCAAGAAGCACCGCCGCTGGGTCACGGTCGGCACGATCACGCGCGCGGCCAAGAAGGGCACCGGCGTCGCACGCTTCAGCGGCCGCTTCGGCAAGAAGCTGCTCAAGCCGCGCAGCTACCAGCTCGTGGCCAGCGCGAAGAGCGGCCGGGAGCAGACGGTGCGCAAGCACATCAGGTTCAGGGTGGTGAACGGATGAGCGACGATCCGGCCGTGCAGCACGGGCCCCGGCGGCGCTTCCGGCGCCCGCGGCCGACCGCTGCCGACGACGGCGCGGGCGAGGCGCTGGCGACGCTGCACGCCGAGGTCCTCCTCCTGCGCGAGGAGAACTCGCGCCTGAAGGCCGCCCAGCACCAGCGTGCGGACATCGGCCGGCTGCTGGATCGCGCGCGTTCGGTGTGGGCGGCGGAGACCGACGCCGACCGCGACAGCCGCGACGACGACGCCGCGCAGCTGCTGGTGGACGGGCTCGTCATCCGCGAGTCCCTGCTCCAGATCTGTCAGGAGATCGAGCGGTCGATGGTCGCCTTCGAGGCCAGGCTCAATGCGCTCGCGGCGGCGGCGGTCGACCGCTCGCACGTGCGCGTGGAGTCCAACGGCAACGGCAATGGCCCTGCCTGAACCGCAGGCATGGGTACCGTCGGCGCGGCGGCGCGGGCCAACGCTCGGCACCGCGCGCCCGCGGGTCCTGCTGATCACCGAGGGCACGTACCCCTACGTCATGGGCGGCGTGAGCTCGTGGTGCCACCTGCTCGTCAACAGCCTCACCGAGTTCGACTGGCAGGTCCTGCCGATCGTCGCCCTGAACCGCAGCACGCCGCTGTTCGAGCTGCCCCGCCACGCACAGGAGGTGGCGCGCATCACGGTGTGGTCGGAGGAGCTGCCCCGAGGCGGTCGGCCGCGCGCCTTCGAGCGACGCATCGGCAGCGACCTCCCCGCGGTGCTCGTGCGCAACCTCATCGGCTGGGAGGGCGACGCCGAGGCGCTGGTCGACGCGTGGGTCTGGTGCCGTCGGTTCCCTGCCGGCGTGCGGACCGTCTTTCGCTCCCGCCGTGGATGGGAGTCCTTCGTCGAAGGTCTCCGCGACGTGCTGGCCGAGCGGATTCCCGCGGCGGGCACGCCCCCCGAGCTCGATCTGGTCGAAGCGGCGACGCTGTACCAGACGCTCTACTGGGTGGCGCGGACCGCCGCCGCACCGACCCCGTCCGCCGACGTGCTCCACGTGACCGCGGCAGGCTGGTCGGCGATCCCGGCGCTCGTGCACAAGGCGCTGAGCGGCACCCCGATCGTGCTGACCGAGCACGGCGTCTACGTTCGCGAGGCGTACCTGGCGGCAGCGCGCAACGGCGGTTCGCCGGGCAGCCGCTTCGCGAACACTCGCCTCGCCCGCGGCCTGTCGCGCGTCGCCTACGAGGGCGCGGACGTCGTCTCGCCGGTGACCGACGCGAACGCCCACTGGGAGATCGGCCTCGGCATCGACGCCTCGAAGATCCTCGTCCTCTACAACGGCCTTCGCCAGCCGTCGGCGCCGACCCCTCCCCCGCGCACGCGGACGATCGTGTCGGTCGGCCGAATCGACCCGCTCAAGGACGTTCAGACGACCTTGCGGGTCGCGGCGGCCACGCTGCGGTTCGTCCCTGACGCCCGCTTCCTGCACTACGGCCCCGTGCCCGACGGCGAGGAGTCATACGCCCGCTCGTGCCTGGCGCTGCACGAGCGTCTCGGGCTGGGCGAGCGCTTCCGGTTCATGGGACCGACGACCGATCCCAACGGCGTGATGCGGGCGGCCGACGTCGTGCTGATGACCAGCATCTCCGAGGGCCTTCCGCTCTCGATCCTCGAGGCCATGGGCGAGGGCCGGCCGGTGGTGTCGACCGGCGTCGGCGGGGTGCCGGACGTCGTCCGCGGCTCCGGCGCCGTGTGCCCGCCCGGGGATGACCACGGCCTCGCCATCGCGCTGGTCATGCTCCTGCGCAATCCCGACCTCGCCTGGCAGCTGGGAAGGCGCGGCCACGATCGGCTCGGGCGCATCTTCAACGAGGCGGCCTGCATCGAGGGCTACCGCGACCTGCTGTGGAGCATCGCGCGTCCCACGTCTGCGCCGGCGCCCGCGATGGACCTCGCCGCATGAGCGACGTGCCGCTGCAGACCGCGGATGCCGAGGTGCTCGTCGAGGCGCGACTCGGCCGCCGCCCGCAGGACATGCTGGAGGCGGCCGTCGCGCTCGAGGCCTGGGTCGGCCTGCCCGCCCAGACCGCCCTGGCAACGGCAAGCGCGCTCATGCGGCCCGATGCCCGCGACGCGGAGACGAGCGTCGGACGGATTCCCGCGCCGAGCCCGCGGCACGGGGCGGTCCTCGAGGGGCTTGCCCTCGTGATGACCGTGATCGCGATCGCGTGCTGGGCCGCCCCGCTGTCCTCGAGCCTCGGCGCCGAGGTCGTCGAGCGCGGGCTGCTCATCGCGCTGCCGCTGACCCTGGCGCTCCAGTGGGCCCTGCGCGCCCGCTACCTCGACCGCGTGGACGCCCTCGCCCAGCTCGCCGACCGCCGCGCGATGCTGCTCTTGGGCGCGTGCGCGGTGGCGGCGCTGCCCGCGCTCGCCTTCGGCGCCGCCGGCGCCCTGGCCGGGCTGCTGACCGTCACCTGGACGGCCGGCACCATCCTCGTGCGGCGGCGGTGGGCTGCGGCCTACGCCACGGGCGTGCTGCTCGCGACGCTCGCGATGGTTGCGGACGCGCCGGCGCTGCTCGTGGTCGCGGCGACGGCCGCACTGACCTGCGGCGCCGTCGCGTTCGCCCTGCACGGCCGGGCCAGGCCCAACCTGCGGGCGCCCGGCCACACGGAGCGAACCCTCATCGCGCTAGCGATCGGCGGCAGCCTCGGGCTCATGCTCGTGCTCGACGACACGGTGAGCTGGACCGAGGGCGCGGTGCCGGCCCTGGCGTTGCTGCCCTCGGCCGTGGCGGCGTTCTGGGGCGGCCACCATCTTCGCCACCTCGAGATGGCGATACCGCGCGCCCTGTCAGGCATCTCGGCCCACGCCGCCGTGCCACGCCGCATCGCGTGGCCACCGCTGCGAGTGCTCCTGGGCGCCCTGGCGCGGCTGCTCGCCCTTTGCGCCGCCCTGTCGGCCACCCTGCTCGCCCTGACGCCCTGGCTCGGCACGAGCTCGCGCAGCGCCGGGATCCTCGCCGGCTTCGCGGTGCTGGCCGTCGCCACGCTGCTGGTGAGCCTCCTCGAATCGATGGGCCGCGGCTGGTGGGCGCTCGCGGCCGTCGGCGCAGCCGCCGCGGCCGAGGGAGCCGTGCGCGTGGCCGGCACCGGGTCCTCGCCCGGCACCGGTCTTCTGGTCGGAGGGACGCTGGCCGTCGTTCTCGCGCTCCCCGCCGTGGTCGCCCTGCTCAGCCGCCCCGCGAGCACGCTCGCCACCGCCCTGTGGATCCGGTGAGGAAGGCCACGCGACCACAGCGCAGGATCATGATCGCGTCGGTGGCGGCGGCCGGCGCGGCGCTCACGCTCGCCGTCCTGCTCACGAACCGCGGCAGTGATCGACGTCCCACCTGCAAGAACACGCTCATCCCGGCCTACCTCAGCCCGCCGCAGATCGTCGCCGCCGTCAGAGGCTCGATTCGCGCACGCGTCATCGTCGTCAACCCGCACAACGGCCCCGGCGCGGAGGAGGATGCGCGCTACCGCGACGCTGTGCGCGCGGTGCAGAAGGCCGGCGCGCGGGTGCTCGGCTACGTCCCGACGAACTACGGCGCGCGGCCGGCGGCTGACGTCGCGGCCGATATCGACCGCTACGTGAAGTGGTACGGAGTCGACGGGATCTTCCTCGACGAGTCGTCCAGCGACGCGGCGCACCTCGCCTATTACCGGGAGGCGGCGCGCCACAGCCGGGGATCGGGTGCCCCGCTCGTGGCCGTCAACCCGGGTGTCGTTCCCGCCCGCGCGTACTTCGATCTGGCGGACATCGTGGTGACGTTCGAGGGGCCGTATGCGAAGTACGCGGAAGCGCTCGGCCGCATGCCAGACTGGGTACGCGAGCAGCCGCCAAGGCGAACGGCCCACCTCGTCTATGGCGCATCGCGCGAGCAGGCGCTCGATGCGGTGCGTCAGGCTGACGGCGCCGGATACCTGTACGTGACGTCGGGCTCGCCCCCTGATCCGTGGAGCGCCCTGCCGCCCTACCTGGCCGACGAGGAACGCGAGCTCGAGGCGTGCTGATCAGTCCCGCGCGGATCCTGGCAGTCGCGCTGTGCGCCCTGGCGGCGGCAATGCTCGCGAGCCCGACCGCCTCCTCGGCGCAGCAGGCGCCGCCGCCGGCGGCCGTGAGCCACACGGCGGTCGCCGCGCCCCAGCACGCCGTCTCGATGCCGCTGCGGCTCATCGTGACCGGCGCCGCCCTGGTCGTCGGCGTCATGCTCGGCCTCATCCCGGCCATCGTGCTCGGCATGCTGCTGGGACTGATCCCGCGGCCGGCGCGCTTGGCGCCCGAGCAGCGCCCCGCGCGGGCGCCGCCGGCCGCGCGGCGCGCGCCGCCGCGCGCGCCGGGGGTCGACGCACTACCGCCGAGGGCACGCGCGTCCGCGCCGGTGCCGATCGCGGAGTTCGACCCCGACGCGCCACCGGAGCTCGAGGTCGCCGAATCGCGCGAACGACATCGCCGGCTCTACGACGACGCCTACTCTGAGCAGCTCCGCGACCTCGAAGCGCTGCGCCGGACCATCAGCGTCCGGCTCGCGGTTCCGGCCGACCGCCCAACAAGAGAGGAGCCCGACCGATGACGCGCATCCTGGCGCTTGCCGCATTGCTGAGCGCCATGGGCGTGCCCGGCACGGCGCTCGCGCAGACGGTCGCGGCGCCACCGCCGCCGGGCCCGCCACCGGGTAACGGCGGCGATCTGCCGGCGCCACCCGGCACGGCGCCCACGGTCGTCCCGCCCGGCACGGCCGCGGCGATCCCGAGTGGCGCGACCGGCCCGGGGCTGCTGAGCAACACCGAGGTGGCGCTCAACCGGGCCAAGCGCAGCTTCCTGCTGCGTTTCGCGTGCCAGGCCAAG
>Ga0126377_10001114_pt1 | contig 17259 bp, 16 predicted proteins | sample PanSoiMetPlot_22_FD_92647 | JGI IMG/M metagenome (GOLD analysis project Ga0126377, IMG submission 92647) | Tropical forest soil microbial communities from Panama - MetaG Plot_22 | ecosystem: Environmental > Terrestrial > Soil > Tropical forest > Bulk soil | place: Panama | collected 2016-02-17 | reverse complement strand
CGTCGGGGGCGTTGGCGGCGTTGGCGGGGGAGTTGCGGCTGGGGTCGTTGGAGGGGCTGTACGCGGCGGTGGGTGGGGGGCAGGTCGCGGTCGCCACCGTGATCAGCCGCCTCCAGGCCGACGTCGGCGTCACCGAGGAGCTGGACGACGACGTCATCCTCCAGCGCGCGGTGCGCACCGCCCGCCGCCTGCCGGCCACCCGCGGCGTCCTGGTGCACGGCGTCGAGGACGTGTGGGTGAAGCTGGCGCGCTGCTGCACGCCGGTCCCGCGCGACCCGATCATCGGCTTCGTGACCCGCGGCCACGGGGTGAGCGTCCACCGCGCCGACTGCCCCAACGCCGGCGAGCTGCGCAAGGAGTCCGACCGTATGATCGACGTGGCCTGGGACACCTCGGGGCCGTCCAGCTTCGCGGTCACGATCCAGGTCGAGGCGCTGGACCGCACCAAGCTGCTGCGCGACATCACCCAGGTCCTGTCCGACCACCACGTCAACATCCTCTCGGCGACGGTCGCGACCGGCCGCGACCGGGTGGCCACGCTGCGGTTCACCTTCGAGCTGGCCGAGATCTCCCACCTCACCCACGTGCTGTCCACGGTCAAGAAGGTCGAGGGCGTGTTCGACGCGTTCCGGGTCGTGCCGCAGCCCACCCGCGACGGCAACGGCCGGCCGGCGGCGCCGCCGGCCGGCGCGGCCCCCCCGGCGGCCGACGGGCCCGCGGCCGACGCCGGCGCGGCCGAGGGGACGCCGGCCGCCGGCGGCCAGGCCTAGCGCCCCGCGGATGCGCGCGGTCGTGTCCCGGGTCGCCTCGGCCCGCGTCCTGGTCGACGGCGAGGTGGTCGGCGAGATCGGCCCGGGCCTGCTCGCGCTGGTCGGGGTCGCCCACGGCGACGGCACGCAGGAGGCGCGCTGGATCGCGGGCAAGATCGCCGGGCTGCGGGTGTTCGACGACGACGCGGGCCGGATGAACCGCTCGGTCGCCGAGGCCGGCGGCGGCGTGCTCGTGGTCAGCCAGTTCACCCTCTACGGCGACGCCCGCGCCGGCCGGCGGCCCTCCTACGTGGCCGCGGCCCGGCCCGAGCAGGCCGCCCCCCTGGTCGACGCCGTCGCCGCGGCGCTGGCCGGGCAGGGCCTGCCGGTCGCGACCGGCCGCTTCGGGGCGCGCATGCGCGTGGAGTCCGCCGGCGACGGCCCGGTGACGATCCTGCTCGACACCGGGACGCGGGGGCCCGGCGGCGCCGCGGGGGCGTAGGGCAGCACCACGGCGGCGCGGGGCCGCTCCGACCACTCCCACCAGGTGGATGGGACGGTCTGCTCACTGGCGCTCATACACGATCCGGACGCTGTCGCCGGGACTCGGTGACCACGTGAAGTACGGCCTGCCGCCGCCATGCGGCGGCAGGGGGATGTCGTGCCTGTCGCCGTTCGCGTCGACACGGATCACCCTGGAGGGCGTCCACAACTCCGTTCCGGGGCGACTGCCGCCAGCTGGTTCACGGCGTACCACCGGGTCCACGGTCACGAGATGGTCCCTGCGGTACGCCGCCTTCACGTCCCCGTTCCCGCCCGTCAGCGTCGTGGTGGGACCGCCGCCTCCCTCGGCCACGGTCACCGTCACGCCGCGAAGCCGCCTGTCCGGCTGGTCCGAAGCGACCGGCAGGATCTGGGCCTCCACGGCCGTGCCAGGCGGCGTGTCGTACTGGTCGACCTGGTATCGCACCACGATGGACGGCTCGCCCCAGGTCTCCAGCAGAGGCACGAACGCCTCGGGCCTGCTGGAGACGAAATACCGCTCCTGGCGGTGCTCGCCGGCATACCAGTGGGGCTTCCAGGTCGCACCCTTCCACACGAACGACTCCGGCGACACGCGCAAGTCCGTCTCGACGCCCTCCGGAATGGGCAGGTAGAACGTGACCGGACCATCGAAGGTGTAGGACTGCTGGCCGTATTTCACGGTCACCGGGTTCCGCGCATCCCGGAGGGCGGTGACCAGGCGCTCGGGCTGGACGCCGAGAAAGACGGACCGGGACCGCGGCTGCCCCTCCACGGTGACATCGGTCCCCCTCTGCGCCTGGGGGTCGTCGTCGCGAGCGGCCGCAGCGGCCATGGTCAGCTGACCGGTCGAGGTGGAGGAGGCCACCGGGAGCCCGTCGACGGTGGACGGCATGGCGTCGTTCCCCGGGCCCTGCTCCGCGGGCGCGAGGCCGTCGTCGCGGGTCTGCTCCTCGACACGCGCGTACGCCCACTCGGGCGTGATGTCAGGTCCCCGGCCGGCGGGGCTCCGGCCCTCGGTGCCGGCGGGCGCGGGTCCAGGCACCGCCAAGGGCGGGGCGAGGGTCTCGGTGCCGAGCGGCGCGCCCAGTCCGTACCGGAGCTCGCTGTCCGCGTCCGCCGACGCAGGGAGTTCGGCCACCTGCCGACCCGACGCGTCGTCGCCCGCCAAGCCCCCGCCGGGGGCGTCGGACTCCGTCCCGAATCCCGGATCCGCTGACGCGGGCTCCGGGTCGGCTGACTGCGCGAGGGCAGGCGAGCCGTCCAGCAGGATGATCGTGAGCAGCCCGGCGGTGGCGAGCATGAGCCCGAGCAGCGCTGCGCCGGACGTGCGCATGCCGCGTGGGATGGTGGCCATGTCCAGAGCCCCCTGCGGTGCCCGCTGACGACGATGACGGCGCGGGACGCTCGCGCCGGTCTCCGGCATTAACGGCGCTGCAGGCCACGAACGGGTATCGAAGCAGCGGCACGGGGATATCGATCGGCTGCAGGGCGGTCACGACGGCCCGGTGACGGTCAGCTTCTCGATCCAGACCGCCTGGGTCGGGGTGTCGCCCCGCTCGCCGCCGACGGGGACCTTGGCGATCCTGTCCACGACGTCGCGGCCGGAGGTGACCTCGCCGATCAGCGTGTAGTCCGGCGCCAGCCCGCGCGAGTTGTCCTGCGTGTTGACGAAGAACTGGCTGCCGGTGCTGTCGGGCTGCTGGGACTTGGCCATCGCCACCGTGTATCGCTTGTAGGCGCCGGCGCTCCTGGGCGGCTCCTCGGGCAGCCGGTAGCCGGGCCCGCCGCCGCCGTCGCCCTGCGGGTCGCCGCCCTGGATCACGCCGATGCCCTGCGCTCCGCCGGGCACGATCCGATGGAACCAGGTGCTGTCGTAGAACCCCTGCCGGGCGAGGAACACGAAGCTGGAGACCGCGACCGGGGCGCCCCTGGGGTCGAGCCTGACGGAGAAGCCGCCGCAGGAGGTCTCCACCCTGGCCGTGTAGGCGACGCCGGGCTTGACGCTGGTGGGCGGGCGCGTGCTGTAGGTCTGCTTCGGCTTGCGCGGGGGCACCCTGCCCCCGCAGGCGACCGCCGCCGGGGCACCCGGCGCGTCGGCGCGCGCGTCCGCCGCCGGGGCCGGCTGGTTGCCCCGGTCGTCGCGGCCGGCGCGGACCACCAGCACCACCACGCCGGCGACCAGCAGCGCCACGGCCAGCGATCCGTACGTGATCAGGGCGCGGCGGCGGCGGGCGTGGCGGCGCTCCGCCTCCCGCCGGGCCCGCAGGCGGGCGAGCTCCCGCTGGCGGGTCTGCTTGCTCATCCTCTCGTCGTCCCTCTTTCCCTCCCCGACGGCGTCTGCTGGCGCAGTCTACGTTCAACCCGCGCGGTCGCGGGCGGGCCACCGGTAGACTCGCCCGGTCGTCCGCCCAGCATGCGGGAGCCGCGCGCCCACGATGCTCGTCACCGGCTTCACCACCGGCGCCTTCCAGGCCAACTGCTACCTCGTCGCCCCGGGGCCACGCTCCGAGGCGGTGGTGATCGATCCCGGCCAGGACGCGCTCGGCCCGATCCGGGAGCTGTGCGAGCGCCACCACCTGCGGCCGGCTGCCGCCGTGCTCACCCACGGCCACCTCGACCACGTCTGGACGGTCGCGCCGCTCGCCGGCGCCCACGGCATCCCCGCCTGGATCCACCCGCGCGACCGGCACCTGCTCACCGACCCGCTCGCCGGGCTCGGCGACGAGCTGCGCAGCCTGCTGCCGGGGCTGGAGCTGGCCGAGCCCGACGACGTGCGCGAGCTGGCCGACGGCGAGGTCCTGGACCTGGCCGGCGTCCGCCTGGTCGCCGACCACACCCCCGGCCACAGCCCCGGCCACGTCACCCTCCGGTCCGAGGGGGTCCTGTTCTCCGGCGACCTGGTGTTCGCCGGCTCGGTCGGCCGCACCGACCTGCCCGGCGGCTCCACCGACGAGCTGCTGGCCTCCATCGCCGCCAGCGTCCTGCCCCTGCCCGACGACACGGTGCTGCTCCCCGGCCACGGCCCCCGCACCACGCTCGGCCACGAGCGGGCGACCAACCCCTACCTGGCGGGGCTGGCCGCGGCTCCGCTCCGCGTCCCCGCCCCACCTGCACCGGAGCGACCACGATGACCAAGCCGCTGCTGGGATCCATGCGCTCGTACGCCTGCGGCGAGCTGCGCGCCGGCGACGCGGGCACCACCGTCCGCCTGGCGGGCTGGGTCGCGCGCCGCCGCGACCACGGCGGGGTGGTCTTCATCGACCTGCGCGACGCCAGCGGACTGGTCCAGGTCGTGTTCCGCGAAGGCGCCGTGGCGGCCGCCGCGCACGAGCTGCGCGGCGAGTACTGCATCCTGGTCACGGGCAAGGTGGCGTCGCGCCCGGCCGGCAACGAGAACGCCGAGCTTCCCACCGGCGAGGTCGAGGTCGTCGCCGACGGGCTCGAGGTGCTCGCCCGGGCGGACCCGGTGCCGTTCGCGGTCGACGCCGGCGGCTCCGAGCCGGTCGAGGTCGGCGAGGACGCCCGGCTGCGGTGGCGGTACCTGGACCTGCGGCGGCCCGGTCCGGCCCGGGCGCTCAGGATCCGCGCCGACGCCACCCGCGCGATGCGGCAGGTCATGGACGAGCACCGGTTCGTCGAGGTCGACACGCCCTACCTCACCCGCTCGACCCCGGAGGGCGCGCGCGACTTCCTGGTGCCCGCGCGGCTCCAGCCGGGCCGGTGGTACGCGCTGCCGCAGTCGCCGCAGCTGTTCAAGCAGCTGCTGATGGTGGCGGGCGTCGAGCGCTACTACCAGATCGCGCGCTGCTTCCGCGACGAGGACTTCCGCGCCGACCGCCAGCCCGAGTTCACCCAGCTCGACGTCGAGCTGAGCTTCCTGGACGAGGAGGACGTGTACGCGCTGTCCGAGGAGGTCCTCGCGCGGGTCTGGCGGGAGGTGCTCGGCGTGGAGGTGGCCACGCCGTTCCGCCGCATGGGATACGCCGAGGCCACGGCCCGGTTCGGCACCGACAAGCCCGACCTGCGCTACGAGCTGGAGCTGGCCGACCTGTCGGGGTTCTTCGCCGGCAGCGGCGTCGGCGTGCTCCGCGCGGCGCTCGACGAGGGGGGGCACGTCGGCGCGGTCGTGATGCCGGGCGGTGCCGGCCTCACCCGCCGCCAGCTCGACGAACGGGTGGAGTGGGCGCGCGGCCGGGGCGCCAGGGGGCTGGCGTGGGTGATCGTCGAGCCCGATGGCACCCTGCGGTCCCCCCTGGCCAAGTTCCTCTCGCCCGAGGAGACGGCCGGCTTCGCGACCGCGGCGGGCGCGCGGCCGGGCGACACCGTGTTCCTCGGCGCGGGCCCGCGAGCCCGCACGCTGGAGCTGCTGGGGGCGCTGCGGGTCGCGATCGCCGTCGAGCGCGGGCTCGTCCCCCAGGGGCGCTTCGAGTTCCTGTGGGTCACCGACATGCCGATGTTCGAGCCCACCGGGGACGGCGGCTGGACCGCGGTGCACCACCCGTTCACCGCGCCCACGGTCGACTGGGAGGAGAAGTTCCAGCAGGCGCCCGGGGACGCGCTCGCGCGCGCCTACGACGTGGTCTGCAACGGCTACGAGATCGCCAGCGGCTCGATCCGTATCCACCGCCGGGACCTGCAGAACCGGGTCTTCGAGGTGATCGGGCTGCCCGCCGCGGAGGCGGAGGCGAAGTTCGGCTTCCTGCTGGAGGCGTTCCGCTACGGGCCGCCGCCGCACGGCGGGATCGCGTTCGGGCTGGACCGCATCTGCGCGCTGCTCGCCGGGGCCGACTCGATCCGCGAGGTGATCGCCTTCCCCAAGACCTCCTCGGGCGGCGACCCGCTGACCGGCGCCCCGACCCCGATCACGCCCGAGCAGCGCCGCGAGGCCGGGATCGACGCCCGTCCGGGCGAGGGTGCGCCAGCCGCGCCCTGATCGGCTCCGCGGCGTGCGGGCGGGTTGCCCCGGACGGCCCCTGATGGTTCCATGGCGCGCGCGGCAGCGCCCGACGGTGTTCGTGGCCGGACATTTCGTCTGCGCCAACATATCGACGTAGGGATCCGCACTCCTGGCAAGGGAAGGCACCCGCTCGCCGGGTACCGGAAGCGGCTCGGGGCGGGTCCCACCTGTTCTGGTGAGAGCAGGTGCAGACGTCGATCGGACACGGCACCCGTGGAGCGCTGCCGCGCGTCATCCCCGTCGCGACTGGACGCGGCATGGACCTGTTCTCGGCCCGCGGCGACGAGCTCGCCGGCCGTACCGCGCCGCTGGCGGCCCGGATGCGGCCGGCGGCCCTGGAGGAGTTCGTCGGGCAGGCGCACGTGCTCGCGCCCGGCAGCGCCCTGCGCTCGCTGATCGAGGCCGACGAGCTGCGCTCGGTGGTGCTGTGGGGCCCGCCGGGGTCGGGCAAGACCACCCTGGCGCGGATCGTCGCCGGCGCGACCCGCGCGCACTGGGAGCAGCTCTCGGCGACCAGCGCCGGGGTCCGCGACGTGCGCGCGGTGCTGGCGGCCGCCCGCACGCGGCTGGGGGAGACCGAGCGGCGCACGATCCTGTTCATCGACGAGATCCACCGCTTCAACCGGGCGCAGCAGGACGCGCTCCTGCCGGGGGTGGAGGACCGGACCGTGGTGCTGATCGGCGCCACCACCGAGAACCCCTTCTTCACCGTCAACGCCCCGCTGCTGAGCCGCAGCCTGCTGTTCCGCCTCGAGCCGCTCGGCGGCCGGGAGCTGGAGCAGATCGTCCTGCGCGCCCTGGCCGACCCGGAGCGCGGCCTCGGCGGCACGGGCCTGACGCTGGACCCCGACGCGCTCGCGCACCTGGTCGACCGGGCCGAGGGGGACGCCCGCCACGCGCTCAACGCGCTGGAGGCGGCGGCGCTGGTGGTGGGCGCGGCGGGGCGGACCGCGATCGCGCTGGCCGACATCGAGGACGCGCTGCAGCGCCCGCGGGTCACCTACGACCGCGCCGGCGACCAGCACTACGACGTCGCCAGCGCGTTCATCAAGAGCCTGCGCGGCTCGGACCCGGACGCGGCCCTGCACTACCTGGCGCGCATGCTCGCGGCCGGCGAGGACCCGCGCTTCATCGCCCGGCGGATGGTGATCCTCGCCAGCGAGGACGTCGGGCTCGCCGACCCCTCCGCGCTGCAGGCCGCGGTCGCGGCCGCGCAGGCGCTGGAACTGGTGGGGCTGCCCGAGGCGCAGCTCAACCTCGCCCAGGCCGCCCTGCACCTGGCGCTCGCGCCCAAGTCCAACAGCGTGGTCGCCGCGCTCGGGCGCGCCCGGCGCGAGCTGGAGGCCGGCCCGGGGCGGGTCCCCGGGCACCTGCAGAGCGCCTCGCACCCGGGCGAGCGGCGCCTGGGCGTCGGCGCCGGCTACGTCTACCCGCACGACCGGCCCGGCCACTGGGTCGAGCAGCGCTACCTCCCCGAGGGCCTGGAGGGCGGCTACTGGCGCCCGTCGGATCAGGGCCGCGAGCCGGCGCTGGCCGACGAATGGGCGCGGCGCCGCGGTAGACTTCGCGACGACAGCTCGACTGCCCCCGGTCCGGGGCAGGACGCCGGGACTGACCGCCCGCCCGCCGCAGCGCAACGGGAGGATCGTCCGGCCCGCTCGCCTTCCACCGCTCGCGAGGAGTCGCCGTAAGTGTCCGCTCTGGATTGGGCCTGGTTCGCCGTCGCCATCCTGGTCATCGGGCTGGTGGTCACGGCGATCGTGGTGCTGAGCAACCTGTTCCGGGTCCTCACGTCGGTCAAGGACCTCGTCGACGGCGTCACCCGCCAGACCGTCCCCCTGCTCGGCGAGGTCGGCACCACCGTCTCGATGGTCAACACCGAGCTGGGCCGGGTCGACGGGATCCTCGCGTCCGCCGAGGGCATCACCGCCACGACCGGCAACCTCGTCGACGTCATCTCGAACACGATCACCAGCCCGCTGGTCAGGCTGAGCGCGTTCCTGTGGGGGCTGCGCCGGGCGGTCGGCGCCGCGGGCGAGGGCGACCAGGGCGGCGGCCGGCGGTCGCGGTTCGGACGGCGGCGATGAGGCGGCTGTTCTGGACCGGGCTCGGCGTCGGCTTCGGGGCGGCCGCCGCGGTCAGCACGATGCGCTGGGCCAGCCGCACCCGCCAGGCGCTGCGGCCCGCGTCGGTCGCCGAGCGCGCGGCGGCGGCCGGGGTGGTCTGGCGCGACCGGCTCGCCTCCGCGCTGGAGGCGGGCAGGACCGCCATGGCCGACCGCGAGCGGGAGCTGCGAGCCCGCTACGGCGTCGACGGGGAGGCCCCCTAGCACGCGCAGGCGGGCCGCCGACGGCGCCGGGAGCCCGAGCGGTCAGCGCACCCAGCGAGGTTTGCGAGATGCAGTCCAGCGAGATCCGGCAGCGGTTCACCGACTTCTTCGTCGCGCGCGGCCACCGGCCGTGGCCGTCCAGCCCGCTGATCCCGGCCGACCCGAGCCTGCTGCTCACCGTGGCGGGCATGGTCCAGTTCAAGCCCTTCTTCCTCGGCGAGCGGACGCCCGAGGTGCCGCGGGCGACCAGCGTGCAGAAGTGCGCCCGCACCCTGGACATCGAGAACGTCGGCCACACCACCCGGCACCTCACCTTCTTCGAGATGCTCGGGAACTTCTCCTTCGGCGACTACTTCAAGGACGACGCGATCGCCTGGGCGCTGGAGCTGGTCACGCAAGGCTACGGGTTCGACCGCGACCGGCTGTGGGCCACGATCTACGACGACGACGACGAGGCGTACGCGATCTGGCGCAAGGTCGGCCTCCCCGACGAGCGGATCCAGCGCCGCGGGATGGAGGACAACTACTGGTCGACCGGGGCGGCCGGCCCCTGCGGCCCGTGCTCGGAGATCTACTACGACCGCGGGCCGGCCCACGGGCGCGACGGCGGCCCGGTCGCCGACGAGGAGCGCTACCTGGAGGTCTGGAACCTCGTCTTCATGCAGTACCTGCGCGACGAGGACTTCAACATCCTCGGCGAGCTGCCGCGCAAGAACATCGACACGGGCATGGGCCTGGAGCGCATGGCGATCCTGCTCCAGGGCGTCGACAACGTGTTCGAGACCGACGTGCTCGCCCCGATCCTGCGCGAGGTCCAGGAGCTGACCGCCCGCGGCTACGGCGAGCAGGAGCACGCCGACGTGTCGCTACGGGTCGTCGCCGAGCACGCCCGCAGCGCGAGCTTCCTGATCGCCGACGGCGTCCTGCCGAGCAACGAGGGCCGCGGCTACATCCTGCGCCGGCTGCTGCGCCGCGGCGTGCGGCACCTGCGCCTGCTCGGGCTGGACGAGCCCGGCCTGGCGCGGGTCACCGACCGGGTGGTCGCCACCCTCGGCGGCGCCTGGCCGGAGCTGGCGGCCAACCAGCCCAAGATCGCGCAGGTCGCCGCGAACGAGGAGGAGGCGTTCGGCCGCACCCTGCGGCGTGGCTCGGTCCTGCTCGACTCGGCGATCGCCGGCGCGCGCGAGCGGGGGGAGGCCAGCGTCAGCGGCGACACCGCCTTCAACCTCTACGCGACCCACGGGTTCCCCTTCGAGCTGACGCTCGAGGCCGCCGAGGAGGCGGGCCTCGGCGTCGACCGCGACCGCTTCGTCCAGCTCATGGACCAGCACGCCAAGGTCTCCTCCGACCTCAAGAGCCTGGAGGGCGCCGACCGGGAGCTGGCCGCCGAGCGCGGGATCGTCGCGCGCCACGGGCCCACCGACTTCACCGGCTACGACCGCACCACCGACTCCGGCCGGGTGCTCGCGCTGCTCGACCGCGGCGAGGAGCTGCCCGCGGCCGGCGAGGGCGACGAGGTCCTGCTGGTCCTGGACCGGACCCCGTTCTACGCCGAGGGCGGCGGCCAGGTCGGCGACGCCGGCACGGTCACCTCGGCGTCGGGCGCGCTGCTGGAGGTCACCGACACCCGCCAGGACGTCGACGGCCTGTGGGTGCACCGGGCGCGGGTCAGGCGCGGCGAGCTGCGCCCCGGCGACGAGGTGGAGGCGGCCGTGGACGCGCCGCGCCGCGCCGCGGTCGCCCGCAGCCACAGCGCCACCCACGTGCTCCACTGGGCGCTGCGCGACCGGCTCGGCCAGCACGCCAACCAGCACGGCTCCCTGGTCGACGCGGGCCGGCTGCGCTTCGACTTCTCCCACTTCTCGGCGCTGGACCCCGAGCAGCTCGCCGAGGTCGAGGCCACCGTCAACGCCCACCTGCTCGACGACCCCGAGGTGCGCAGCTGGTACGCCTCCCTGGAGGAGGCGCGCAGGTCGGGCGCTGTCGCGCTGTTCGGGGAGAAGTACGGCGAGGTCGTGCGGATCGTGGACATCGGCGACTTCTCCCGCGAGCTGTGCGGCGGCACCCACGTCGGGCACGGCAGCCAGGTCGGGCCCGTGCGCATCCTGGGCGAGTCCTCGATCGGCGCGAACCTGCGGCGGATCGAGGCGCTCACCGGCGCCGACGCGCTGCGCTGGTACGACCGGGAGCGCCGGCTCCTCGGCGAGGTCGCCGCGCTGCTGCGCACCCGGCCCGAGGACGCCCCCGAGCGGCTGCGCCGCACGCTCGCCATGCTCAAGGAGGCCGACGCCGAGCTGGCGCGGCTGCGCGAGGCGCGGCTGGAGCGGCGCGCCGAGGAGCTGGCCGCGGGCGCGTCCGCGGCCGACGGGGCCTGGCTGGTCCTCGGCCGCCTGGACGACGTGACCGTGGAGGACCTGCGCCGGGTCGCCCTCGGGGTGCGCGCCCGGCGCGCCGGCGCGCCCGGCGTGGTCGTGCTCGGCGCCGAGACCGCCGGCAAGGCCTCGCTGGTGGCGGTCGTCACCACCGACCTGGTGGACCGCGGCATCGCCGCCCGCGACGTGCTGCTGGCCGCCGCCAAGGAGGTCGGCGGCGGCGCCGGCGGCAAGGGTGACCTGGCCACCGCGGGGGGCCGGGACCCGGCGCGGCTGGCCGAGGCGCTCGAGGTGGCCCGGGCCGAGGCGGTCCGGCGGCTGGGAGGGTCATGACCGCCCGGGTGCTCGCCCTGGACGTCGGCTCGCGCCGGCTGGGCGTGGCCGTGTCCGATCCCACCGGCACGCTCGCGTCGCCGCTGGTGACGGTGGCCCGCACCGGCGACGAGGCCGACGCGGCGGCGCTGCGGCGCCTGGCCGCCGAGCACGGCGCGGCGCTGGTCGTCACCGGGCTCCCGGTCGCCCTGAGCGGCCGGGAGGAGCAGGCGGCCCGCGACGTGCGCGCCTACGTCGGGCGGCTGGCGGCCCTGCTGCCCGAGCTGGAGTTCGAGCTGGTCGACGAGCGGCTGTCCACGGCCGTCGCGGAGCGGTCGCTGGCCGCGCAGGGCGTGCGCGGCCCGGCCCGCCGGCAGGTCGTCGACCAGCTCGCCGCGTGCGTGTTCCTGCAGGCCTGGCTGGACCGGCGGAGGGCCGCGGGATGATGGCGCCGGACGTCGGCCCGTCTCCCGGCGACGATCCGGGCGCCGGCGACGAGCTCCTGCCGGTCGTCCCGAGCCGGGCGGCCACGCGCTCCCAGCGCCGCGCCGCCGTGCGGGCCGTGCGCCGGCGGCGGCTGCGGGCGCTGGTGGTGCTGCTCGCCCTGGCCGCGGTCGCGGCCCTGTTCGCCACCAACGCCGTCGACGTGCCGCTGCTGTCCAACCGCAGCATCGCCGCTGGCAAGCCGGTCCGCGTGACCATCCAGCCCGGCGCCTCGACCCGCCAGATCGGCCGCGTCCTGGAGGACGCCGGCGTGGTCGACCGGGCCGCGAGGTTCACCGAGGCGGCGGTCCAGCGCGGCGTCGCCGCCCAGCTCAAGCCGGGGGAGTACCTGCTGGCGACCGGGATGGACGCCGACCGCCTGTTCGAGGTCCTGACCGCCGGGCCGGAGGCGACCGCGGACCGGATCACCTTCGCCGAGGGGCTGACCGTCCGCCAGATCGCCGAGCGCATGGCCCGGGGCGGGCGCTGGACCCGGCGCGAGGTCGACGCGGCCCTCAAGGACCCCGCGCTCACCTCGCCCTACCGGCCGGCCGGCAAGCCGCTGGAGGGCCTGCTGTTCCCCTCCACCTACACCCTCCAGGCCCGCGAGCGCCCCGTGGAGCTGCTGCGGGAGATGCTCGACCAGCTCGAGGAGGTCATGGGCCGCCAGGACCTCTCCGGCGCCCGCAAGCGCCGGCTCACCCCCTACGAGGTCCTGATCGTGGCGAGCCTGATCGAGCGTGAGGCGCGCGTCGACGGCGACCGGCCCAAGATCGCCCGGGTCATCTACAACCGCATGACCCGCGGCATGCACCTGGAGATCGACGCGGCCGTCCTGTACGGGCTCGGCGCCACCAAGGGCCGCCTGTCCAGCCAGGACCTGGCGAGCAACTCGCCGTACAACACCTACCGCCGGGCGGGCCTGCCGCCGACCCCGATCGCCGCCCCGGGCGAGGCGTCGATCCGGGCGGCCCTCGCGCCCGCGAACGGCCCGTGGCTGTACTACGTGCTCGCCACCAAGGACGGCCGCCACGCCTTCACCGCGGACCCCCAGGAGTTCATGCGCCTCAAGCAGAAGGCGAGAGCCGCCGGGCTGCTCTGACGCGGCGCCGGCCGAGGACCCGGCGCCGGCCCGGCTGTGGGCGACCGCCGCCGTCCCGGCACCCGTCCCTGTAAGGTCCCGGCATGGACGCGCTGATCGTCGCGGCCGTCGCGGGCCTGCTCGGGTTGCCGCTGGGGTCGCTGGCGAACATGGTCATCGTGCGGGTGCCGGAGCGGCGGCCGGTGACGCACCCGGCGTCGCCGTGCCCCTCGTGCGGGGCGGGGACCGCGGCCGGGGACAGCCTGCCGGTGGCGGGCTGGCTGCTGCTGCGGGGGCGCTGCCGGCACTGCGGGGCGCGCATCCCGGTGCGCCGACCGCTGGTCGAGCTGGCGATGGGCGCGGTCTGGTCCGCGCTCGCGCTGGCGCTGTGGGACCAGCACCCCTGGGCGCTGCCGACCTACCTCGCGTTCGGGTTCGCGTGCCTCACGCTGCTGGTGATCGACGCGCGCACCGGGCTGCTGCCCAACCGGATCACCTACCCGGCGTTCGCGGTCACCCTGGTCGGGCTCGCCCTGGCCAGCCTGCTGGAGGGGGCGCCCGAGCGGCTCGGGCGGGCGGTGGCGGCCGCGCTGCTGCTGGGGCTGGTGTTCCTCGCGCTGGCCGTGGTGCCGCCGCAGGGCATGGGGCCGGGCGACGCCAAGTTCGTGCCGACGATCGGGCTCGCGCTCGGGTGGCTGTCGTGGTCGTCGGTGGTCGTCGGCCTGTTCGCGGCGTTCCTGCTCGGCGGCCTGGCGGCGCTCGGCGCGATGCTGGTGCTCGGGGTGGGACGCAAGGCCAAGCTGCCGTTCGGGCCGTGGCTGGCGGTCGGCGCGCTGGTCGGGGTGCTGCTCGGCGGGCCGGTCGCCGACTGGTACGCCGGGCGGCTGCTCGGTCTCTGACCTGCGGCGCCACCGGCCGCCGCCGTGCGCGCTCGCTCCGCCACGCGACGGCGTTTCCGGGCTGCTCGGGTACGATGACGGCCCCATCCCAACCGAGGAAGGCGATGCTGCGATACCTGACCGCGGGTGAGTCCCACGGGCCGTCGCTCGTGGCGGTCCTCGAGGGCGTGCCCGCCGGCGTCCCGGTCACCAGCAAGGCGATCGCCGCCGACCTCGCCAGGCGGCGGCTCGGCCACGGCCGCGGCAAGCGCATGCGCCTGGAGGAGGACCGCGTCGAGCTGCTCGGCGGCGTGCGCCACGGGCGCACCCTCGGCTCGCCGGTCGCGGTCCAGGTGCACAACTCCGAGTGGGCCAAGTGGGCCGAGGTCATGGCGCCCGACCCGCCCGCCGACCCGGCCGCGGCCGCCACCGGGCGGGGCGCGCCGCTGACCCGGCCCCGCCCGGGCCACGCCGACCTCACCGGGATGCAGAAGTACGGCTTCGACGAGGCCCGCCCGGTGCTGGAGCGGGCCAGCGCCCGCGAGACCGCCGCCCGCGTCGCGGTCGGCGCGGTCGCGCGCTCGCTGCTGCGCGAGCTGGACGTGCACGTCCTCAGCCACGTCGTCCGCCTCGGCGCCGAAGCCGCCGAGGCGGGGACCGTCCCCACCCCCGCCGACCTCGACGCGATCGACGCCTCGCCGGTGCGCTGCCTGGACGCGGCCGCCGCCGAGCGCATGGTCGCGGCCGTCGACGCCGCCCGCGCCGCCGGGGACACCCTGGGAGGGGTGTTCGAGGTCGTCGCGCAGGGCCTGCCGCCGGGACTCGGCTCCTACGTCCAGTGGGACCGCAAGCTGGACGCCCGGCTGGCCGGGGGGCTCATGAGCATCCAGGCGATCAAGGCGGTCGAGGTCGGCGACGGCTTCGCGACGGCAGGGCTGCCCGGCTCGCTGGCCCACGACGAGATCCTCCCGCCCACCCCCGGCGGGCCGGGGCGCCCGCGGCGCGACACCAACCGCAGCGGCGGGGTGGAGGGCGGCATGTCCACCGGCGAGCCGCTGCGCGTGCGCGCGGCGATGAAGCCGCTGTCCACCCTGGTCCGCGCGCTCGGCACCGTCGACCTCACCACGGGCGAGCCGGCCAGGGGCAACGTGCAGCGCTCCGACGTCACCGCGGTACCGGCCGCCGCCGTCGTCGGCGAGGCGGTGGTCGCGCTCACCCTCGCCGACGCCCTGCTGGAGAAGACCGGAGGGGACTCGCTGGACGAGTGCCGGCGCAACCTCGACGCCTACCTCGCCACGCTCCACCGTTGACCTCGACCCTCGAAGGAGACCACCCCGTGGTGCGCCCGCCCGCCTCGCCCAACCTGGTGATGATCGGCTTCATGGGCGCCGGCAAGACCATGATCGGCAAGCTCGTGGCGCAGGCGCTCGGGCGCGAGTTCCTCGACACCGACGAGCTGGTGACCCAGGCCGCCGAGCTGCCGATCACCGAGATCTTCCGCCGCGAGGGCGAGGACGGCTTCCGGCGCCGCGAGCAGAACGCGATCGACGAGGCGGTCGCCAGCCCTGCCCGGGTGATCGCGGTCGGCGGCGGGGCGGTCCTGTCCTCCGAGAACCGCACCGTGCTCAAGCAGGCCGGCTACCTGGTGTACCTGCGCGCCACGCCGGAGACGCTGGCGATCCGCCTGGCCGACGTGACCGACCGGCCGCTGATCAACGCCGTCGACCGGGTGGGCCGCATCCGCGACCTCCTGGTCGCCCGCGGGCCGGTCTACGAGACCGCCGGGGACGTCGCGGTCGACACCGACACGATCACCCCCCAGCAGGCCGCCGAGCAGATCGTCCACTGGTACCGCGACCAGGTGGACCAGGGACGGCTTTGAGCGGCGGCGGCGCGCCGCGGGCGGACCGCGGCCCCGGCGGCGTGCGCACCGTCCAGGTGCCGCTGCCCGGCCGCGCCTACGCCGTCCACGTCGGCCGCGGCCTGCTCGCGCGCGTGGGCGAGCTGGCCGGCGCGCTGCCCGGCGCCCGCGCGGCCGCGCTGGTGCACCCCCCGGCGGTCGCCGCCGCCGCCGAGACCGCCGCGGCCGCGCTCGCCGGCCGCGGCCTGGAGGTCCGGCGCCTGGAGGTCCCCGACGGCGAGGCCGCCAAGCGGCTGCAGGTCGTGGCGTCCCTGTACGAGCGGTTCGCGGCGGTGCCGCTGCAGCGCGCCGACCCGGTGGTGGCGGTCGGCGGGGGCGCGACCACCGACACCGCCGGGTTCGCGGCCGCGACCTGGCTGCGCGGGGTGCCGCTGGTCGCCGTCCCCACCACCGTGCTGGCGATGGTGGACGCGGCGGTCGGCGGCAAGACGGGCGTGGACCTGGACGCCGGCAAGAACCTCGTGGGCGCGTTCCACCAGCCGCGGGCGGTCGTCGCCGACCTGGACACGCTCGCCACCCTGCCGCTCGCCGAGCGGCGCTCGGGCCTGGCCGAGGTCGTCAAGGCGGGGCTGGTCGCCGACCCGGCGCTGGCCGAGGCGGCCGCGCGGGACGCGGCCGCGGCGCTCGCCGGGGACCCGGACACGCTCGCGCCCCTGGTCGAGGCCGCCGTGCGGGTCAAGGCGCAGGTGGTGGCCGCCGACGAGCGCGAGGCCGACCGGCGCGCGATCCTCAACTACGGGCACACCCTGGGCCACGCGCTGGAGCGGCTGGCCGGCTACCGGGGGCTGCGCCACGGCGAGGCGGTCAGCCTCGGCATGGTGTTCGCCGCCCGCGTGGCCGAGGCGACCGGGTTCGCGCCGGCCGGGCTCGCCGACGGCCACGTGCGGCTGCTGCGCCGGCTCGGGCTGCCGGTCGGCGGGGTGGCCCTGGACCCCGACGAGGTGCTGCAGGCCATGGCGACCGACAAGAAGCGGCGCGGGGGCCTGCGGCTGGTGCTGCTGCGGGCCCCGGGCGAGCCGGCGCTGGTGCCGGCCCCCGACGCCGGCGTGCTCGCCGCCGCGGTCGGCTCGCTCGGGGCGGAGCCGCCGTGACCGGCCGCGCGCCCGCGCCCGGCCGGCGGCCGCCGGGCGGCGGCCGGTGAGCCGCCGGTTCGCGCGCCAGGGCACCGGCCCGCTCGTGCTGGTGCTGCACGGGCCCAACCTCGGCGCGCTCGGCCGCCGCGACCCGGCGCTGTACGGACGGCTGGACCTGGACGCGATCATGGCCCGGCTGCACGCGCTCGCCGGGGAGCTGGGCGTGAGCCTGGAGGGCCTGCAGTCCGACCACGAGGGCGAGCTGGTCGAGGCGGTCCTGGCCGCCCGGGCCGGCGGGGCCGGGGCGGTCGTGCTCAACCCCGGCGCGCTCGCGCACACCTCCTACGCGCTGCGCGACGCCGTCGAGACCGCCGGCGTCCCGGTGGTCGAGGTCCACCTGTCCAACGTGCACGCCCGCGAGCGCTGGCGGCATCATCTGGCGGTCGCCCCCGCCGCCCGCGGCGTCGTCGCCGGCTTCGGCCCCGCGAGCTACGAGCTGGGCCTGCGCGCCGCCGCGGGGCTGCTGCGCTGAGGAGGTGGAGGACGCCGTGCACCAGCCGTTGCGCCAGCTCTGCGACG
>Ga0126377_10001113_pt1 | contig 17267 bp, 13 predicted proteins | sample PanSoiMetPlot_22_FD_92647 | JGI IMG/M metagenome (GOLD analysis project Ga0126377, IMG submission 92647) | Tropical forest soil microbial communities from Panama - MetaG Plot_22 | ecosystem: Environmental > Terrestrial > Soil > Tropical forest > Bulk soil | place: Panama | collected 2016-02-17 | reverse complement strand
TGGGCGTGCGGTTCACCGTCGACCAGCCCGGCACGATCAAGGCCGTCCGCTTCTTCAAGGGCGCGGCCAACACCGGCGGGCACGTCGCCCACCTGTGGCGGCTCGACGCGGCCGGCCCCACGCTGCTCGGCACCCAGACCTACGACGCCGAGAGCGAGACGGGCTGGCAGCAGGCCAACTTCGGCACGCCGATCGCGGTCGTGCCCGGCCAGAGCTACATCGCCTCGTACTACGCCCCCGCGGGCGGCTACTCGGCGACGTCCGGCGTCTTCAGCGCCGCCGGCGTCGACCGGGGCGTGCTCCACATGCCCCGCTCCCAGGACGTGGGCGGCAACGGGCTCTTCCGCTACGGCGCCTCGGGCGTGCCCAACGGCAGCTACCAGGACACCGACTACGGCGTCGACGTCGTCTACCTCCAGCCGCCGGACACCACCGGCCCGATCGTGACCGACCGCGCGCCGGCTATCGACCTGGTCAGCGTGGCGACCTCCAGCGTGGTGCAGGCGACGTTCAACGAGGCCATCTCGTCGGGCACCCTGGCCTTCACGCTCACCGGCCCCGGCGGGGCCGTCCCCGCCACCGTCGCCTACAGCTCGGGCACCCGCACGGCCACGCTCACGCCCAACGCGGCGCTGGCCCAGGGCACCCAGTACACGGCGTCGGTGTCGGCCAAGGACACCCACAACAACGCCATGACGGCGCCGGTGACCTGGAACTTCACCACGGTCGCCCCGCCGGGCGGCACGCCCACCTCGATCTGGGACACCTCGTCGGTGCCCGCCACGACGTCGGCCAACGACGCCAGCGCCATCGAGGTCGGCGTGAAGTTCAAGGCCGACACCAACGGCCACGTGACCGGCATCCGCTTCTACAAGGGCGCGGGCAACACGGGGGCCCACGTGGGCACCCTGTGGAAGGCCGACGGCACCCCGCTCGGCGCGGTGAACTTCACCACCGAGACCAGCGGTGGCTGGCAGCAGGCCAACTTCCCGACGCCGATCGCGGTCGCGGCCGGCCAGACCTACGTGGCCTCGTACTACGCCCCCAACGGGCACTACGCGGTCACCGGCGGGCTGTTCACGTCCGCCGGCGTCGACCGGCCGCCGCTGCACGCGCTGCGCTCCGGGGTGAACGGGGCCAACGGCGTCTACCGCTACGGCGCCAGCGGGTTCCCGGGCAACGACTACAACGACACCTGGTACGGCGTCGACGTCGCCTTCGTCGACACCGCCGGGCCGTCGGTCGTGTCCACCTCGCCGACGACCAACGCCACCAGCGTCCCGCTCGACGCCGCGGTGGTGGCCACCTTCGGCGAGGCCGTCAACACGTCGGCCCTCACCTTCACCCTGCGGGACGACACCGCCGGGGCGAACGTGGCCGGCTCGTGGGCCTACGACCCCGACTCGACCACGGTGACGTTCACGCCGACGGCCAACCTGGCAGCGGCGCACGGCTTCACCGCCAAGGTCAACGGGGCCAAGGACGCCACCGGCAACCCGATGGGTGCCGAGTACTCCTGGTCGTTCACCTCGGTGGCCGCCGGCGTGCTCACCTTCTGGGCGCCCAGCACCACCCCGGCCGTGACCTCGGCCAACGACAGCGGGGCCATCGAGGTCGGCACCAAGTTCCGGGTCGACACCGCCGGCTCCATCGTGGGCGTGCGCTTCTACAAGGGCGCCGGGAACACCGGGGCCCACGTGGGCAAGCTGTGGCGGTCCGACGGGACGCTGCTCGGCCAGGCCACGTTCGCCAACGAGACCGCCTCCGGCTGGCAGCAGGTCAACTTCGGCACCGCGGTGCCGGTGGTGGCGGGCACGACCTACGTCGTGTCGTACTACGCCCCCAACGGGCACTACGCGGTCGACGGCGGCTACTTCGCCGGGCACGCCGCCGACAACAGCGTCATCCACGCCCTGGCGGACGGGACCGACGGCGGCAACGGCGTCTACCGCTACGGCGCCGGCGGCGGGTTCCCGTCCAGCAGCTACAACGCCAGCAACTACTGGGTCGACATCGCCTACCAGGAGGGCACGTGAGCTCCCCCTCACCTGACACTCCCCTCGGCTTCGCCGTCGTCGGCGCCGGCTACTGGGGCCCGAACCTCATCCGCAACACCCTGCGGTGCGACGACGCGGACCTGCGCTGGGTCTGCGACCTCGACATCGACCGGGCGCGGAAGGCGGTCGGGCGCCAGAGCGCGGTGGCGGTGACCGAGTCGCTCGACGAGGTCCTCGACGACCCGTCGGTGGACGTGGTGGCCGTGGCCACGCCGGCGCACACCCACGTGCCGGTGGCGCTGGCGGCGCTCGAGGCCGGCAAGCACGTGATCGTCGAGAAGCCGCTGGCCACGTCGCCCGACGACGGCCGCAAGCTGGTCGAGGTGGCCCGCGACGCCGGCCTCGTCCTCATGTGCGACCACACCTACTGCTACACGCCGACGGTGCGGCACATCCGCGACATGGTGCGGTCCGGCGACCTGGGCGACATCCAGTACGTCGACTCGATCCGCATCAACCTCGGGCTGGTGCAGCCCGACGTCGACGTGTTCTGGGACCTGGCGCCCCACGACCTGTCGATCCTCGATTTCGTGCTGCCACCCGAGGCCCGGCCGGTCGCCGTGGCCGCCCACGGCGCCGACCCCATCGGGGCCGGCCGCTCGTGCGTCGGCTACCTGACCATGCCGCTGGCCAACGGCGGCATGGCCCACGTCAACGTCAACTGGCTCAGCCCCACCAAGGTGCGCACCATGCACGTCGGCGGCTCCCGCCGGATGCTGGTGTGGGACGACATGCAGCCCGCCCAGCGCCTCATGGTCCACGACCGTGGCGTCGAGCTCACCGGGGCCATGAACGTCGAGGCCCGCCGGGACACGCTGATCTCGTACCGCGTCGGCGACATGGTGGCCCCGGCCCTGCCGGAGTCCGAGGCGCTCGGCGGCGTCATCCGCGAGATGATCGCCGCCGTGCGCGAAGGCCGGCCCGCCGCCACCAGCGGCGAGTCGGGCCTGTGGGTCCTCGAGGTGCTCGCCGCCGTGGGCCACAGCCTGGACCGGGGTGGCGCCCTCGTGCCGCTGCCGTCCTGAGCCAGCCAGACCAGACAAAGAACGCTCCCGCAACCGAACCGCGACTCGGCCGAGGAGGCCCCGTGACCGAACTCTCTCCCCAGTTCGCTCCGTCCCAGCTCGACGGCGCGCGCGTGCTGATCACCGGCGGCGCCGGCATGATCGGCTCGACGATCGCCGACCTGCTGGCCCGGCACGCCGACGTCGACATCGTGGTGCTCGACAACCTGGTGCGGGGGCGCAAGGCGAACCTGGCGTCGGCCCTGGCCACCGGGCGGGTCGAGCTGATCGAGGGCGACATCCGGGACCGCGAGACCGTGGCCAAGGCGGCCAGCGGGGTGGACGTGCTGTTCCACCAGGCCGCCATCCGGATCACCCAGTGCGCCGAGGAGCCCCGGCTGGCCCTCGAGGTCCTGGTCGACGGCACCTTCAACGTCTACGAGGCGGCCGTCGAGGCCGGCGTGGGCAAGGTCGTGTCGGCGTCGTCGGCATCGGTCTACGGCCTGGCCGAGGAGTTCCCGACCACCGAGCGCCAGCACCCCTACGGCAACCGCACCCTCTACGGGGCGGCCAAGGCCTTCAACGAGGGGTTGCTGCGCAGCTTCAACGACATGTCCGGCCTCGACTACGTCGGCCTGCGCTACTTCAACGTCTACGGGCCCCGCATGGACATCTTCGGCGTCTACACCGAGGTCCTGGTGCGGTGGATGGAGCGCATCTCCGCCGGCCAGGCGCCGCTCATCCTGGGCGACGGCACCCAGACCATGGACTTCGTCTACGTCGACGACGTGGCCCGGGCCAACATCGCCGCCGCCGTCGCCCCGGTCAGCGACGAGGTGTTCAACGTGGCCTCCGGCGTCGAGACCAGCCTGCGGGGCCTGGCCGACGCCCTGCTGCGGGTCATGGGCTCGGACCTCGAGCCCGAGTACGGGCCCGAGCGCAAGGTCAACCCCGTGTCCCGCCGCCTGGCCGACACGTCGGCCGCCCGCGACCGGCTCGGTTTCGTGGCCGAGGTCGACCTGGACGAGGGCCTGCGCCGGCTGGTCGACTGGTGGCAGTCGGAGCGGGGCGAGGAGGACCAGCCGTGACGGCCGTCGACGAGGCGCCGGCGATCCCGGCGCGCCCCATCCCGGTGATGCGCCCCTGGCTCGGCCAGGAGGAGGCCGACGCCGCGGCGGCGGCGGTCCTGTCGGGCTGGGTGGCCCAGGGCCCCCGGGTGGTCGACTTCGAGCTCGCCTTCGCCGCCCGGGTCGAGGCCGCCCACGCGGTGGCCGTGTCGTCCTGCACCACCGGCCTCCACCTGGCCCTGGTGCTGGCGGGCGTGGGCCCGGGCGACCAGGTCGTCGTGCCCTCGCTGTCGTTCATCGCCACGGCCAACGCCGCCCGCTACGTGGGCGCCACCCCGGTGTTCGCCGACGTCGACCCCATCACCGGGAACCTGACGCCGGCCACGATCGCCCCGGCCCTCACCCCCGCCACCCGGGCGGTGGTGCTGGTCGACCAGGCGGGCATCCCGGCCGACATCGACGCCGTGCGGACCCTGTGCGACCCGCTCGGCATCACGGTCGTCCAGGACTCGGCCTGCGCCATCGGCTCGACCTGGCACGACCAGCCGGTCGGCGCCCGGGCCGAGCTGGCGGCCTTCTCGTTCCATCCCCGCAAGGTCATCACCACCGGCGAGGGCGGCATGCTCGTCTGCGCCGACGGCGAGGCGGCGGCGCGGGGCCGGCGGCTGCGCGAGCACGGCATGAGCGTGAGCGCGGCCGAGCGTCACCGGGCTCGAGGCCCCGTGCTGGAGCAGTACCTCGAGACCGGGTTCAACCACCGCATGACCGACATCCAGGCGGCGGTGGGCCTCGTCCAGCTGGGCAAGCTGGACGCCATCGTCGAGCGGCGCCGCGAGCTCGGCCTGCGCTACCAGAAGCTGCTGGCCGACGTCACCGGCCTCGCCGCGGCCCTGACCGCCGGCGACCCGGTCGGCGGCACCACCAACTTCCAATCGTTCTGGCTGTGCCTGCCCGAGGGCTTCGGCGTCGGCCGCGACGAGCTGCTGGCCATCCTGGCCGCCGAGGGCATCAGCGGGCGGCGGGGGATCATGGCCTCCCACCTCGAGCCGGCCTACGCGGGCGCCGACCACCCGGCGCTGCCGGTGACCGAGCGGCTCACCCGCGAGTCGCTGATCCTGCCCCTGTTCCACGACATGACCGAGGCCGACCAGGACCGCGTGGTCGACGTCATCGAGCGCGCCGCCCGGGGCCGGCGGAGATGACCCCGGCCGCCCGCACGCCGACGGTGAGCCTCATCGTCCCCTGCTACGACTACGGCGAGTACCTGCCCCGGTGCCTGGGCAGCATCCTCGACCAGCAGGGCGTGGACGTGCGGGTGCTGGTGATCGACGACTGCTCGACCGACGACAGCGCGGCGGTGGCCGAGGCGCTGGCGGCCGGCGACGACCGGGTCGAGGTGCGGCGCCACGCCGTCAACCACGGCCACATCGCCACCTACAACGAGGGCCTGGCCTGGGCCGACGGCGACTACGTCGTGCTGATCTCGGCCGACGACCTGCTGACGCCGGGGGCGCTGGCCCGGGCGACCGGGATCATGGAGGCCAACCCCCAGGTGGGCATGGTCTACGGCCGGCCGCTGTACGCGCCCTCCGACCAGCCGCTGCCGGTCCCCGGCGGCCGCTGGCGGGGCACGACGATCTGGCCGGGCCACCGCTGGATCGGCCAGCGGGCCAAGTCGGGCTACAACTGCATCTCCTCGCCCGAGGTGGTGGTGCGGGGGTCGGTGCACCGGGCGATCGGCGGCTACGACCCGGCGCTGCCCCACTCCGGCGACCTCGAGGTCTGGCTGCGCATCGCGGCGGTGTCCGACATCGCCTACGTCCGGGGCATGCCCCAGGCCATCTACCGGGTGCACCCCCGCAGCATGCTGCGCAGCACGTTCGCCGACCCCCTCGTCGACCTCGACCACCGCAAGGCCGCCTTCGACGGCTTCTTCGCCGCCTGCCGGGACCAGGTGCCGGGCATCGAGCGCCAGGAGGCTCGGGTGGGCCGGGCCTTTGCCCGCCAGGCGCTGTGGCGGGCCAGCCGGGCGGTCGACAAGGCCACGCCCGAGGTCGACGTCGACGCCCTCGTCGCCTTCGCCCGCCAGGTCACCCCCCACCCCGAGCGCCTGGCCCAGTGGTGGGGGCTCAAGGCCCGTCGCGCCCTCGGCGCCGGCCGGTCGGCCTGGTTCCCCCCGTTCGTCCTCACCGGCGCCGCCCACCGGGTGCGCGACCGCGTCGGCGCGCTGCGCTGGAAGCTCCAGGGGATCTGATCGTGGCGGCGGCGACCCTGCGGTCCAAGGTCGGCAAGGGCCTGGTGTGGAGCACGATCAACACGATCGTGAGCCGCGTCGGCCAGATGCTGGTCGGCATCGCGCTGGCCCGGCTGATCGCGCCGTCAGAGTTCGGGGTCTTCGCCGCCGCGCTGGTGGTGCTCACCGTCGTCATCAGCATCAGCGAGCTGGGCGTGAGCGTGGCCATCGTCCAGGCCAGCGACATGGACGAGGTCGACCGGGTCGCCCCGGTGGTGACCACGCTGTCGGTGGCGTCCGGCGCCGTGCTGGCCGCGCTGATGGCGGTCACCGCGCCGTGGCTGGCCGCCGCCCTCGGGGCGCCCGAGGCCGCCGGGCCGATCCGGCTGCTGGCCGTGTCGCTGGTGGTGGCCGGCCTGGCCGCCACGCCGGGGGCCTGCCTCCAGCGGGAGTTCCGCCAGGACCGCAAGCTGGTGGCCGACATGGCCGCCTTCGTGGTCAGCACCGGGGTGGCGCTGTGGATGGCGTCGGCCGGGTTCGGGGCCTGGAGCCTGGCCTGGTCGCGGGTGGCGTCGAGCGCGGTGCTGGCGCTGATGAGCTTCCTGCTGGTGTCCAAGCGCTACCGGCCGGCCTGGGACGCCGTCATGGCCCGCAAGCTGCTGCTGTTCGGCCTGCCGCTGGCCGGGGCCAGCATCGTGGTCTTCGCGGTGATGAACGTCGACTACATGGTGGTCGGCCACCTGCTCGGCCCCACCCAGCTCGGCATCTACGTGCTGGCCTTCAACGTGTCGGGCTGGCCGGTCAACGCCTTCTCGGCCACCGTGCGGGCCATCAGCCTGCCGGCCTTCGCCGAGCTGCGGTCCGACCCGCTGCGCCACCTCAACAGCTTCGGCCGGGCCCTCGGCATGCTGTTCGTCCCGGTGGTGCCCGCCTGCGTCCTGCTCGGCGTCCTGGGGCTGCCCCTGGTGCGCTTCGTCTACGGGGCCCGCTGGTCCGACGCCGCCGGGCCGCTCATGTTCCTCGCCATCGTCGGGGCGTCCCGCGTGGCGCTGGAGCTGGCCTACGACTTCCTGGTGTCGGCCGGGCGGGGCAACACCGCGCTCGGCCTCAACATCCTGTGGCTGTTCACGCTGGTCCCCACGCTGGTGATCTCCGCCCACGTCGGCGGCATCACCGGGGTGGCGGTGGGCCACGTCGTCACGTTGGGGGCGGTCGTGCTGCCCAGCCACCTGCTGGCCCTGCGCCGGGTGGGCGTGACCCCGATCTCGATCTGGCGGCCCATCTCCCTGCCGCTGGCCGGCGGCGTGCTCATGGTCGGCGTGGCCGCGGCGGCCGAGTCGGTCATGCCCAACGATCTGCTGCGGGTGGCCGCCGGCTCGCTGTCCGGGCTCCTGGTCTACGCCGCCGTGGTCGGCCTACCGTTGTGGCGGCAGCACCGGCGGGGCGAGCTGTTCTCCGTCGGTGGCGCGCCCGACCTGGTGGAGGCCGCCGCGTGAATGCGATCGACCGCAAAGTCGCCAAGGTCCGGGGGCTCGTCCGTCACGAGGGCGTCGGCGGCCTGGCCGCCCGCGGCCTGACCCGCCTGGCCCGCCGGGTGGCGCCGCCCAGCCACGCCCTCAGCGTGGCCCGGGCCGACGTGCTGGCCGCCGCGGAGGTCCAGGCCGCCGGGGGACCGGCGCCGGCGCCGCTGCCGGTGCTGCCGGGCGAGCCGCTCACGATCGCCTTCGTCATCACGCCGCCCGACGAGGGCTCCGGCGGCCACACCACGACGTTCCGCCTGGTGGGGGCCCTGGAGCGGGCCGGGCACCGCTGCGTCCTCTACTTCTACGACCGCTGGGGCGACTCGTTCGCCCACCACGAGGCCATCCTGCGCGAGTGGTGGCCGTGGGTGCGGGCCGAGGTGCGCGACGCGGCCGACGGCGTCGAGGACGCCCACGCCGTCGTGGCCACCGCCTGGACCACCGCCTACGCGGTGCTGGCCTCGCCGGCCAAGGGCACCCGCTTCTACCTGGTCCAGGACCTGGAGCCGCTGTTCTACCCGGCCGGGGGCGAGGCCCTGCTGGCCGAGGCCACCTACCGGTTCGGATTCCACGGCATCACGGCCGGGCCGTGGCTGGCCCAGCGCATGCGGGCCGACTACGGCATGCCGGCCGACCACTTCGACTTCGGGTGCGACCTGGCCCGCTACGGGTTGAGCGACGCCCACGGCGCCCGCACTGGGGTGTGCTTCTTCGCCCGCCAGATCACGCCCCGGCGGGCGTTCGACCTCGGCATGCTGGCGCTCGAGGTCTTCCACCAGCGCCACCCCGACGTCCCGATCCACATCTACGGCGACCCGGTGGGCAAGCTGCCCTTCCCGGCCACCGACCACGGCGTGCTCACCCCCGACGAGCTCAACGCGCTCTACAACCGGTGCGTGGCCGGGCTGACCCTGTCGGCCACCAACGTGTCGCTGGTCCCCCACGAGATGCTGGCCTCGGGCTGCATCCCGGTGGTCAACGACGCCGACCACAACCGCCTGGTCCTGGCCAACGACCACGTGGCCTACGCACCGGCCACCCCCACGGACCTGGCCGACGCCCTCGGGCGCCTGGTCACCCGGCCGGCCGCCGACGTCGCCGCCGGCGCCGCCGCGGCCTCGGCCAGCGTCGCCGACCGCTCGTGGGACGAGGCCGGCGCGGTCGTCGAGCGCGCCATCAGCCGGGTGGTGCGGGAGGCGGCCGATGCCGGCGCCTGAGCCCCTGGTCCTCGTCGGCTCCGGCGGCTTCGGCCGGGAGACCGCCGAGGTCGTCCGGGCCGTCAACGCCGACCACCTCGACCGGCACGGGGCGCCCCGCTGGGCGCTGGCCGGCTTCCTCGACGACGACCCCGCGCTGTGGGGCCGGGGCGTCGACGGCACGCCGGTGCTGGGCCCGGTCGACGCGGTGGCCGACCGCCCCGAGGCCCGGGTCGTGCTGTGCACCGGCAACCCCCGGAACTACACGTCCAAGGCCGCCATCGCCCGCCGGCTCGGGCTGGCGCCCGAGCGCTACGCCACGCTGGTCCACCCGGCCGCGGTGGTGCCCCCGTCGGCGGCGCTGGGCCCCGGCACGGTGGTCCTGGCCGGCGTCGTGGCCACCGCCGCCGTGCGGGTGGGGGCGCACGTGGGTCTGATGCCCCAGGCCGTGCTCACCCACGACGACGATCTCGCCGACTACGTCACCGTCGGCTCCGGCGCCCGCCTGGCGGGGGGCGTCGCCGTGGGCACCGGCGCCTACCTCGGCGCCGGCTGCCTCGTGCGCGAGGGGCTGACCATCGGCCCCTGGGCGCTGGTGGGCATGGGCGCCGCCGTCGTGCGCGACGTCCCGGCCGCCGAGGTGTGGGCCGGACTGCCCGCCCGTTTCCTCCGTACCGTCGAGCTACCCCACGAGGTCCTCCTCTCATGACCGTGACCGACGCCACCCCCGGCTCCGTCACCACCCCCATCCCCCTGGTCGACCTGGCCGTGCAGCACGCCCAGGTGGCCGCCGAGGTCGAGGAGGGCTGGGCCCGCGTGGTGGGCCAGGGCTCGTTCATCCTCGGCCCCGACGTGGCGGCCTTCGAGCGCGACTTCGCCGCCTTCAGCGGCGCCGCCCACTGCATCGGCGTGGCCAACGGCACCGACGCCCTCGAGCTGGCGCTGCGGGCCCGGGGCATCGGGCCGGGCGACGAGGTGATCCTGCCGGCCAACACGTTCATCGCCACCGCCGAGGCGGTGACCCGGGCCGGGGCCCGCCCGGTGCTGGTCGACTGCGACCCCGACCACCTGCTCATCGACCCGGCCGCGGTCGCCGCCCGCATCGACGAGTCGACCCGGGCGGTCATGGCCGTGCACCTCTATGGGCAGATGGCCCCGGTCGATGCCCTGGCCGAGGTGCTGCCCGACGGTGTCGAGCTCATCGAGGACGCCGCCCAGTCCCAGGGGGCCACCCACCACGGGCGCCGCAGCGGGGGCGTGGGCACGGTCGCCGGCACCAGCTTCTACCCGGGCAAGAACCTGGGCGCCTACGGCGACGCCGGCGCGGTGCTGACCTCCGACGACGAGACCGCCGCCGCGGTGCGGTCGCTGCGGGCCCACGGCGGCACGCAGAAGTACCGCCACGACGTGGCGGGCATGAACTCCCGGCTCGACTCGCTCCAGGCCGTCGTGCTGTCGGCCAAGCTGGCCCGCCTGGCCGGCTGGAACGAGCAGCGCCGGGCGGCCGCCGCCCGCTACGACGAGCTGCTGGGCGGGCGCGACGACGTGGGGCTGCCGGCCACGCTGCCGGGCAACGTCCACGTGTGGCACCTCTACGTCGTGCGGGTGCCCCGGCGCGACGCGGTGCTGGCCCGGCTCAACGCCGCGGGCATCGGCGCCGGCATCCACTACCCCCAGCCGGTGCACCTGCTGGGCGCCTACGCCCACCTGGGCTACGGGCCGGGCGACTTCCCGGCGGCCGAGGCCGCCGCCGGCGAGATCCTCAGCCTGCCGCTGTTCCCCGGCATCACCGGCGACCAGCAGGCCCGGGTGGCCGCCGAGCTGGTGGCCGCGCTGGAGGCCGGGTGAGCCCCGACCCGAGCGTGTTCGTCCACCCCCAGGGCCTGTGCGAGAGCGACGAGGTCGGCGCCCGGACCCGGGTGTGGGCCTGGGCCCACGTGCTGCCCGGCGCGGTGGTGGGGGAGGACTGCAACATCTGCGACCACGCCTTCGTCGAGGGGGGCGTGCGGCTGGGCGACCGGGTCACGGTCAAGAACGGCGTGCTGCTGTTCGACGGCGTGACCGCCGAGGACGACGTGTTCCTCGGGCCGGCAGTCGTGTTCACCAACGACTTCACCCCCCGGGCCCACATCCGCAAGGCCCGCGACGAGTTCCTGCCGACCCGGGTGGAGCGGGGGGCGTCGATCGGGGCCAACGCCACCATCGTGTGCGGCACCACCATCGGAGCCAACGCCCTGGTGGCGGCCGGCTCGGTCGTGACCCGGGACGTCGCCCCCCACGGCCTGGTGATGGGCAACCCGGCCCGCCGGGTGGGCTGGGTCTGCGTGTGCGGCACGCCGCTCGACCCGGGCCTGGCCTGCAAGTCCTGCCATCGGACCTACGTCCCCGCCCCCGAGGGCGAGGGCCTGGTGCCGGCGTAGGGCACCGGCGATGTCAGGGGCGGAACCAGGCGGTGCGGTGCAGGCGGCCGGCGCGGGCCAGCTCGCCCACCGGCACGCCCCGCAGGCCGGCGGCCGCCAGGCCCTCGAGCACCCGGGCCACGATCTCGCCCCGCACGTCGTGGAGCGGGTCGGGGGCGGCCGGCTCCCGGGGGTCGCCGGCCAGGCCGTCGTGGAGCAGGATCATCCCGCCCGGGCGCACCCGGCCCATGATCGTGCCGGCGACCTGCTCGGGCAGCTGGGCCACCCAGTCCTCGCCCTCCGCGGTCCACACCACCGGGACGAGGCCCGCCCGCCGGGCGGCCAGGTAGGTGGCGGGCGACTGCGAGCCGAACGGGGGCCGGAACCAGCGCACCTCGGCGCCGGCGATCGCCTCGAGGTCGGCCCGCGCCCGGCGCAGCCCGTCGAGCACCTCCCGGCGGCCGAGCGTGGTCAGCCGGCGGTGGTCGGGGCCGTGGAGGCCGATCTCGTGGCCCTCGGCCCGGGCCCGGCGCACCAGGTCGGGGTGGTCCCGGCCCCGGTCGACCAGCACGAAGAACGTGGCGGTGGCGCCGCCCGCGGCCAGCGCGTCGAGCACCGCCGGGGTCACCTCGGGGTCGGGGCCGTCGTCGAAGGTGAGCCCGACCAGGCCGGCCCCGCCGCCCTCGGGGCGCACGCCGGCGACCGAGCCGACGGGGGCGAGCACCGGGTCGGTGGCCCGGCGCACGGCCCGGCGGGCCGACGGCGGCAGCGCGCCGCGCACCTTGGACAGCGCGTCGAGGGGCGCACTCATCGTGGCTCCCCGGGGTCCGTCACGTCCTTGACCTCGTCGGCGGGCTCGGGCAAGCTGGCCGCCGAGCGGAACACTGGGATCCGCGGCAGGCCCGTCCACCGGGCTGGCTGGGGTGAGAGACGCCCCCGCTGGCTGGGCCTCGAACCTGCACGCGATCGGAGAGGCCCTCCGCAATGACAGATCCTGCCCGCACTCGCCGCGGACGTGGACGTCTCGTCCTGTTGACCGTGGTGGTCGTCCTCGCCCTGGTGGTGCCGATGGTGGTCGGCCACCTGGTCAGCGACGACGGCGACGGGACGCGCACGGGGGCCGGCAAGGACCGGCGCAGCATCGCGACCCAGCCCGCCCGGGCCACGGCCGGCGGGGCCGCCGCCGCAGCCCCCGCGGGCAAGCCCGCCCGGGGCATCCACCGGGGCCCCCGCTGCTGGGGCCGCACGACGTTCCGCTGGTGCCGGCCCACCACCCAGGCGGCGACGGCGACCACCGCCGCGCCCGGCCCCGGCACGACGGGCAGCACGGCGCAGGGCGCCACCAGCCGGGCCATCCCCGGCGGGTTCCCCAACGCGGCCTCCACCGGCGTGCCCGCCGGCTGGGCGCCCAAGCAGACGCACCAGGGCGACCTCACCGTCACGCAGCCGGGGGCGACCATCCAGGACATCCTGGTCACGGGCGCCATCGAGGTCCAGGCCCGCAACGTCACCATCCGCCGGGTGCGGGTGTACGGGCCGATCGACAACTACTACGCCGGCACCACCTACGGCGGGCTGCTCATCGAGGACACCGAGATCGGGCCCGACACCGGCATCAACGAGGGCGACACCGAGGGCTCGGGCATCGGCATCGGCGGCTACACCGCCCGGCGGGTCGAGGTCCACAACGTGATCGACGGCTTCCGGGTCGGCGGGTCGGACATCGTGATCGAGGACAGCTTCGTCGACGTCGGCACCTGGCCGGGCGAGTGCCCCCACTACGACGGCGTCCAGGGCTTCGGCGGCGGCACCAACGTGACCATCCGCCACAACACGCTGGACGACCGGGGCGACTGCGGCACCTCGGCGGTGTTCATGGCCGACTCCAGCCGGGCGGCCAACGTGCAGGACAACCTGCTGCTGGGCGGCGCCTACTCGCTGTCGCTCTACCAGCTGGAGCAGCCGTCGACCTTCGTGGCGGTCAACAACCGCATCGTCGAGGGCAGCTACGACTACGGCCCGCTGCTCCTGCGGGACGGCGGCGCCCTCACGGTGACCTGCGGCGGCAACCGGCTGGTCACCATCGACAGCAACTACCAGGTGACCGGCGACAGAGGCGAGGTCCCCTGCACCACGCAGAAGATCTGAGCTGATCACGCGGGGTCGAGATCGATGTCGAGATCGAGCGCCCCGGCGATCGCCCGGGTGACGACCGGCCAGGTGTAGCGATCCGCCACCCGGCGGGCGGCGGCGGCCCCCAGGGCCGCGGCGCGGTCGGGGTCGCCCAGCACCGCCACCAGCGCGTCGGCTACCAGGTCGGGGTGGCGTGCCCCGGCCAGCAGGCCCGTCACACCGTCGACCACCGCCTCGGGGCGGCTGCCCTCGGCCGTGCTCACCACCGGGAGGCCGGCGGCGCCCGCTTCCAGCAGCACGTTGGGGAAGGCGTCGAAGGTCGACAGGATCGAGAAGCAGGTGGCCGTGGCGTACAGCTCGCGGAGCCGCCGGTCCTCGGCCGGGTCGCTGCGATCGAGCGGGCCGACCACCTCGACGCCCGGCTCGCCCGCCAGCGGCGGGGCGCACCCGACGACCACCAGCCGGGCCGACGGCACCCGGGCCCGGGCCCGGCGGAAGGCGTCGAGCAGCAGCGGGCCGCCCTTCTGCTCCCAGTCCCGCCCCACGAACAGCACGGTGGGGTGGTCGCGGTCGGGGCGGGGCGGCAGCGGGTCGCCGAGGTTGGCGCCGGCCCCCACGGCCAGCACCTTGCCCGGGTCGATGCCGTAGTCGTCGACCACGCTGCGCCGGGCCCAGTCCGACAGCGTCAGCACCCGCGCGCAGTGGCGGAACACCTGGCGCTGGAACTCGACCGCCTCGGCCTGGACCCGGGGCGACGCCTGGCTCACCGAGAACTCGCCCGCCGCCAGCGCCTGCACGGTGGTGCAGTCGGTGATCACGTAGGCGGGCCGGCCCGGCTGGCCCACGGTGGCGTCGACCTCGGTGCCGACCTGGAGGGTGGGGACGCCCGGCGGCAGCTCGGCCAGCCGGCGCGCCAGCCGCCGGTTGCGGTCGTCGAACGCCCGGCGCGAGCAGGCCCAGTTGGGGTTGACGAGTGGGTTGCGCCGGTCGGCGGCCGTCCGGCCCAGGAGCGCCCGGGGGCGCACCGCGCCCCGGAACACGTCGTGCCAGCGCACGTCCCGAGTGGCCAGGGCGGTCACCTCGACCCCGGCGTCGGCCAGCGAGCCGAACATCCGGGCGCTCAGCCCGCTGAACGTGCCCGGGGCCAGCGGGTCGACCGTGGCCAGGGCGATCAGCCGGGCCCGGGGCGCCGGCGCGGGCGCGCCGGCCGGCGCGTCGGCCCCCGTGGGCGAGGCGGCGGCCGTCACGACGGCGTCAGCCGGGTGATGCGCATGGCCGTGTCGCCCTCCTCGCGGGGGTGCCACGTGAGCCGGGTGGACTCGATGCGGGCGATGCGCCAGGCGGCCCCGATGAGGCCGATGACGACGAACAGCATCCCGCCGATCATCCGGTAGGCGAGGGCGTCGAAGGTCACGAACGTCACCGTGACGACCAGCATCGACGCCGCGAACGCCCGCCCCAGGTCGCCCAGCTTGGTCAGGCCGGCCAGCCGGCACATGCGGTAGACGCTGCGCCCGGTGAACAGGGCGATGAGGAACAGCGCGATCGTCGACAGCAGCCCGATGTAGCCCGTCTCGATGAGCGTCCCGAGGTACTGGTTGTCGAGGATGAAGTAGACGCGTGGGTCGAACGTGCCCAGCCCGTGGCCCAGCCACGGCGCCTCGGCCACCAGCTTGGCCACCTTGGGGTAGTCGGCCGTGCGGCCCTGGTAGCTGGGGTCGTCCTGGATGTTGAAGAACATCGACTTGACGGCCCCCAGCAACCCGTGGACGGTCAGCCGCACGATCACCAGGTAGACGAGCGCCAGCTTGAGCGCCGCCTTCTTGCGGGTCCAGGCCCAGCCGCACCACAGCATGGTCATGCCGACCATGAGTCCGAGGATCGACGACCGGGCCACGGCCAGCGGGCAGGCGAAGGCGATGATGCCGCACGCGATCCAGCGGTTGCGCTTCTCGCCGTCGGCCGCGGTCAACGCCAGGTGGAGGGCGATGGGCAGCACCATCGCCAGCACCACGCCGTACTCGATGGGGTGCGACGACGTGGCCACGACCCGCCGCAGGCCGCTCCGGACCTGCTCGCCGTGGTCGGTGACCGGGACGATGACCGTGAGGCCGGGGATCTTCAGGTAACGGGCCACGTCGAAGCCCGTGTAGAACTGCACGATCCCGGCCACGGCGAACGCGGCGGACAGGTTGACCAGCCGGCGGACCGTGCGGTTCAGCTGCTCGAGCGTGCCGATGCCGTCGGCGGCCAGCAGGGCGACGCCCGCGTAGCCCATGATCACCATCAGCGTGCGGTCGGCGCCGGCGATCTCCACGCCGTCGAGCGGGTGGATGGCGCCCGAGGCGTAGCCGGCGAACATGGCCGCGGTGAAGCCGATCACCGCCCAGCGCACCGGGTTGAAGCCCCACGACATGCCCCCGGGCAGGAAGCGGCCGCACGCCCACCAGGCCAGGCAGCCGAGCGCCAGCATGTTGGCCGGGCCGCCCGCCGCGCCGAGCGGACCGATGACCTCGGGGGTGGGCACGACCAGCAGCACCACGATGTAGGTGCAGATGGCCCACGTGGGGTCGAACCGTCGCCGCCTGGTGAACACCGTGCGGCGCGCTGCGGTGCGGTACAGCCCGGCCGGGTAGACCGAGGTGACCGTGGTGGCGGTCATCGCCAGGTCGCGCGCTGGCCCTGTGGCCCCCGGGTGTCAGGAGCGGGCCGGCCGCTGCCGTTGGTCGTGCTGGCGTGCTGGCCCGCCCCGTTGGCGTCGGCGTGTTCCACCCGGGTGCCTGCGGAGCCATTGCTCGAGGTCAGCTGGCCGATCTGGCTGCGGAGGTCGGCGGCGTCGCCCGCGCTGGCGGTCGCCGCGCCGGCGGGGGCGGCGGTGGCCGCCGGCCCCCCGGAGGGCGGCGCGCTGCGGGACGGCCCCGGAGAAGGTGCCGTCGGGCGGCTGCCGTTGCCGGTCGCGTGGGCGGGACGCGAGCCGGGGCCGGAGCCGCCGGACGGCTGCCCGGCCGGGCCCGCGGGCGGACGGGGCCGGCCGGAGGGGGAGCCGCTGCCGCTCGGGGCCGACGGGCCCCGGGTCGGTGCGGCGGGCGCACCCGAGGGACCGCCGCTCGGGGCGGACGGGCCCCGGGACGGTGGGCTGGGTGCGCCGGAGGGGGAGCCGCTGCCGCTCGGAGCCGGCTGGCCCCGGGGCGGTGCGGTGGGTGCGCCGGGCGCCGGGCGCGGTCCGCCCGGCCGGCCCGACGACCCGCCGCTCGGGCGGGTGCCGGCGGGGGCGCCCCGTCCGTCACCGTTGACGGGCGCAGCGCCCGAGCCGCCGGCCGCCCCGTTGACCGGGCGCGAGGACGCCGAGGCCGGTTGGGGCTGCTGGGGACCGGACCCGGGCGACGACGCGGGCGCGGGCCGCGACGCCGGCCGGTAGGTCGAGTGCGAGGGCTGGGCCGCCCGGCTGCCGAGGCCGGGGGCGGGCGCCGAGTAGGGCCCGTCGGGCTGGTAGCCGGCCTCGTCCCAGTCGTCCTCCTCGTCGCGGCGCCGGGCCTTGGCGTCGCGGTACTGGAGCATGAGGGCGTCGGTCGCCAGGCCGGCGGCGGCGGTGGCGGCCAGGCCGATCGCCACCACGGCGAACTGGGCCCGGATGCGGCTGCCGAACTTGGCCTTGGGC